>Ga0302215_10000001_pt1 | contig 318637 bp, 261 predicted proteins | sample II_Fen_N3_1_FD_194580 | JGI IMG/M metagenome (GOLD analysis project Ga0302215, IMG submission 194580) | Peat permafrost microbial communities from Stordalen Mire near Abisko, Sweden - II_Fen_N3_1 | ecosystem: Environmental > Terrestrial > Soil > Wetlands > Permafrost | place: Sweden: Abisko... | reverse complement strand
CCCCGCATCCAGCTTCCTTCAGATTCCACCTCACGATGGACACCCTTGCTTTCGGCTATATCCTTCCCACTACCGGGCGGATTCCGGACTTGCACCGGTTAGAAACGTGCGCCGCCAGGCGCACCTATAAAAAAAGAATCGAAGCAAAACTTGCTTCGATTCTTTTTTTATATCAATTGATATGTTTCATTCTAGCCATCGCCTAAGCATAGCCCTCTTCTCCATGACTTGATCAAATCATTACTATATTATCATCCTTTGTTCTTTGTAAAAACGGATTATCTGTAACATAACATGAAAATCTGTTACTTATATTTAAAATTATAAGCGTGAATTGCAAATCCTAATAGCTATATCTTTGCCATAACTTCTTATTTATTTAATTACATGATTTTCTATATTATTGATTTAACAAATAGTTGATATTAGAAACTATTTGTTGTATAGTTATATAAAATAAACCAGATTGGAGGAATATATGAGTACAAGTAAAGACTTAAGAGAAGCAACCAGAATTTTAGAACGGAATCTAGAAGACATCAATTCTTCCGATTGTTGCTTATGTAATGTTAACACTGCACAATGTCATACCCTTGTTGAAATCGGCAGAAAAAGTGACTCCATGTTGAAGGATCTAGCAGCCACCCTTCGGATTGATGTTAGTACTGCCAGTAAAATTGTAGAAGAATTGGTGAAAAAGGATCTCGTTACAAGAGAACCTTCCAAGTCTGATCGAAGAAGCATTCAATTGAATCTTTCAGATAAGGGAAAACAGATCTTTCATCAGATTGAAAAAGATATGGATTATATTTTTAATGAAATAATAGAATTCATAGACCCAACAGAGCGCGATACTGTTCTTCAATCCATCACTCTTTATAATCAAGCAATTGAAAAATGTAAAAATGAGAAACAAAGAAATACCTGATTGCAGATGCTATTTCATTAGTAAGCCACTAAGAAATCAAAGATATTGGGGGGGTAGCCACATGGAACAAAGTAAGAATTATTTCAATGAGATTGCAGAAGATTGGGATGAGCTACGCACATCATTCTTTTCTGAAGATGTAAGAGAAGTAGCCTATTCTTTAGCCGATGTACAAAAAGGAAAGCTAGCAGCTGATATTGGCGCTGGTACTGGTTTTGTATCAGAAGGTCTTTTAAAAGCAGGATTAAACGTCATAGCAGTGGATCAATCGGAAAACATGTTAGATTATATGAAGCAAAAATTCAAGAACTATGACGGGTTTTCCTGTGTTTTAGGAGATAGTGATTCCCTTCCTATCGACGATGAAAGTGTTGATTATGCTTTTGCTAATATGTTCTTGCACCACGTAATTGAACCATTAAAAGCAATCAAAGAACTGTATCGTGTCTTAAAACCAGGCGGGAAACTCGTGATTACTGACTTGGATGAACACAACTTTACCTTCTTAAAAACCGAACAACATGATGTTTGGATGGGGTTTGCCAGAGAGCGAGTGCAGGACTGGTTTTTGCAAGCCGAGTTTAAAGATATAGCAATATCATGTGTTGGCTGTAATTGCTGCTCCGACTCAGAGGATAGTGACGAGAAAACCAGTATCAGTATTTTTGCGGCATATGGTGTAAAATGATTGGAACATATTATTTGGGGCCTTCTTGAGCTTGTATAATAACATATTTACCTTATCATGAACAAAGCCAGTGGCATATCAATTATGATATGCCACTGGCTTTGTAATTACTGTATATAATTGAACTTCTAATACTTTATTAATTAAATTTACAATTTCAAAGACATACAATCTTATCCTCTGATTTTTTCTAGGATTTTTACTACTTCCTCTGTTTTTAATACCTTACCATAAGAAACCACTTTCCCATCTATGACTAAGGCAGGCGTAGTCATTACTCCATAGGAAGCAATCTGAGCAAAATCGGTTACATGATCGATTGTAGTATCCATTCCAAGCTTATTCAGAGCCTCCTTTGTAGCAGCCTCTAACTGATTACACTTTGCGCACCCCGAACCAAGCACCTTTACAGCAATATTGGCATTGCTTGGCGTGTCACTCGAATCTGTTGATTTTGATAAACTCTCAGTTTCTGTACATACATCAGTACAGCAACATACAGCTTCTTCTTTTTCAGTCATTATGGGTTCACAAGCGCCTCCACAATCACAACCTGTCTCAGCCCCTTTTTTCTTTCCGAATCCAAATAGTGCCATTACAAATTCCTCCTTTTTATACAAATAAAAATTGAAAGATATTAAACAAATAACCAACAATTATGATACCAATGGTACAAATAACGATAAAGAGACCTAACAGTTTCGGTTTTACCGCTTTACGAAGCATGATCATAGACGGGAGACTTAGTGTTGTAACAGCCATCATGAATGCAAGAACGGTTCCAAGCCTAGCACCTTTGTATAGCAACGCTTCCGCTACCGGAATTGTTCCAAATATATCACCATACATTGGAACTCCAATCAATGTAGCAAGCAATACTCCAAATGGATTGCGACTTCCTAGTACAACTTCTATCCAGCTTTCCGGTATCCAATTATGGATAATTGCTCCAATACCAACTCCAATCAATATGTACGGAAATACCTTTTTAAAAGTTGAAACAACCTGTTCCTTTGCGTAAATGACACGTTCTTTTTTCGTTAAATTAGGTGAATCAATATCTACCGCAGAGGCAGTTCGAATAAATTCTTCAACATGCTGTTCCATATGTAGCTTCTCAATGATAGTTCCTCCAATTACTGCTACTATCAAGCCAAATATTACATAAATTACTGCCACCTTAGCTCCAAAGATACTCGTAAGAAGAACAAGAGAACCAAGATCTACCATAGGTGAAGAAATCAGAAAAGAGAAGGTTACACCAAGCGGTAGCCCTGCACTTGTAAATCCAATAAAAAGTGGAATCGAGGAACAGGAGCAAAATGGAGTTACTGTTCCAAGAAGGGCAGCCATTATGTTGGCATGGATTCCATGAAACTTGCTCATAATTTTCTTACTTCGTTCCGGTGGAAAATAGCTTTGAATGTAAGAAATTACAAAAATCAAAGTACAAAGTAATATAGTTATTTTAATAACATCATACAGGAAGAACTGCACACTTCCCCAAAGTCTACTGGAAACATCAAGTCCAAACAAAGAAAACAAATTTTCTATTAGTGTATTAAGCCATTTCATAGCCAAAACCTGATCTTGGAGAAACCGTCCTATGATTTGTAAAATCTGCATAATACTCTTCCTTTCACAATAAATCTATTTTTATCGATATGTACCGTTATAATTGAGCCATCCTTTCGATGGCTCAATTTACAGGGTCAACCCTGTACCGTACTATATAATTCAGTGATTTTATTAAGAAGCTCTTTTGCATAGGTACTACCTTCCGTGCTTATGCAATAATGTGTCCATTTACCTTCTTTTCTAGCATTCACAATCCCAGAATCACACAATATTTTCATGTGATGTGATAAAGTTGATTGAACGATATTTAATTCTTCCAATAGCTTACAGGCGCACTTCTCACCCGATTGTAAAAGTTCTAAAATCATAAGGCGGTTTTCATCACAAAATGCTTTAAAAACCTTAGCATTTTTTTCGTATTCACTGATTGACACTGTATCACCTCATATCTATTTTATTCGATATGATTACATTATATTCTTCATATCGATATTTGTCAATAAGTATAATGTAAGATTGACTTTGCTGATCTCCATCTTAGCATAATCTTCTCCTCCACTATTGACCACCATGGTCAATAGTGATATAATTGACCATGGTGGTCAATATAAGGAGGCGATTAAAATTTATTCAAAATTTTTAAATCTAGAACCTGAAAAGCGTGAGCGAATAATAAATGCAGCGATTAAAGAGTTTGCCGGGAAAGGCTACAAAAATGCATCAACGAATGAAATAGTCAACGAAGCTGGGATTTCAAAAGGGTTGATCTTCCATTATTTCAAAAATAAAAAGCAGCTTTATTTCTTCTTATATGATTACCTAATGGAAATCTTGAAAGAAGAATATTTTCATAATCCATGGTTTGATGAAACGGATATATTTGAAAAATTCAGGAAAGCATCTCTCACAAAGCTTGAGCTTTTTAGAAAACACCCGTTGATATTCAAGTTTTTCCTAACGGCATATTCTGAAACTGATGTCGAAGTCAAAAACGAAGTTGCCGATCGAAACCAGAAGTTGATAGAGATCAATATTCCTAAAATTTATGATAACATCGATTTGTCAAATATAAAGGATGGGATTGACCCTCAAAAAGCATTTAAATTAATTATGTGGGCGCTTGAAGGTTATGCTAATAGTAAGTCTCATGAGTTCAAGACTTACGATGAAAAGGAATTTTCTGATATGGTTACCGAATTGGAAACCTATCTAGAAATATTAAAGCAATGTTTTTTTAAGAGTTAATACAATTGTAGGAGGAGCAACATTATGAATGTTATCGAAATCCAAGATTTACACAAAAGTTTCGGCAAAGCGAAGGCCCTGCAAGGTCTCAACCTAACTGTACCACAGGGTGAGGTTTTAGGATTTTTAGGCCCTAATGGATCTGGTAAGACCACAACAATCCGTATCCTTCTCGGTCTGCTAAGGTCAGATAAGGGTAAGATTTCTCTGTTTGGAGGTGACCCATGGATGAATGCGGTTGACCTTCACAAGAAACTTGTATATGTTCCAGGTGATGTTTCACTTTGGCCGAAGTTAACTGGAGGAGAGGTAATTGATGTACTAAGCTCTCTGACAGGCGGTCTTGAACCCGAACGCAAAAAGAGGATGATTGAAAAGTTTGATCTTGATCCGACAAAGAAAGCCCGCACATATTCAAAAGGGAACCGCCAAAAGGTGGCCTTGGTTGCAGCATTGGCATCCCGTGCTGAACTACTTATTCTGGATGAGCCAACCTCCGGACTTGACCCTCTGATGGAGGCTGCATTTACCGAGTGTATCCAAGAAATCAAGAACGAAGGACGTTCGGTACTATTGAGTTCACATATATTCTCAGAAGTTGAAAAGCTTGCTGACACAATTACCATCATCAAAGAAGGTGCCACTGTTGAAACCGGTACCCTTGCAGAATTACGCCATCTTACTCGCACTCATGTTTCGGTAATATTGAGAAAGGATGCTTCTGCACTTCGTACTTTTAAAGGAGTTAGTGATTTCCATACCGAAGGACAACACATTTCCTTCTCACTGGATAATGAGGCAATGCCATCTGTGCTTGCGCAGATTGCAACACTGGATCCAATTGGCCTCACAGTAAATCCGCCGAGTCTGGAGGATCTGTTCTTAAGCCACTATAAGAGTGAGGATGGGACGGTGAGTAATATATGAGCAAATCCGTTGCAAGTACCAAAAAGGCACCAAAAAATTCACTAGCAGGATACGGAAAATATCTTCGTTTTACATTAAAGCATAATATTGTAAGGTATCTTGTATGGATTGGTATCATCGTTTTTTTAGTAGCATATGTAAGTCAGTTTTATAAAACTTTATTTGTTAAAAAGGAAGAGTTAGATGCATTTATCTCTACTGTTGGGCTACCCTCAATGGTCGCAATGATTGGTACCGTTAGCAGTGTAGCTGTTAAGAGCGCCGCATTATGCGCAGCCGTTTGGGCAAAAATCTGGATGTTCTCGGCCTTAACACTTGGTATTGGTATGGTTTTTCAGGTAACCAAAGGGGTAAGAGCTGATGAAGAAAACGGTCGTACCGAGTTGTTCCGTTCCAGACCATTTGGAATTCATTCTACCTTAGCATCCGTAGTAACAGGCGCACTTTTACTTTGTGCTGTTGCCGGTCTCTTATCCACCTTATCATTGATAGCCCTTAATATGAACCCTGCTAACGGGGACATTACTGGAGCCGTAGTCTTCGGCATGTCATTAACAGCAGTAGGCTGGTTGGGTGTGGGCGTAGGCGCTTTGACCAATCAGTTATCAGCTAGTTCCAGTATCGCTAATTCATCGGGCTCAATTATAATTATGGCCTTCTATTGTATGCGTATGATTGGTGACCTTGGAAGCAACGATACCCTTACTTGGCTTTCTCCAATTGGTTGGGCCGAGAAAATGGCACCTTGGGGTGAAAATAGAATTTGGCTGATGATCCCCAATATCATTCTCACGATACTTTTTATCTTTGTTGCTTTTGTTATTGAAGCGCGTAGGGATTATGGTTCGGGTGTTCTCAAAGATAAAACCGGACGTCCCGATGCGAAGCCATACATGAAACGTTCCTGGGGTCTTGTTCTGCGTCTCTATAAAGGCAGTATCATCAGTTGGTCGATCGCTATTGTAATATCCGGACTTATGTTTGGTTCAGTTGTTTCTTCCATGAAGGATATGCTGAAAAATGCGAATGTTCCTTTCCTCGACGCATCAAGTATGAACGCTATGGCAGGATTTATGTTGATGTTTATAGGACTAATCTCTGTTATATTACCAATGTTAATTATGACAGGGTTACGATCAGATGAGACAAAAGGGTTGATTGAAACACAACTTGCTGGGTCAATATCCAGATCAAGGATGGTATTAGAGAGGTTTGCCATCGGAACCGTTGCTACTGCGTTCTTACTTATTCTTGGCGGCGCCTCCTTCGGCTTGTCTTATGGCTCAGTTATCAATGATATGTCCCAAATATGGAGAATGGCAATCGCTGCGTTAATTTATCTTCCAGGAATTATGGCCATCGTAGGAGTTGTTGTTTTACTCTTTGGCTTAGCTCCACGTGCTACGATTCCGGTTACCTGGTTTGTCTACGGCTTAATGTACTTTGCAGTTTTACTTCTTGATACATTGAAGCTCCCTGATAAAGTAGCTTATATCTTCCCCTTCAACGGAACTCCAAAGGTTCCCGGGGAAGCCTTTAGTCCTATTGTTTTCGCATATCTAGCCGCAGCAATTGTGTTCGTTGTAATCGGTATATTTGGTCTTCAAAAAAGAGATGTGCCAAGGTAAAACTATTATCATATCGTTTTACCAGTCATATTTACTATACTCTGCCTTGTTCAATAACAAGCTGTTCTTCATAAAAAGAGAGGACTTTCGTCCTCTCTTTTTATGTATTCAGTATTAATTATTTAATTGAAATTAATCTTTGTATACGATGTTTAAATCTTAATGCATCCATTTATCATTTGATCTCATCCATAGCATACTATGATGTTTTTCCATTATTACTACCACTATTGTTTTGAGGTTCCTAAAGTTTGGTCAGAAGTCCCTGTTTCATTATTGCCATCAGAATTATTATTAGTATTGTCATTTGAATTACCATTGGAATTATTATTGGTATTGTTATTGTCATTAGAATTACCATTCGTATTGTTCGTAGCTTCTTGCGATGTTTTGCTTCCATTGCTTACCACAATTTTAATTGTTTCGTTCATGGAGAGATATTCACAATATTTTGAAGTGGATATAATCGTACCCTTAGCCACATCCGAATCAGTATATACCACTTTATAGTAAATCTTAGCTCCCTTCTCTTTAAAGTTATTAAAATAGGATGGGAGATCTTTCTCTGAAGTTCCAGCCAAATTTTCCAAATAAGGTTTGCCGATTGAATAGGTTACACTAATTTTGTTATTAGTAGCAAGAACATAGGTACCACTTGATACGGATTGAGAAAGATATTTACCGTAGGCAACTGATGAGGAGTACCGTTGTTTCACTGTAACTATAAAATCAGAGTATTTGTTTTGTGCTTCGCTCATTCCTACTTCCTTAAAACTAGGAACTTTAATACCCGTTCCGCCTGAAATAACGATATTAACTGTACCGCCTGATTTAACAATATCACCAGTTTTGACATTTTGGGATATGACATTATCAGCTGTTACCGTTTTTGAAGTTACCATAGTAGTAACCAAATTTACCCCATTGGTAGAAGCCCATGATTCAGCGTCAGCCTTGGTTTTTCCTACCAGATTAGTCATAGTGACATCACCTGTTGCCACGGATGGACCTTTGGAAACAGTTATAGTCAGATAATCTTTTCGTGTGAAATTATCTTTATCTGTGGATATATCACGGTATGTCGCCTTTATAAAACCACCCGAAGCAATTGTATCGCTGTTTTCCTCTGCTATTGTAGTGTTAGTCAGCTTGTTTTCGTCGATCCATGCTTGTATCTTTGCTGCTGTCATGCTGGCAATATCCGGAACAACTATTTTCTCATCCGGGTTAGCACCACTGCTAACGGTAAGTTTTAGGATATCGTTTTTAGATATTTTTTTATCCGCAAGAATCGATTGTGTAATAACAATATCAGCATTAACCTTCATATCATATTTATAACTTGCATCAATTTCCACTGAGTTTTTTGTTGCCCAGGCCTGAGCCTCGGCTAATGTTTTATCCTTAAAATTTGGAACAACTACTTTGTTTAAAGCGCTAAAGACTAGGAACCCTATTGCAATAAGCACAATTGCAATTGCGCTATATATTAACATTCGTATTAGCTTATTCCGGTTGTAGCTTTTGTCAACGACAACCTGATGTTCGGTTACCTTAACGCCCGCCCTATCGGGTTTGGTTGGCTGCTGCGTCTGAATTTTCGAAACGGAATCGTTTTTATATGTATTGCTATCAAAATTCTCAAGAAAATTAGGCATAATTTTCAAACACTCCCTTTCTTAGCTTTATTACACCATCTGCCTGTTCAGCAATTTTTGCGGAATGTGTAACGATAATAACGCATTTATTATGCTCATGTGCCAGACTCTTAAACACAGCAATGATTTCTGCTTCACGCTCTTCATCCAAATTACCCGTAGGCTCGTCTGCCATAATCAAATCTACATTGGTCGCTAAGGAACGGGCAATTGCAACACGCTGTTGCTCTCCGCCAGAAAGCATATTGACCGTACGTCCAGCTTTGGTACTGTCAATTCCCACAAAATCCAAAAGATTAGATGCTACACCACGCTGATTTTTGGGAATATCATTATCAGTAATGGACATGGCTACTTGAACATTTTCAATCGCTGTCATAAATGGAATAAGGTTATAGCTTTGAAAAACGATGCCGATTTTATTACGGCGGTAGTTTTCATATCCGATGGAGCGTATATCATTTCCATCATATAAAACCACTCCTGATTTTGGTTCATCCAAAGCACATATCAGAGATAAAAATGTGGTTTTGCCCGAACCTGATTCGCCTAAAATTGTATAGAATTTACCTTTTTCAAAAGAATAGGTCACATTGTTTAGAATATAACGTTTGGAATCGCCATCCTGATAGAAGTAACTTAATCCCTGTGCTTCTAAAATTGCCATAATAATCTTCCTTTCAATCTACATTAATATTTTTTTCGGTTTCAATCGTAACGTATATATAATTGGTATCAGTGTGGATATTATTACGGTACCAAGACCAACAAAATAAATCAGGAGGACTACACTCATATCAAGCGTTACTGCATAGGTATTCTTCATCTCCTCGGTAGCCCCGAGAACGTCACTTTGACTGTTCTGGTTATTACTTTCCATACCCCGGAAGGACATTCCATTTGGCCCACGATTGTTTTGTGCGGTCTCACTTGCCTTTTGTTGTTCTTGAACAATTTGGTTTTGAAGCATGCCGCTGGATATATTCTTTGCTAATATATTGCCTGAGAAAATTGAAAGTGTTACAGCAATAATGGCAATACTTAAAACTTCTATCAGAATTTGGCTTGCAATCTTAAATTTACGCTCACCTAAGGAAAGGTAAATTCCCATCTCATGACGACGATCACGTAGGAAAAGGGTAATTAGTAGGCTTAATATTAAAATTGTAGCACCAACTGCTACATATAAAATAATTCCAGCAATCCATCCAAGATTAGTCATTGGAGCAGTCGCATCATTATATGTACTTGAGTTATCAGTAAATTTATAGTTTGCAGGCAACTTGCTTTTTTCTATCGAAGTAAAAAGAGCCAAATCACTAGGATTTTTAAGCACATAGGTAGGTGTATACTGATTAAAGGTAGTATTTACATTTGCTCCATTTATCGTTTTCTCTTCTTTTGAAATTTGGTCATTGATTTTATTTACTGCAGAATTCGAAGTATATATGGTATTCACGAGTGAGCTTTGTGATTGCTGTAGTGTACCATCAGAGGTGGTTGTTAGCTCAGCTGGTGCATCAAAGATACCCACTACTGTAAATTCAAAAGTAAGGGTCTTTACCGGGGTAGAATTACGATCAATACGCATTCTGCCCGAACCATTGTCATCCGCAGCCATTTTATATAGTGATCGTGTCATGGCTATTGTAGATCCAACAGAAAGGTTGTTTGCCTCTGCCAAATCCTTTGATATTAAAACAACATTCTCACCACTGCTCATCTGGGCACTTGTAAATGTCTTTCCTTGGTATAAAGTTGCATCGCCGTTTTCGATATCGGTAACCTTGAGATTTTCGCCACCTTTAAAATAAAACCCTCCGTTGCTACCACCGCCGAAATCACCAAACCCTCCTCTGTCGTTGCCTTGATTGCCGCTTTGGCTCTTACTTCCACTACTACTTTGACTGCTACTACTGCTTGAATCCGATTCAACAAGACTTACAGTGGTACTGGTTAGTGATAGGTTTGTGTAATAATCATAGCTCTTTACATATTCTGAACTACCGATTGATTTTATGATATCAGGGGTGAGTGATGCAATATTGGTAATATCTCCTGTACTGTTACCGTTATTTTGCCTTATAGCATCCATATCTAAGGAGGCACTTACCTCAATGCTTAACTTATCCTGCATAGCCTGGCGTGTGTTATTGATTGCATTCTTTACAGAAATGGCGCCAGCAATTATATTACACAATACAAATATAAGTACCATCAATATGGCTGTTTTCCCGGACTTTCGGGTAATACTTGCAAAACCTCTTTTAAACAGATTCATTTTGATTCCTCCATAAAATTTAATGTTATTGACTATTTATGACGCACTCACTTTCATCTAGCTTCTTTCCTTTCTGTTTATATGTACCGATTATATCAAATGCAACTTTAGTAAATCTCCGTAAACCTACAGCAAAATTGCGGTAAAATTGCGGTAAAAATTCAAGATGCGATCGTGCGCATCCTGGGCGGAGTGTGTTTTTTTCATAGAAAAAAAATCAACCTGTGCCATGTTAACGACACAGGTTGATTTTTTTATATTTTCTTATGACGCGATCCTACTTAAGCGGAACACCTTCCACATTGATGTCACTATTTTGTTCAAAGCATAACATTAAGGATGTGCCGGTATCGCTACTCTCCACCTGAATTTTTCCACCATGTTGTTCTGCGACAGCCTTTACAATTGATAAACCAATTCCGTGATTTCCGTTTTGACCTTTGTAAAAGCGTTCAAAAATGTGCGGTAGGTCTTCTTCTGAAATGCCACTACCATCATCTTGTACCGTTATATAAATATGTTTTTGATCTTGCTTGCAAATCATTTTAACTTCGCTTTTTGCATAACGGAGTGCATTGGAAATAAGGTTGGAGAATGCACAAGATAAGTTTTTTTCATCGCCAATTAATAATACAGGAGATGTATCAAAATCAAATAAAAAGTTGATTTTTCGTTTTTGTGCGATACTTCTCTGCTCATCAGCCGAAGCAGCTAGCAACTCACGCAAATCACATTCTTCTGGAATGGAATCCTTTGTAATATTATCTATACGCGAAATTGTTAGCAAATTATCAACCATTTCACTAAGACGATCCGTCTCAGCTAAAATTGTGGAACTCGCACTTATTGCATCCATAATTTCGTAATTGATTCCCTCTGCATAACATTTTATTGACATAAGCGGAGTTCTCAGTTCATGTGACGCATTTTGAAAGAACAATTTTTGCTCTTTGTCGTACTTGTCTAGCTTGGATGCTGTTTGGTTCATACTTGCAGCAAGGGTTGAAAGCTCTCTGTCGTGTACTTTTTTATAAAATGGTGTAAAATCACCACGACCAATCTGCTGTGAAAAAGCGGTTAAATCGGTGAGTGGCTGAGTCATACGTCTCGTAATAGCTATAACAATCAAAACAGATATAATGATCATAATAGCCATAATAATAAATAAATATAGATTTATGCTGTCAGCAAAATTCTGAATCCCTGTTATATCCACGTAGAATATCATATATCCCATGGAATCCCTTGGATTAACCTCACTACTGATATAGAAATCTCCACTGTTCGTACGTAATCTCAAATTATTTATCTGCGAGAGATTTAAATGCTTTGATTCAAGATTGTTAGCAATCGCTTGTGCTATTTGGTTATCTATGTCGGACATTTCCCCATGAAAAAACACAGTATAAGTTTCACTTATCTTAAAAACTTGTGCCTTTGTACCAATTCGTCCACGTGGCATCTTACTTAAATCCGGCAAGCTACTATCGTTACGATCAATCTTACTACTATTTGGAATAAACTTGGTAGCGTCCGCCAGCTGACTTTTCGAAGAATTGCTTATATAATTATTCACTAAAACATTAAATACTAGTGCTATAATAACTATTACCGATATCAAAATTGATAAAATTATTGTCAACAGCCTTGTTCTGGTGCTGAAGAGTTTTTGTCTTTTAAACATTATCATCATCTACTTTCAGGCGAAATCCAAATCCCCAAACTGTGTCGATAGAAACATTGCTTTTCGTTAATTTTTTACGAAGACGGCGCACCGTATCATCTGCTGCTCTGGTTTCAACTTCGCTGCTAAGACCCCAAAGATTTTCAAGAAGTTCATCTCGTGAAACCGCTTTATCTCTATTTTTAAGCAAATAGCTTAGCAAGCTAAACTCATTGGGAGTTAAATCAATTTGTTGGTCACAGCAAGTTACTTTTTTTGTGTTTTGATTGACTATAATGTTACCAAGTGATAAATTCTCTAGTTCATGTGTCTCAACTAAGGTTGCTTTGTCAAATTCAATTCGCCTAAAAATGGCCTTAACACGCATAACAAGTGACATCGCACTAAATGGCTTTGTGAAATAATCATCACTACCAAGACTTAATCCAGTCGCATAATCAAGATCACTGTCACGAGCCGTTAGCATTATAATTGGCACAGTGCTGATTACCCGTATTTCTTTGCAAATTGTAAAACCGTTAGAGCCGGGCATCATCACATCTAATATAACTAGATCACAGGAATTTACTTTAAAAGCTGCGAGTAGGGCATCTCCAGTCTCAAAGGCAGATACCATATATCCATCATTCTCAAGGAAAGTTTTAATCGCTTCGCGGATATTTGTTTCGTCATCGGCGATATAAATATGTTTCGATTTTTCATTCATGAAAACTCCTCCTTCCAATTATTATACCAGTTTCCACATTAATCGTCCAACCGAATATACTTAAGTGCCTATGCTTCAGGCGATATAATTCGTTTCACTCTTTACTCAGCAAAATTGTTTCGTAAAAGGAATAAAATATTTATTTTTTTTGAAATCTGTTGGTATGCACAGATTATAGCAATTACATTCAAAAAAATCCACGTAAACGTACCGCAAAATTGCGGTAAAATTGCGGTAATTGCAGAGTAAGCAATTGTTTTATAAGATGGTATTTCAAACTAACCTCTATACCAGAAGCAATACCACTTCTGTATCCTTGCTGGTAAGATATCCGATTTTAAGTGATATACACAATATTGAAGATTATTTTCTTTTATATTTTTAGTATTTTGCTCAATGATTATTGAGGTGATAGTATTTTCAGTCCGATAATTCCAATTACAATAAGACAAACGCATAAAATCTGTGGAATGCTAATCGATTCATGAAATACTATGATTCCAAAAATCAGAGTACCAACTGTACCAATTCCAGTCCATATGGCATATGCAGTTCCTAGTGGAAGTTGCTTTAATGATAATGACAAAAGATAGAAGCTTACAATCATACCAATAATTGTAAAAACACTTGGAACCAATTTCGTGAATCCTTGAGAATATTTCAAGCATATAGCCCAAAATGTTTCAAACAAGCCTGCTACTAACAATATTAACCATTGCATATAAATCATTTCCTTTCTTTTTTCCTTAACACTGTCACCCAATTTTGTTTTGTTCTTTTTTTCTAAACATTATTTCTTCCTAAAATAAAAAAAGTGCATTATTTCTTATTCCTTCTAAGGCCTAACGGAATAAGTAATAATGCACTAACAACATTACTCGGCAGCAATGTATATACACTTATTATTTTTTTTACTTCTAAAGTATATAATAATCATTCTTTGTAGTCAATTAAATATTCAAATGTATTTTTCATAATATACAATCAGTGCTGCTGTTCAGTGTTATCAATCAATGCAATTATTATTTTGCATCTGTAGGTAGAGCAATTTTGATTCCGACCGTAGCAGCCATTTGAGCGATTGCTTTTGGATCAGAATTTCTTACATTTTACAACCTCACTTGTTCCTTGTGAATACAAATTTGCAGTATCAAAGAAGTTTATTCCCGCATCAAGTGCATGTTTGACAATCCCTTACTTCCTTCCTCACCAAGCGCCCATGTAGGATGTCCAAGGGATGGATCTCCAAATCCCATACATCCAATACAAATCGGTGATACCTCAAGTCCTGAATTACCAAGTTTAATATATTGCATATTCTACCTCCTATTTTCTTTCATGTGTCAATTCTTCTAGTGACAGCCTCAACTAATATCGCTTGAGGTTAAGATTATTTTATATCCGTAACATGAATATGTGGTAGCACGATTTCCTCAATAAATTGCCTAATCCTATCAATTTATAATTTGAAGTATCAGAACTATTATTCTTCATTAAGTAACTAAGAACTAGTCCACATAAAACTGGACTAGCTATCCATTTTCATCGGATTACGCAAACATGAGATGCAAAAAGAGCGCAATGATCAATATACACCATTACGCCCTCTCATCTTATTATATTAAGTTTTATAACATCTATGTTTCCCTTTCTTGCTCCAGTCTCTTAATGCGCTTGATATCTTTTCTTGGGGAAGCTCCAAACATACGAGAATATTCCCGTATGAATTGTGTTGTGCTCTCATATCCAACGATTGACGCAACTTCAGCAACATCCAAGGGTTCATCGAGTAATAATCTTCGAGCCTCTTGTAGTCGCAACTGTTTTTGAAATTGAATAGGGCTCATCGCAGTAATTTCCTTAAAATGTCTATATAATGATGGGACACTCATTTGGGCAACATCCGCTAACATTTCCACGCTAAATGTATCTTGATAATGTTCCACTATATATTGAACCACTTTCTGGATATACACCGCCGGACTTCCGTCGCTCACTATTTGCCTTAATGCTTCTCCATGTTCACCATGAAGAACTTTATATAATATTTCTTGCGTATATAGCCTAGAAAGAATTGGTATGTCATTCTGATTTTCTAGTAGTCGAGCTAACCGCACTACCGCATCCAACATTGATGCATCTGATTTTGCTACATTTAAGCTACGTTGTGATTTTTTCTTTATATTCATCTGAAGTTCATCCGCACTTAATAATTCCAAAATACTACTATGCGCAAACTCAATTTTTAAAGACAAATTTGGTTTTAATACTGAGGCTTCATGAACTTCTGCAATGATTGGTAAATCCATTGATGATACCATATAATATGGTGAACCATATCTAAAATGTTCTTCACCAACTGTAACATCTTTCACACCCTGTACAACAATATAAATGGATGATTTATTTATCTTATAAGGCTTGAATATTCCATTCGAATAATATGGCTTTGTATGACAAGAAATACTTAGAGATGGTATTTTAGTCGTTTGAGTACCTTCACAAACAGAATTTCGTGCGACTAGTTCTGCCAATTCTTCTTGTAATTGTTGAAAATTATCACTCATAAAATCCTCCAACCTTATAACCTAATGTTTTGAGCACTTACACTAACATATCCAAATATAGCATATGGAATTGGTTTGAACAACAACTTTCATTCTATATGAAAATTTTAAAATATATCAAAAACAGAGACCCTCATATCAACTATTTGCTATACCTCGTCGCCAATAATTTTGATTTAAAGTATATCCAATCATAACTACATTGACTGTATTATCAAAATCAAAAATTTCTGCCACACCTACCATTTTATTATTATCACTTATTAAATAAATCCCAAGAGTAATAACTTTCCTTTTGTAAAACTTCAGTATTTATATGCATTGCGAATAATATATTTATTGCTTTTAATTTATAATACTATGTATAATATTACCATATATTTAGGTTACAATGGTTGAAAATTGGGAAGACAAAATATATTTTGTAAGGGGAGGTTATAAAATGGATAGAATTATTTTGATAAGACCTAATAAAAGTTTAGAACAACAAGCAATTAGCTACAAAAAAGAACATTTTGATTATGGTGAAAATACAATTAACGGTAGCGAGATGTGGGACAAAACCGAAAGTTATGATGAATGGCTTAAGGAAATAACAAATAATACTGATATAAAGACGGTCAATCCTTATTGGGTTGTAACCGATACTTTCTTTGCTATACGTGAAATAGATTATAAAATAATCGGTATAATTGATTTTAGGCATGAACTTAATGATTTTCTAAAAGACTTTGGACATATTGGATATAGTGTACGCCCTTCAGAAAGAAAAAAAGGCTATGCCACAGAAATGCTGAAACAATTGTTAGAAATTGCTCGGCAAACTGGTTTATCTGAAGTTCACTTATCCTGTGAAAAAGAAAATATACCTTCAATTAAAACAATATTGAAAAATGGTGCTTCTTATGAAAGAAGTTTTCTATTTGAAGATAAAGAAGCGAATGTTTATGTGGTTAGATTATAGCTTTCAGTAAAGCTAAGTAATTTGCTATATGTATGAATTGTGGAGGAAAACTGAACTCCCTTCTTTTATTTACCACGTAATGTCACACTATTTTATCGCTAAATCACGATGAAATAGTGTGTTTTTGTTATTGTCTTCGATATATCGATCCTGTTTCGGTTTTCTAACAAAACCAGTATTGATAAAGTATTTCCCATTGATTTTTCTATATTACGCCTTATATAACTCACTAAGTGTATCTTTCTTAATCTCTTCTGCTTTCCACTCAATCACAGCAAAGTTTCCATCTGTATGCTCATCAACTTTATTAATCCATTCAATTTCATTACTAGCTTTCGCCGAAAGTAATTTATTTGTTGTACCGGTTCGGTAAAGAGAAGAATTAATCACCCACCATTTTGTGGCTATCCCGGCACGTTTTAAATCTTCTTCTAAGCGCATAGCCTCATATACAGGTGTTGTTTCTGCAAGCGTTACGATTATAACTTCGGTTTCTTCCTTATTACGTAATCTTGGCAACAATTTTTTTGCAGATTCCGGAATGTCACCGCCTGAGCGTTTGATTTCTTGATTATAACTCTGCGTGGAATCTAAGAGTAAGAGCGTATGACCTGTAGGGGCAGTATCAATGACAACAACCTGGTCTTCTGCTTTTTCAACGATATCCGCAAATGCTCTGAACACAGCAATTTCCTGTGTACAAGGTGATCTCAAATCCTCTTCCACGTATGAAATATCTTCCTCAGACATGGTTTCCCTAGCTTTTGAAAGTACCGCTTGCTGATAATTCTTTAATTCCTCTTTTTCATCAATATGGCTCATGGTAATACCATCTGTCTCATTCATCACATATTTAAGATGAGCCGCAGGGTCAGTAGTAGTCAGATGTACCTTTTTTCCTCTTGATGCCAATCCTAATGCAATGGAAGCTGCGATTGTTGTTTTACCAACACCACCTTTCCCCATGGTAAAGATTACTTTTTTATTGGAATGATATAAATCATCTATTACAGTTTTAAGCCCTGGAATAACCTCTGCTTTTATTATTTCTTCTCGAATCGTATCACTATCCTTATCGAGTAAGGCTCTTACATTTTCAATACCAGTTATATTATAAGCTCTCAGAGGTATGGAATATTTTTTTAACTTCTTTAATTCTTCAGGCATGCCACTAAGTGCTGTTTGTTGCTTATTATATAGACTTTCTGAAATAGTATCGTCATAGGAAGTCAGTATTCCATTTAATATCATCATTTGATTTTTCACGCCAATGTCTGCAAGTTCCCCAGAAGCTCTCGCCGCTTCTTTTAAAGGGGTTACTTCTGGTCTGGATACCAAAACTAAGGTTGTAAGATTACCATTGGCTAACGTTTCTACTGCTCTTTTATAAGTCTCTTTTTTACTTTCTAGCCCGGATAACTGACCCAGGCAGGACGCACCGTGCGTACTTTCACTGATAAAATTACTCCATGCCGATGGAAGTTGCAACATCCTTAATGTATGCCCGGTTGGTGCAGTATCAAATATGATGTAATCATAATCGTTATGAACTTTTTCGTCCGTTATAAATTTGGAAAATTCATTAAATGATGCAATCTCAACGGTACAGGAGCCTGACAGCTGCTCCTCCATATTCTTTAACACTACCTCAGGTAACTGACCTCGGTATGGCCCGATGACACTTTCTCTATATTCTGCAGCAGCTTCAATCGGATCCAGATTTGCTACTACAAGATTAGGAACTTCTTCAATCGTAACACCTTTATTATTTAGTTCGGTCTGAAATACATCCTGTAAATTTGATGCTGGATCTGTACTGATTAGCATTACTTTTCTCCCTGAATCAGCAAGGGACACTGCAGTTGCACAGGCAGTGGAAGTTTTTCCAACTCCCCCTTTCCCTGTGAAGAAAAGATATTTTGTAAGTGCTACATCATGTATTTTAAAGTCTTTCATTAAAATCGTTTCACTCCTTTTATTAATATCCCACTCAATGCAAGCTACAGAATATTAGCGGATTACCTAACCAAATAAGTAATTAACAGCAACAATCTCCACCAGAACAACCACAGTCCTGATTTTCATTCTCTGCGGCTTCAACATGACTCGTTTTTTCTCCGATATAACTTTTTGGTACATTTAATAATGTTACAAATTCATCATTGGATGGATATCTTCCGGTTATTACTATTTCATCATCTATAACAGCGAGTGGCAAACCATCAACTCCAAATTCATTGATATAATTATTTACAGTTTTATTAGATACAAATTCCTGTGGGTCATTCGATAGGTTAAAGCGGTCTACCTGCACTCCATTATTCTTAAGCGTATTTAAAACTGTAGAAATTCTCAATAACTCAGGATCAACTCCTACACCGCAAAGTCCTGTTGAACAACACATAGCTGGTTCATAAATTTTCATAGTCTTCATCTTATTACCTCCATTATTGGTTATTAATTAAATTTTTGTTCTTGCTAAAATACTTCTTTTTAAAATGTAATGCTAGATTGACAAGAGCAATCATGACCGGAACCTCAATTAATGGTCCGATAACTGCAGCAAAGGCCTGATCTGATGATATTCCGAATACTGCTACTGCTACCGCAATTGCAAGTTCAAAGTTGTTACTTGCTGCCGTAAAGGATAAAGTAACCGTTTGTTCGTAATTGATACCTTGTTTATAAGACATGTAGAAACTTGCTAAAAACATAATCATAAAGTAGATTAATAATGGAATTGCAATTCTAACTACATGCATCGGAAGTGCTACAATTACATGACCTTTTAATGTAAACATTACAACGATAGTATAAAGCAATGCAATTAATGCAAGCGGGGATATCTTTGGAATAAACACACCTTCATACCATTCCTTGCTCTTAACGCGTAGTAATGTAAATCTTGTAATAAATCCAGCAGCAAATGGTATTCCTAGATAGATTAATACACTTTTTGCAACATCCCAAATTGATATATCGATTACCTGTCCGCCCCAGGATAATCCTAACCATTTTGGTAAGACGGTTACAAATAAGTAAATATAAACAGAATATAGGAAAATCTGAAAGATAGAGTTTAGTGCAACCAATGCTGCACAATATTCATTATCTCCTTTTGCAAGTGTATTCCATACAATAACCATTGCGATACAGCGTGCCAAACCAATTATAATTAATCCAATTGCATAATTAGGCATATCCGGTAATAACAACACTGCAAGTGCAAACATTAATACCGGTCCTACAATCCAGTTTTGAATCAGGGATAGTACTAGAACCTTTTTATTTCTTGCAACTTTCCCTATCTCTTCATATTTTATTTTAGCTAATGGTGGATACATCATAATGATCAGACCAATTGCAATTGGCCAGGAAATCGTTCCCGTACTCATTCCTTCTAGTGTTTTTCCTAGGCTAGGGAATATAAATCCTGCAAAAATTCCAATTCCCATCGCAACAAATATCCATAATGTTAAAAAGCGGTCAAGAAAAGACAGCCTCTCTTTTTTCTCTTGATTCATCCATATTCTCCTTTTCATTCTTACTATAAACTCATCCTATTGTGAACTAACTTTCTATCTCAATATTTTACCTCCATACTTGCGCATATTTTTGCGCATATAAAGTTTGAGCCGAGGATTACGCAGGCACAAACTTCGTGAGTGAAAGATTTATCTTTCACTCTTATCTCTTTTCGTCCACTAATGAACAAATATCAACATCTTTACTCTTTATCCTCTGCTCATTGTCTTCCTTATAGTTGGGAAGTTTCTTTAATTCAACAATTAAATATTCCCATAGTCCCTTATTATTTTTCTTAAAGTCTTCATTCACCTGATAATACGCCCACTGAGCTTTTTTGTTGTAATCAAGAATGCCACACTGTCTTAAGATGGTTAAATGTCTTGATGCATTCGATTGAGTCATATTTAAACAATACTCAATCTCACAGACACACAACTCTTCTTCTATCAGTAATGCGAGTATTCTTAATCTACTTATCTCTGATAGTGCCTTAAAGATATCAACCACTTCCTCACCCCTTTCTCATAAATATATATATGAGCATATATGCATATACTATGCAGGAAGATATCAGTTGTTACATTGATTTCTTCGTTTTGGAATAATTCTTATGACCACCGGACAAATTATAAACTTTCATAAATCCATTATTTAATAAAATATTCTGAGCCGCATTCCCGGTAACTCCTTTGTTACAGTAAGTAACTGTCATTACCTCCGGATCAAGCTGATCTAACTGAGCTCGTAATTTACTGTGAGGCAAATTAACCGCTGTTTCCACATGATCCTTCTCATACTGGCTTGCTACTCGTGCATCAACAATTTGTATCTTTTCCTTGTTTTCAATTAATTCTGTGAGTTGATCTGTTGTAATTAGTTTTCTTCCCTGGTTAATTGCATTATCAAGAATCATACCAGTATACATAACAGGATCCTTGGTTGTAGAGAATGGTGGTGCATATGCTAGATCCAGATGAAACAGATCTTCTACTTTTGCCTGATAGGTGATCGCTGTGATAAATACATCGATTCGCTTATCAACACCTTCTTGACCGACAATCTGCACACCCAGAAGTATTCCTGTTCTTCTGTCAGCAATCCCTTTTATAACCATTTCTTTACCACCCATGTACTCAGGCTTATTCGGTTTAATATTATGACACACTTCCAGCTCAAACCCTTCTTTTAAAGCATCCCTCTCCGATAACCCGGTTAATGCCACGGTCAAGCCAAAGACCTGGAATATTCCCGTTCCAAGAACTCCTCGAAAAGAAAGGGTTCCTCCTGTAATCACATCACCTGCAATTCTACCAGTCTTATTTGCAGTAGAACCCATCGGACGATAAACAGGCTTACCGGTAACCACATGATACTGCTCGATACAATCTCCACAGGCATAGATATCAGCAAGATTTGTCTTCATTTGATTATCAACCTTGATTGCTCCCGACTCTCCAAGCTCCACACCCATGTCAACAGCAAGTTTGATATTCGGCCTTACTCCTACTGCAAGAAGAACCAGGTCGGCGGGAATGGATTCGCCATTATCAAGAAACACCTTATCTTCGTCTATCTTTACAGCAGATAGTTCTGTATATACCTTAACACCATTCTTTTTCAAATGTTCTTCTACATACACTGCTATATCCGGATCAAGTCCCGGTGTAACTTGTGGAAGTCTCTCTACTAATGTTACATCTATTTCTAAACCTTTCAAGTTTTCACATACTTCAAGTCCAATAAATCCTGAACCTATGATTACTGCGTTCTTTGGATTAGTTGAATCAATATAGGCTTTTATGCGATTCATATCACCAATATTACGCAAGGTAAACACGTTAGAATTATTTACTCCCTCCATTGGTGGAATAATTGCTGATGCACCTGTTGCAAGTATCAGCTTATCAAAATGATCGGTAAACACCTGCCCATCCATCAGATTCCTAACTTCCACAGTTTTCGTTTGTGCATTCACTTTCAAAACCTCATGTTGTATTCTTACATCTACATTATATTTACTTTTAAAGAAGGTCGAATCTCTGGGAGTCAACATATCTGCCTCTTCTACTTCTCCTCCGATGTAATAAGGCATTCCGCAACCCGAATAAGAAATGAAGCTATCCTTGTCATAAATAATAATCTCAGCTCTTTCATCATTTCTTCGCGCTTTTGCCGCTGCCGATGTCCCTGCAGCTACTGCACCAATTATAATTATTCGCATGAATTGCCCTCCTTTATTTCTTTACAAATACAGTTTTCCTGTTCTGTTGTAATGTTATCCCAGAAATTTTTGATGTTTTGTATTAACTTAACATTATTTCTGTAGCGAATCCATGATCCTTCTTTCCGACTTTCCACCAGGCCACACTCCAATAATATCTTCATATGGTAGGATAATGTCGGCTGTGTAATCTCAAAGGAATTTAAAATATCACATGCACAAAGTTCACCACAGGATAACATTTCTATAATTTTTAGTCTTGTCGAATCACCAAGTGCTTTAAATATAAGTGCATAGTCAAAATCTAAATCCATACTATTTCTTCTCCGTTTACGTATTTATTTGATATAGATAAATATCTATATGCTAATTATAAAAATCATATAGATATTTGTCAATGTGTTTAATGTTATCTTTATGTTATTTCTATGTAAAATACTTACCATCACCCATATATTTTAAAATTTTAGTTTCTTTCCACTACAAAAATTCCAATATCCATACTTAGAACCTCATTTGTCAAGGCTTCCAAATCATTTTCAATCATGAATCACTTCATGCATGACGTCATCTGTAAGTAGCCACTCTCAGAAAAGGATTAACTCCTCTATTCTGGTGCTGTTAACCTTGTAGGTCACATATTTTTTATCCATGTGATTCTGTCACAGATAATCATTCCTTTTATTGCTATAATCTTGGAAGTTACACAGAAAGGTAGTACGATTAATGTCAAATACAATAATTATTGGAAATGGGCCAGATGGTATTTCAACAGCGTTATACACGACTAGAGCAGGTATTGATACAGTGGTTATCGGCAGAGATTATGGTGCCTTAGGAAAAGCATCAGAGATCGAAAATTATTATGGATTTAGTAATCCTATCTCAGGTAAAGAATTAATTGCAAATGGAATTGAAGGTGCTCGCAGACATTCCTGGTCTTTACGCCGCTGGAGATTGTACTGGAGGTTTACTACAAATATCAAAAGCTGATTATGAAGGCGCAAAAGCAGGAACAGAAATTATAAAGTATTTAAGAAATAATACGAAACAGATAAGTGCTTAGTTTATCAAGGAGGAAGTCAGAATGATTATAAAATTAATTGCCGGTGCAATAATCGGTGGTATATTAGGATATTTCTACAATAAAAAAATAGGATGCAAGAGTGGCTCTTGTCCAATTACTTCAAGTAAAAAGGGTACTATCATTTATGGAATTATTCTTGGCCTAATGTTTAGCAGCTCATACTAATTCCACTAAAATATATCTTACTTCGAGATGAAATAAAAGGAGGGATTCCATGGATTCCTATCTATTCTATGGACTGGCCATCTCACTCTTGGTGTGCTTTATACTGAAGAAGTTATATCATAATTATTATAAGAACAAACTAGGAGGCAACAATGAATAGAGTAGAAAAAGCGACAACTAACCATGAAAAAGGATACAATTGTGCACAGGCAGTGGCATGTGCATTTTCTGATGTTATAGAGGTGGATGAAAAATTGATTTTCCAAATGACGGAAGGAATGGGGCTTGGGATGGGCTGTATGCAAGGAACATGTGGAGCGATCAATGGAGCGGTTACTATTTTAGGCTTACACAGTAGTACTGGTAATTTAGAGTCTCCAGATTCCAAGGCGGATACCTATAGATTGTCAAAAAAGTTGGTACACACCTTTGAAGAAAAAAACCAATCCATTGTGTGTAAAGAGCTTAAAGGTATCGAAACAAAAAAGGTATTAAGAAGCTGCCCTGGATGTGTTGCGGATGCAGAATGTTTCTTGATGCCATTCACCCTGTCTGAATCGTCAACAGTTTGATAATTACTTCATTTCTTTATGATCACCAAATATTTTATATATATAATACATTGAAAAACCAATCGCTAAGAAAGCCCACAGAACTGTAGCAGAACTGTGGGCTTTTTTCAAGTTAATTTATCCCTTGAGATTAGTCACTTGTAAATAGAGACCGTTGGTCAGATGGTTGTAAATCTAAATTACATTGTTATAAGTGACTTTTCTGCAAAAGGACCTGCAATAGGATACAATCCACAGGAGTTCCCAAAATAATCCTCATTAAATACAATGGACGTTCCATCTGGATTTTCAAATTTTTGCTCTGGTTCAAAAGCCATTCCCAATGTTTCTGTTGAAATTAATGTAGTAGCCTTCAACTTTTGCACATAATCACCCAGATTTGTTTTGATAGAATATTTTCCATTACTTTCTTCAACTGAAATTGTAATTGTATGCTCATTATCAATAACTGCATTTTCCTTTGACATAGCTTGTGCGCCATTAAAATAAACATTACCTTCTGCCCATACTGGAAGCGGATTATAGTAACGATCACTAGGTGCTGAACCCATACCACAATATCCTTCAAACTGCTTCTCGTATTCTTCCCATGTCGGATAATTCTCATATGGAGAAGTACCAGTAAACAAATTATTATCATCCCATTCAGTTTCACCCGTAGAATCTAAATACTTTTGTAATTCCATTCGAATTTCTTGCTGTATGAAAATATTATTATAGAATCTCATATCACCATGCAAAAATGACATAAAGCCTGCAATCTCTGTTTGATGCGGAACATGATAAGGCGTATAGCGTGGTGAGATTTTAGTCAATGCTCCATTATTTACACCCCTTCCAATTGCCACCATCGAACCTGCAATCAGATTATGCACAAATGCTACACCTTGTGTCGGAAGCTTTAAAGCTCGATCTGACAAGAAAATATTATTATCTACTAATGTTGGTCCATGAGATACTTCGATAAAGAGATCTTCTGCTACTCCCATGATACCTACATCTGCAAGATTTTCATTCTTAGGTGTGCAATTATCATGAAACAAATTCCCGGATACTCGAGTGCCTTGCGCTTGCCAATCAAGCCATAACCCTCTGGTGCAATGATGGAAATGGTTTCGCCTAATGATTACATCGATAGCCGCGTGCATTTTGATTCCACCAATTTCAGCTCCAGCGAGATTTTGTTTATTATTGATATGATGAATTTCATTATCCTCTATAAGAGAGAAAACTCCACCCAAATGTCCGACAATACCTGTCTGTCCACAATCATGAATGTCACATCTTCTTACTATATGTGAGCCAATTCTATCCTTTGACCATCCTTCTCTTTGTGCTTGACAGATGTTGTCACGCTCGGTTTGAGTACCATCCTTAAATTTTAATTTAGACCATTTATTATCATTTTCCGGTTGCATATATTTACCAAGAGAAATGCCAGAGCATTTTGCCTCATAAACGTCGCAATCCTCAATGATCCATCCTTTTGACCAATGCGGTCCTATCATACCCTCCTGCAATGCTGTTGGCGGTGCCCATTGTGTTGCAGCTTGTCTTACTGTAAACCCAGAAAAAGTGATATATCCAACTCCTTCTTCTTTTGGGTAGAAACAATTTTTTCGAACGCTGATTTCTACATTCTCCTCGTTCGGATTTTTATCTTGAAAGTTAGCATACAAAATAGTTTCATTGTTCTCAGTGTCCTGAGTAGTATACCATGTGAAAACTGTAAAATCAGAATCCCATGAACGCATTGATTTTTGAGTATTTAACACTTTATCCAGCTCAGTCACTTCATACATGGACTTATTATTCAAAAAGACATCTCCAGTATGTGCAATTATTGTTGCAACATACCAGTCCCCATAAACAAGGGTTGTATACGGATTATAATCTCCAAATAAAGCATTAGGAATTCTTGCTTTCCATACATTTCCCTCATGACGTTCCCAATTCTTAACTTCCTCGGCTCCGGTAATAATCGCAGCTTTTTTCTCCTCGGAACGATAAATAATTCTGTTGTCTACAGTTCCACTATTGATCGGATTAACATTTTCTCTGTAAATACCTGGCGCCACGATAACCTCATCTCCAGGTAATGCAATATTTGCTGCATCCTGTATTTTTCCAAAAGGATGCTCTTTACTTCCATCTCCACCTTTAAGTGATTTTGAATCTACATAATACTTCATATTAATGATTCTGTCCTTTCATTTTGCAAGATTCTGGTTCTAGCTTATATTTTATAATTTCACATTATAGTCATTATGGTTGGTTCAACATGCTTACCCTTATTCGCCATATGATATATATAAATAATAACACCGCAACAACAAACTATCAAGACTTTGAGAGTAAATCCAAATTGACGTGTAGTGGAAATAATTAAAATAATTAAAAATTCTTGATGACGTCAATCCTTAAATATTGGTAGACTATATTAGTTTATAGTTTTTGATGTTTTTTTGATAACGACCGTATCTTGAAACATATCGAGGTTATATATCAATTTTTCGGGTATAGAGTAGCATAATTCATTATTATATGTTTTTTAGGCAGATGATAATCTATCTTTTTGTCTTATGATAAAATCAATATACCAATCAAAAAGAAAAATAATAAAAAAGCTGTATGAGTAAATGCAAACTAACTACAAACAACTTTTGGATTCAATATGAAATAAACGAAGTTTATATCACTTGCTTAACATATTGCCGCTACTCTTTCAGGATAAAGATTCCGGCTAACTTCATATCTTTTTTATTAGTAAAATATAATCCTTCTTCTATTGTTTTGAATACACGAATAGTGTAAAGCCCCTCATTGTCAGGATTTATTGTATCTTTCTGATTATCAAAAAGAACATATTCATATTTGTTTGTATTCGTTACATGTAATGACATGATAGAACCATCATGTTTCGTTTACCATTCTCAACTTCTTCATCAGAAGTCCAGAAATCTTCTTCGCATGATTGTACATCTCCTTGCAAATAGGTAAATATGTGATCCATATTTGCATCAAAAATTCTTGGCATCTTTTAATGTTTGTTTTGAATTGCTGGTTTTAACAATTGTATACCACATACCATGCTGACCAAACTGATGTATGTTTTAAAAACCATGACCAGTTTTATTCCACATAATCCAAGAAAATCTTATCCTTAAATCCACCACGCTCTATGGATTTTACTTTGCGCTTCTCTTCTAATTGATCTAATGTATAACCTCTAGCTACACAAATAGCCTGGAGTACCTCCAGAACATCAGCCATCTCTTCTATACTTTTATCTACCAGATATTCGGCTACTTCTTCATTTAACTTTTCTTCAAGTGCAGTCAAATATTCTTCCCTAGAAAGAACATGTGTTATCGCTTTCTTACCAGATTCCTCTATTATCTCCGGTATTCTATCTCTGACCAACTTATTATATTCCTTCATAATTAACCCCTTGCTTCATAAATCCAGTTTCCAAATCCACAATTCTTAGCAGATTGGTATACTGGGTGTAATACATTTTCTAATTCTCCTGCAAATTCCTGATACTCTATTCCCTCTCGATAAATACATCTTCTTATATCATCGTTATTTAAATGTTCTCTAGCACATTTTTCGAATTCCTTATGTACCTTGTCATATTTCCACATCATCTCATAAGAAAAATACTCCAACTGAGATAACCTTGGAAAATACACTGCCCAGTCAGGGAGCTTATTACTTTTGGAACTATTGATACTCCTTGTTGTTGGATGAAGATTCCACAATTCATCATGAGCAACATACGACCAAGGAATAAAATGGTCAATTGATAAATCTTTAGCATTTAATAATTCATGACCATATATATCATAAACTGGCTGTAATGAGAGCAGCAATTTCCAATACATCTTTACCTTTTCTAATTTTCTTTCCTGTGGTGGATAAAGCTTATCTGCGATGCCCGGAACACTTGGATTTTTACGTTGTAAATATATTATAATCCGATATTCAAGCCAACCTTTGACAATTTCTTGATTTTTAACAATATAGTTCACCCACTCGGGTTGAATTTTTATTGTTGTCTTCATACCGTTTAAAGCACTAAAGTAATACATTAATCTTTTTTCCTGATTAATCTTTGCAACTAGATCACTCTCTGAACACTTCCATTCATCTCCTCTTACTAGTCCCATAAAAGGTGCTTGAAGGCGATATGGCACATTATATGTTAGTGTTCTTTTTCTCTTTCTTAATTCTGGATCAGAAGTATTCTTCAAATATTCCAAAATTATATCTTTCTTATCTGACGATTTTATCCGACTTTCCTTCTGCATATATAATACTAATGTTTCTAACGTATCTTTTGGCCCAAGATTCAAATGGTACTCCGTTACCATATACCATGCATCGGCAATCATCTCATCAATGAGCTCTTCATATGTAATTGTAGTTTTACCTTCTAATATCTTTGTTACTATTGCTTTAAACCAAAAGAATTTATAGCATTCACTGGTGTTATCAAACAATCGACCAAGATATTCTATTTCAAGCTCATCTGAATATGGTAACTGCATAATTTCCTCGCTTACTTTGAGATATAGAATTTTCCTTGTTACTGTATTTCTTCTCTAGAGGGTATTTTCAATATTACTGCTAATCTTCGTTTTGATAGTTTCATCAATATCTAACCCACAGGTATCTCCAATCTTGTTCCACGGAATCAATTCTGCTTTTTTGTTCCACTTATTCTCTGGGTCAAGCTTTAATTCCATGGGCTGATTGAAATCGGTTAAGTTTAACTGTTTATTTCGATTTTTCATATTTATACTCGTCACATCCTGCAAGTTTTTTTGAAGAAAATCAATGATTTCCTTGCATTAATTACAGCATAAAACGCTATGATTTCAGCATTTATAAGGATATGTGAGTTGCTGAGCACGCATTAATTAGTTTATAGTATTCCGCAATATTTAACGCTTAACTTTTATCATTTAGTATAATATCCGCTAGCGTTCTTTAAAAATTTAACTATAATCAATTAATTGAATTATTTTTATTGTCGATATAATCAATCATTTCTCCTAAACCACCATCTACAGGCACCAATTCAATTTTTATTTTATCGCCAACATCGAGTACTTCAACAAGCTTTTTTACTTTATTTAAATTTTTAAAATATGCTTTTTGAAAAGTCCTCCTCATTTTTGATATTGAAAACACGTCATCAAATAAATTAACAGATATATCAATCAAAAAAGAAATAATCATAGGTATATTATCTTTTTCCAATAACATATCCCGATTTTCAGGTGTTAGTTTCATCTCGAACTCTGCTTCGTTCCAATCTCCTTCATGGCCTGTACCATTCAATACATTAATTAGATATGAGATTGTATTCATATCATCTTGAAATATTTCACTCGGTATATTTATTTTTTTATTAAACCTATCTTCCAAAAAGACAATATTTCTTAAGAACTGTATTTCGTCTTCAATATTTTCAAATGCGCATGTATAATTAATGTCCTTTATATAACCTTCAAAGAATACTCCATGACTTGGTAATACTTGAATTGTTAATTTGGTGTTTGTTCCGAACATACTCATAAACTCAACATATTTTAATAACGACTCATTACCCGACGGATTAATATTTACCTTGAAATCTGTGGAAGTATTCCTAACATCAACAGTAAAGCATATTTCTAAATCACTATCTTCCTGCTCATAATTTGAAAATACAAAAGTAAAATCATCGATTATACGTTCAGTTCTAAGTAATATATAATCATAAACAATTATATCATTTACCAGTAAAATACAAGGAACAGCAGGTGGAAAAGGTTGTGGTGGGATAACATGCACTTTTCCTATGTACTTTTCAATGTCCCACTGGGATGGGTCTATTATATCACCTAACAATTTCGTGGCATCTAAAATATTTATAATGATTGGTTCTTGATTTCGATAAGAATACTGTTCGATATCATCAACATCAACAGAATCTTTATCTCCAACTTTTATCATACATTTCCCTACAATTTTAGGTGGATATTCTTTTAGAGCTTCCTGTGATAGTGGCTCACTGCTTAATGTGACTTTACCATTTGAACTGTTAATATTATATCCGTACTTTGGAAATAAAGGATGCTGTGATGATAACGCATTAAGGGTACCGGATAGTAAAGTTTGTGCTTCTTCTAATTCACCATCCTGTAATAATTCAATACATTTATCAGTACTTGTATTAATAGAACAATTATTAAAAACATTACAATTTGCATTGGCATCACCTAACACTAAGCCATTCTTTTGAACATTTTTCTTATTCATTTTTCTTATCCCCAATTATTGTGCACCCCACATTCGCATCACCTTGTACTATGCCATTATTTTGTATATTTTTATTTATTTTACGAATCTGATATGTCTTACCACTAAAAAACCCTATGAAAATTGATACAACAATCGATGCCCCCATACTAATTAAAAAAGCTCCCAATGTAGTTGCAGGGTCAACTAAAGCTTTAAAGTCCATAGTTCTCCCACCTTTCTTATTTATATATTATTCTTATATTATAATGATTTTGGATATTTTTCTCAACACATTTTTATAATATGAAAGAACATATCTATTAGTAAATATATCAACTTTTAACCTTAATATATTAATATTTTATGTCTTTGTTCCACGGATAATAGTCTTGTTTTAGAGTTTCTTTTGAGCAAAAAAGAAGCACCCTATCATTTTTGACGTGATAGAGTGCTCTTTTATTTATTTTAAGCTATTATTACATAAGCTGATATTGTTATATCGTTAGATCATTAAGACATTCTCAAAAGCCCTTTATTAGCGGCTTTGAAAGCTCTTGCCTCATTAAATCCAATGGTAAAATCAAATAAAAATATTCGCCTACTTTTGATTCAACACAGCCTGAGCCGCAGCCAATCTAGCGATCGGCACACGGAAAGGAGAACAAGATACATAGTTCAAACCTACCTTGTGGCAGAATTCAACTGTGGAAGGATCTCCACCGTGCTCACCACAGATACCAAGCTTGATATTAGGTCTTGTAGCACGACCTTTTTCGGAAGCCATTTTAACTAACTGGCCAACGCCGTCTTGATCAAGTCTTGCGAATGGATCGGACTCAAAGATCTTGGTCTTGTAGTATGCATCTAAGAACTTACCAGCGTCATCACGGGAGAAACCGAATGTCATCTGTGTTAAGTCGTTAGTACCGAAGGAGAAGAATTCTGCTTCTTCAGCGATCTCATCAGCAAGTAATGCTGCACGAGGGATTTCGATCATTGTACCAACATGGTATTCGATGTCGGAGTTAAGCTCTTTCTTCACTAATTCAGCTGTTTCAACAACAACATCCTTAACATACTTAAGCTCTCTCTTCTCGCCTACTAATGGAATCATGATTTCAGGAACGATGTTAAAGCCTTTTTCTTTAGAAACTTCGATTGCTGCTTCCATAACTGCTCTGGTTTGCATCTTAGCGATCTCAGGGTAAGTTACAGCAAGACGACAACCTCTGTGTCCCATCATAGGATTGAACTCATGTAAGGAATCACAAACTGCTTTAACTTCTGCAACAGTAAGACCCATATCAGCTGCTAATGCTGCGATATCATCTTCTTCTGTTGGTACGAATTCATGAAGAGGAGGATCGAGGAAACGGATGGTAACTGGTCTTCCTTCCATTACTTCGTAAAGACCCTTGAAGTCACCCTTCTGGAAAGGAATTAACTCGTTAAGAGCTTCTTCTCTAGCTTCAACAGTCTTAGAAAGAATCATCTTTCTAATCTTGTGGATTCTCTCACCTTCGAAGAACATATGCTCTGTACGGCAAAGGCCGATACCTTCAGCACCAAACTTAACAGCGTTAGCTGCATCAGCAGGTGTATCAGCGTTAGTTCTAACTTTTAATGTTCTGATTTCATCAGCCCATGTCATAATTCTATCAAAGTTACCACTGATGGAAGCTTCTACAGTAGGGATATCTCCGATGTAGATCTTACCTGTGGAACCGTCTAAGGAGATGTAATCTCCTTCTTTTACTGTGTTACCAGCGATTGTGAAGAATTTCTCTTCTTCGTTGATATTGATTTCGCCACAACCAGATACACAAGCAGTACCCATACCACGAGCAACAACTGCTGCGTGAGAAGTCATACCACCACGTACAGTTAAGATACCTTCAGCTGCATGCATACCTTCGATATCTTCTGGAGAAGTCTCAAGACGAACAAGGATAACTCTTTCGCCTTTTTCATGATTGTTCTTAGCATCTTCAGCGGTGAAGTATACTTTACCAGCTGCTGCACCAGGAGATGCAGGAAGAGCGCCACCAACAGGAACAGCTGCCTTTAATGCTTTGGTGTCAAATTGAGGATGTAATAACTGATCTAAGGATTTTGCTTCAATTCTCTTGATTGCATCTTCCTTAGTGATCTTTCCTTCGTCAACTAAATCGCAAGCGATCTGAAGAGCAGCAGGAGCTGTTCTCTTACCGTTACGTGTCTGTAAGAAGTAAAGAGTCTTATCTTCGATTGTGAATTCCATGTCCTGCATATCTCTGTAGTGATTCTCAAGAAGAGTAGCAATTCTCATGAATTCAGCATATGCTTCAGGCATATCTTCTTCTAATCTAGAGATAGGAAGTGGAGTTCTGATACCAGCAACAACGTCTTCACCCTGAGCATTGATTAAGTATTCACCATAGATTTTAGCTTCACCAGTAGAAGGATTACGTGTAAATGCAACGCCAGTACCTGATGTATCGCCCATGTTACCAAATACCATTGCCTGAATATTAACAGCGGTACCCCAATCACCAGGGATATCATTCATTCTTCTGTAGTAGATAGCACGAGGATTGTCCCATGAACGGAAAACAGCTGTAATCGCTTCGATTAACTGATCTGCAGGATTCTGAGGGAAATCTGTACCTTTTTCTGTCTTATATAATGCTTTGAAACCAGCGATAACTTCTTTTAAGTCATCAGCAGAAAGCTCTGTGTCATAATGAACACCCTTAGCTTCTTTGATTTCGTCTAATACTCTTTCGAATTTGGACTTTGGAATTTCCATAACAACGTCGGAAAACATCTGGATAAATCTTCTGTAAGAGTCATATGCAAATCTAGCATTGCCAGTTTTCTTTACAAAGCCTTCAACAGCAACATCTGTCAAACCTAAGTTAAGGATTGTATCCATCATACCAGGCATGGAAGCTCTAGCGCCTGAACGTACAGATACAAGTAAAGGATTCTCGGTATCACCGAATTTTTTACCCTGTTCCTCTTCAAGAAGTTTTAAAGCGTCAAATATCTGTGTCTTAATCTCATCTGTGATCTTCTTGCCACTATTGTAGTAATCTGTACAAGCTTCTGTCGTTACAATGAAACCCTGAGGAATTGGAAGCCCTAAGTTAGTCATTTCTGCTAAGTTAGCGCCTTTACCGCCAAGAAGGTTTTTCATATCAGCTTTACCTTCTTTAAACAAATATACCCATTTTGCCATTTGTAAGTGACCTCCTAAAATAATTATATATTATAATTTGTAATCACAACATCACTGTTTAGGATGCCTAAAGTACTTTGAAATTATTATCAAAGCGACGAAATATCCTAACCATCAAATGGGCGGCAAAAGTACTAAGCAAACACAACGCAAAGACACGTCATTATGTTTGCGTAATACTTTTATCACCCAAAGGATAATTGTTAAAACAAACTACAACTCGAATTTGGTATATCTAATTGCCACCATGCATTATATCATAATTTATGATGGTAAGGAAAGTGTTTTTTTCTAAAATTTGAACTTATTCTCAAAATATGACTTAAGCTCTTCAATTTTAATTCTTTCCTGTTGCATAGTATCTCTGTCACGTACGGTTACAGCGCCGTCTGTTTCAGAATCAAAATCATAGGTAATGCAGAACGGTGTACCAATTTCATCCTGTCTGCGGTATCTCTTACCAATGTTACCTCTATCATCAAATTCACAGTTATATGTTTTACATAAGTCTGTGAAAATCTTCTCTGCTGGCTCAGTTAACTTCTTAGATAACGGAAGCACACCAATCTTTACTGGAGCTAATGCCGGATGGAAACGCAATACGGTACGAACATCTCCTGCTTCAATCTCCTCTTCATCATAGGCAGCACATAAAAATGCCAATGCCACACGATCAGCGCCAAGGGATGGCTCGATTACATATGGAATATATCTTTCTTTTTTCTCATCGTCAAAGTAGGTTAAATCTTCTTTTGACACAGTCTGATGCTGTGTCAAATCGTAATTGGTACGATCTGCAATACCCCATAATTCACCCCAACCAAATGGGAATAAGTATTCGATATCAGTCGTTGCTTTACTGTAGAAGGAAAGCTCTGCTGCATCATGATCACGAATTCTCATCTCGTCATCCTTCATACCAAGGTTCTTTAACCAATCAATACAGAACTGTCTCCAGTATGCAAACCATTCAAGGTCAGTGTCAGGCTCACAGAAGAATTCTAATTCCATCTGTTCAAATTCTCTTGTACGGAAGGTAAAGTTACCAGGTGTAATCTCGTTACGGAAGGACTTACCGATCTGACCAATTCCAAAAGGAATCTTCTTACGGGAGGTTCTTTGAACATTTTTAAAGTTAACGAAGATACCTTGTGCGGTCTCAGGTCTTAAATAAACAACATTCTTCGCATCCTCTGTAACTCCCTGGAACGTCTTAAACATCAGATTGAACTGACGAATATCGGTAAAATTATGTTTGCCACAGGTAGGGCATGGAATATTATGTTCATCGATATATTGTTTCATAGCCTCATGTGGCCAAGCATCGACTGAACCTTCTACTTCAATGCTTTTTTCCATGTTATAATCTTCAATAATCTTGTCTGCACGAAAGCGTTCATGACATTCTTTACAATCCATAAGAGGATCAGAGAAACCTCCCAAATGTCCGGAAGCAACCCAAGTCTGAGGATTCATAAGAATTGCACAATCCACACCTACATTATATGGGTTCTCCTGTATAAACTTTGCCCACCATGCTTTTTTTACATTGTTCTTTAATTCAACACCAAGATTACCATAATCCCAAGTGTTTGCAAGTCCACCATATATCTCCGAACCCGGATATACAAAGCCTCTTGCTTTCGCTAATGCCACAATTCTCTCCATTGTCTTTTCCATGTAAATCAACCTCACATCTATCTGTATTATTTTAATGTTAATGATTCAATCGGTAATTCTGTCAGCGCACCCTATTAAGGTAATAGCCTTACACATTAAGGCTTATATACAACAACAGTCAAAGCATCCGCAGCACTTCCTATTTCATTACTATCGATTGCTTTTGCATTATCGGAATAAAACTTAATTTTTCCATCTACCACAATATGAAGTGGTTCTTTCACTACCAAAACTCTGTAGTCCGAATTCTTAATCACATCCGCAGTGCTTGTTAGTGACTTATCGCTAGCATTCACTAATTTATCCGGCAGTTCAAACGTAACATCCTTAGTTCCACCGTGAAAATATGCCGCCAATACACCATTAAAGGTAGAATAGTCCTTCATTCCGGCATAAGATAGCAACATCACTACACTCTTCTTATTTTGAATGGTTTTTTCATTGATTTTATCAACTTTAATGTTTTTCGCTTTCGCTTTATCATTGTACGCATCAACCGCTTTACCGATAAATTCATTTAACTCATTCAAATTATAATAATTCTTATCAAATTGTTCGACCGAAGCCACCTGCAAGCTTCCATTCGCTCTTGCAAGCAACGTGCTTTCCGTAACGTCATTTGCGTTAATATATTTTGTTTTTTTTGCACATCCTATTGTTCCAAGGATTAGCAAAAGAATGATTGCAACACAAGCAAATCTTTTCATATATCCTCCAATCTGTTAAAGTATCAATACACACTTCAACAATAATTCTCTCCATACCCATTTTAGAATTTGGGCTCATACCATTTTAACCTTAATATACAATAATTTCAACCATAATTTATAATTTTATATATCATTAACCATATTTAAGGATTTAAATTCGTGGTCAACATAACTATTCAAATATTTCTTCATGCAGAGTTTCAATTCCCCCAGTACTTCACTTGATACTTTAAAGGTATATAGTTTTTCAATTTCAGTAGATATTATGTATTGCATTGTATAAAGCGTAGAAGTTCGAATGGTAATTGCATTCTTGTCCATCCCTTTACAGGCATCACATAATATACCTCCACCTCCCACGCTAAAGTAGTAAACCTTTGCTTGGTTCAAACTAGTATCCCGTTGGTTCTTTTCACATTTCACACAACCATATACATAGGGTGCTTCTCCATTCAAAGCCATGATTTTGAGTTCATAAATAGCTCGTACCAACTCCACTTCTATTGAATTCTTAGTCAATGCCCTCAGTGTTTGATACAGCAGTTTTAGTATATTGGTTTCATCGTTATTCTCTTTTGTGATATAATCTGCGAATTCACAAAAATAAAAACCATAACAAAGACGATCAAAATCATCCCTTAGCTCTCCAAAATAATTGGATATCTCAGCAGACATTACATTATAAGAGGTTCTACCTCCGTATAGCGTAAAAGTTCCAAAGGAAAAGGGTTGACTGCACGCCAAAAAGGCGCTGTTTGGTCTACGGGCGCCTTTGGCAAATGCTGTTATTTTTCCATTTTCTTTTGTTAAAATTACAAGCCGTTTGTCGTAATCACCAACTGGCATGGCCGATAGAACCATCCCTGTTACTATAGTTGATACCGGCAATTAATCCACCTTCTTTGTTTTTTCCCACGCTCTTCATGGAAACATCTTTTGCTTGTACGATATCTTCAGCATACTCTTCCTGAGTACAAGCAATATAGTTTAAGTAATCGTTAATCCTACCTGAACTGGCAAAACTTTTCCAGTAATCATAATTTTTCATAAATGAGCCCCCTAACCATGACTTATGTTTTTTTTCATCATATGTTATAGTAATAGGTTTCCCATTTTGTGACTTGTTAAACTAGTCAGAAGCTTCCAGTTTAATTTTTTTTATTATTCGTCCCTATTAAAGCCAAAATTTTTCATCAAGAAATCACTATCTCGCCAATCTTTTTTCACTTTTACCCAAAGTTGAAGATTAACCTTACAGTCTAAGAGATTTTCAATTTCCCTACGTGCCTGTGTTCCAATTTGCTTTAGCTTACTTCCACCTTTTCCGATGATAATTCCCTTATGAGTATCTCTCTCGCATACGATGGTAGCATCAATATCAATCATTCCGCCGTTTGATCCGCCAGCAGGTCGTTCTTTCATTCTTTCAATGCTGACTGCAACACCATGTGGTATCTCATCGTCCAAGAGCCTTAAGGCTTTCTCTCTGACTAGTTCAGCCACAATCTGTCTCTCCGGCTGATCTGTTACGGTATCTTCGTCATAATACATTGGACCTTCTGGCATGTATTTGTAGATTTCTTTCATTAGAATATCTGTGTTTTCTCCCTTTAGAGCCGATACCGGAATAATCTCTGAGAAATTTGCAATATCCTTATAAGCTGCAATAAAGGTTAGTATCACATCCTTTTTGACAGTATCTATCTTATTAATAACCAAAATGATCGGTGTTTTCACTCTCTTTAACTGTTCGGCAATATGCTGTTCACCGGCACCGATAAAGGTAGACGGCTCAACAAGCCATAGCACCAAATCCACTTCACTCATGGTACGTTCTGCAACACTCACCATATACTCGCCAAGCTTGTTCTTCGCTTTATGAATTCCTGGAGTATCTAAGAATATGATTTGTCCCCGGTCGTCCGTATATACGGTTTGAATGCGATTACGCGTTGTCTGTGGTTTATCTGAGGTGATTGCTATCTTTTGTCCAATCAATTTATTCATCAATGTAGATTTTCCTACATTCGGTCTTCCAATCAAGGTTACAAACCCTGATTTATACTTAGTATCCTTCATCCTTTTCCTTTACCTCTCAAGCTTTTCTTCCTATTTAATCCAATTAACTTTATTTAAGCATGCTTTTTCTTGCTAATTATTCTTTTGATCAAACTTTTCCTTCTATGAATCCGATCCATTTATTTAATCAAATCTTTTCTTGCTATTGATCCCATCCATTAACTTGATCAAATCTTTTCTTCCTATTAAACTAATTCATATATTTGATCAAATCATTTCTTGCTAATCGGATTCACTTTATTTGATCAAATCTTTTCTAACTAATTGACTTTACTTTATTTAATTAAACTCTTAATCTCCTTGAACATATCCTGGTTCTCTGAGATTCTACTTTCATTACCAATTACGCAGAAATTCCCTTCATCAAGGAACGCTCTTATAATTGTATGCAGCGCACGTATGTCCTCAATCGTTACATTTAGAACTTCTTCTCTCTCTTTTTGAAGTTCCTCCACGGTCAATCCAGCAATATGCATACTAAGGGATCGTTTGCCCTGAGATTGTGGTGTTAGTGGGGTATCAAGGGTACTAAAAGTACCGATAATATATTTGGTAATATCTCTTTCTTCCGCGGTAAAGTTCTTTACATACTCCGGTGCTTTCTCATAAATATTATTGGTATCTCGCAAATTAGGATCACGATAGGAGGTAAAATACGCATCTCCGTCTACCCCAGAGAATCCACACATGCAACCATATGCTCCACCCTTCACACGTACATTGTTCCAGAGATAATCATAGCTTAATATTGTTTTCAAAACTTTTAATGCACCCGTATATTTTAATCCTGCCTTTAGGAAATTACCTGCTCGTGCCACATACTGCACCTGCATCGCCGTTTTAAAGCCTTCATTTAAGCAAACCGGCTTCAGTGCTGAGGTATCATAACCCTCAAACAGTTTGCTATCCGCCTTTAAGGACAATTTACTACTGAAGGCCGGGAGTTTCTCAGTAAAACGTTGATATCCCTCATCATCAGCCGTAATACTAATCAGCAAATTATTCTTTGTGAATATCATTTGCATCAATTCTTTTAATTTGGCGATTGTTGCCTCAGCTTTTGATGAAAAGTCTTCCGCTAATTCTTCAATGAATTTATAGAACGTAATGCCCGTAGTTGTTTCTTTAAATAAGCCATGAACAGAATAATAGGACATCGCACGATCAACTGCAACCGAATGACCGGCTGAATTAAAATGCATCTGCAGTTTCGATTTAATCTCATCCACGATTTCCTTCAACCGCTTTGTGTCATCCATCTTAGTTTGATGAATAATCTCATCAATCAGTCGAAAGGCCTCTGTTAATTTATCATAAAGTACCTTGGTTGTAAACTCAAATACTGGATAATAGTTCTCAGAGCTTCCTTTTACCGAAAAGCTAATCACATTGGTAAAAATTCCACCCGTATGAATATTCATTTCATTCGATAAATCCAAATAGCTGTGATTGGTGGTGTCTACATATCCAAGTACAAAGGATAAGAGGGAAGCATAAGGAAGCAATTCCTTGGGTACCTCTTTCACATTGAACAACAGTCTTAAATATGCAATCTTATTGGTATATACATTATGGTGAATAATCTTTACATTATCAACCATGTTCTCCACATTAAAGATAGGGCGGACTTTCTTATCAATATCCTCACGGGTAAGCAACGGGATCATCTCCAGCTCCTCCTTTGTAGAGGGAATCTCTTGATATTGTTTTAAGTCTTTCGTCTCTTTTATAATCGTTTGAAGTTCTTCCTGTGTCAGTGTTGCTTTATAATTCGCAAGTTTCTGCTTTAACTTTTCTTCCTTCTCACTACTTAAGCCCATCTTTGGTTTCAAAATAACCAAGGAACTGTGCGGATTATCAAGAAGATAGTTTTTGATGCATTGCTCATAGTAGCCTGTTCCTATTTTATCCTTTAAGAAGGCATAGCCGCTGGAATCCTTTAGATGTAGGAAGGGTTTATGATCATCATGAAGCCATCCGCTCATTGCTCTCAGTCCATATAAAAGTCCCTTCGGGAACTGACCATAGTCTGCTTCACGGTATTTAAACTCATAGTAATTAATTGCTGCACGAAGTGATTTTTCATCTACTCCCTCTTCAACTAATTTTGACAACACATCTTTTACCAATCCAAGCATCTGATTCTTTTTGTCTTCTTCTGCATTCTTTGCAATGATGGTAAAGGTGGTTTGTAAGATTTCATCCTCAAAACCGCCCAATATATCCTTACCGATCTCCGCATCCAAAAGTGCTTGTTTGATTGGTGCTCCGGGTGCCTGTAAAAGCACATAGTCAAGGATCTGGAAGGTTAAACTTAACTCCTTATCTAAGGAATTACCTACCACAGCATTCAAACTAAGATACGTATTATCCTTCGTTGCTTCCCCCTCACTCAGAGAATAGAAGGCCTCCATCTCTCTGATTGTATCAAAGCTTTTTTGCAGCTTAACTGCAGAATCCACCGGATGACGGTCATATTGGTTCAAATATTCCTTATCCAACCAATCCAAGCGTTCCTCAAAATCCATATCTCCATATAAATAGATATAGCTGTTGGAGGGATGATAATAGGTTTTATGGAATTCAATAAATTCCTCGTAGGAAAGCTCTGGAATATAATCAGGATCGCCACCAGATTCCACCCCATAAGCGGTATCTGGGAATAAAGAATTCTGTATCAAACGATATAAGTGAGACTCCGGAGAAGAAAATGCACCCTTCATCTCATTATAAACAACACCGTTATATTTTAACTCACCTTGTTCATCCTCAAGCTCGTAGTGCCATCCTTCTTGATGAAAAATCTCTTTTCTTTGATATATATTAGGGTATAAAACTGCATCCATATAGACATGCATCAGATTTTTAAAGTCCTGATCGTTCATACTAGCAATGGGGTATACTGTTTTATCCGGATAAGTCATCGCATTTAAAAAGGTATTCAAAGAACCCTTAGCAAGTTCTACAAAGGGATCCTTCGCGGGGAAATTCTTTGACCCACACAATACAGAATGTTCTATAATATGTGCCACTCCGGTACTATTCGTGGGTGGTGTGCGAAATCCAATTGAAAAAACCTTATTATTATCATCGTTCTCCACAATTGCAACTCTGGCTCCGGTCTTCTTGTGTACCAATACAATACCGATTCCATTAACGTCCTCTAATTTCTCTTCAAATAAATAATCATAAGCGGAAGGAATTCCACATTTCATAAAGCCAACCTCCATCATTTTTACTATCATTTAAGCAGTTTTTTACTGCGTATCTTTTATTCTTAAGTATGGTAATTTGTAGTATATGCTTATTCATAATAACATAAAAATATCTGCTTGTCATTTGCTACCTATTAAATATTACCATTAACAGGCAGTGTCTTCCTATAATAGCAAGGTAATCTTCTTAATATTATAGAATGTGTTTCAATGCGAAGATTCATTCTTCACTTTTTTAACAATTGTTGAATCATTCCATTTGCAACATAGAAAATCACTGTTTTTATAACAAAAAACAACAAAAAAGTTTGACATTTTATCTATTTTATGTTAAATTTATACCAACATTACTAATAAATGTAATGCAATTTCAAACAAGTTTTAGGAGGATTTTATGAAAACCGGAACAGTAAAATGGTTTAATGCAAAAAAAGGATTTGGATTTATTTCAGATGAAGCTGGCAACGATGTATTTGTACACTTTTCAGCTCTTAGAATGGACGGCTTTAAGGTTCTTGAAGAGGGAGAAAAAGTTGAGTTCGAAGTAGTTGATGGCGAGAAAGGCCCTCAGGCTGCTGATGTATATAGGCTGTAATCAGAACATTGTATAGGAAGGATATCTACATATCGATTCCCAACAATTGTTGCTTATAATACTTCAACAATATTATCTAAATGAATCAGGTCTGAGAAACAATTGTTTCTCAGACCTTTTGTAATTTTAATGTTTAAAATGTCTCATTCCGGTGAAGATCATCGCAATTCCATATTCATTACATTTCTTAATGGAATCCTCATCTCTTCCTGCACCACCTGGTTGAATAATTGCTGTAACGCCTGCCTGGTGAGCAGCTTCCACACAGTCATCAAAGGGGAAGAATGCATCAGAAGCAAGTACCGCTCCTTGTGTAGCACCATTACCAATTAATTCTTCTGCATGTTCAATCGACTGCTTTGTAGCCCAGATACGGTTAACCTGTCCAGGTCCAATACCAACGGACTGTTTGTCTTTTGCGATTGCAATACCATTGGATTTGACAAACTTAACGACCTTCCAAGCGAACAACAAATCTTCCATCTCTTTCTCTGAAGGAGCACGGTCAGTTACAACCTTGATTTCCTCTTCATTTAAAAGTTTACTGTCGATTGTCTGTACAATCAAACCACCATTTACCTTCTTTAAATCGTATGCATTTTCATCCTGAGGAGTTGCAATATCCTCTAGTTGAAGTACTCTAATATTTTTCTTTTGTGTAAGAATCTCAAGAGCTTCTTTTTCATAAACCGGAGCCACAACAACCTCAAGGAAGATATTCTTCATCTCCTGCGCCATCGCTACAGTTACTTCTCGGTTAATCACAACGATTCCACCAAAGATAGATGTCTTATCTGCTTCAAACGCTTTCTTCCAAGCGTCTGTAATATCGTCCGCACTACCAACACCGCATGGATTGCCATGCTTACAAGCAACTACAGTTGGCTCGGTGAATTCCTTTAACAGCTCAAGTGCACCATTGGTATCATTGATGTTATTGAATGACAATTCCTTACCATTTAATTGAACTGCATCCGTAAGGGAACCCTTCTTCTTGCCGATTTCACGATAGAACGCTGCTGATTGATGAGGATTTTCTCCATATCTCATATCCTGTACCTTCTCATAAGTAAGGGTTAGGGTTTCTGGAAGTTCCAAATCATTTCTTTGCTTCTTCAAGTAATCTGCAATCATGGTATCGTAGGATGAGGTATGCATAAACACCTTCTGCATCAGAAAGAACTTTGTATCAAGAGACACTTGTCCGTTCTCCTTTAACTCAGTCAATACCTTTTCATAATCTCTAGGATCTACTACAACCGCTACATCCTGATAATTTTTCGCTGCTGAGCGAAGCATGGTAGGTCCACCGATATCAATGTTCTCCACTGCTTCATGTCTTTCCACATTATCTTTTAATATAGTTGCTTTAAACGGATATAAATTAACGAATACGAAATCGATTGTTTCAATATTTAAGTCTGCAAGTTGTTTCATATGAGAAGAATTGCTTCTCATCGCAAGTAAGCCTGCATGCACGGTTGGATGAAGAGTCTTTACACGTCCATCTAAGCACTCCGGGAATCCGGTTAACTCTGAGATCTCAATTGCAGGAACCTCTGCTTCCTTTAATTTACTGTAGGTGCCACCGGTTGAAATAATTTCAACTCCTAAGGATACTAACTCCTTGGCAAGCTCAATAATTCCTGTTTTGTCTGATACGCTAATTAATGCTCTCATGCCCAATCTCCTTTTTACTTGTATTATAAACCTTTCATTCAAAGCATACTAATCATCATTTCAATTCCCATGCTTAAAATGCGAGTATGTATAAATATATAAAAATTCTACACCATGGTTACTATGTTTTCAATTCATAAATACTTATGTATCTTATTGTTATTTCTAATATATGAGATTGGTTAGGGTGATATAAATTATTCATATCGTAGTTTAACCAATATTAAAATCTTATATTATCCAGTTAGTGAGGGATAAGGAAAAATCTAGTATTTTATTGGAACAGGTAAAAATCAATTATTAGCAAATAAAAATACCTGTAAATGGTTTAAATAAATAGTTATGTACCATCCTACTATTAATAGATAATATAATTAAAATCAATTATTATTGCATTCCTTAGAAAAAAGTAATATAATTCGTAAGGTACGCCTTAATCAGAGCAATTATATAGGAGATTGTATGAAACGATTGAAAATAACCGATTTATTAATTGGATTACTATTCACCCTATTATTCATTTCCATCGCTGTGGTAATCACTATTAATTTTAGACCTTTGTATTATATGGATCTTAAGCTTTTAAAGATTGAAGCTTTCTCCGGTTTGTCAAAGGACGACATTCTACGTAATTATAACACACTAATTGACTATTCATCCCCTTTTTTCAAAGGTAATTTAGTTTTTCCTACCTTACCTGCTTCGGATAGTGGATTAAGTCATTTTGCTGATGTAAAAAGAATTTTTACATTCTTTTATATATTAGGCGCAACTACTTTGCTACCAAGTATAATAATTATTATTAAAAAGGCTAAAAATAAAGATTATAGCTTTCTGTTAGTAACTTCAATCACGGCTATTGTATTGCCTATGATTCTTGGAGTTTTAATGGCTATTAATTTTGATAAAGCTTTTATCCTATTTCACAAAATAGCTTTTCGCAATAACGATTGGTTGTTTGATCCAAGCACCGACCCTGTTATAAATATCTTACCAGATCAGTTCTTCATGCATTGCGCTATACTGATGATTTTAATCGTTTTCCTATTCAGTATAATATTTTTTGCATTATATTATAAGCAAAATAAGCACAATAGCATAAAACATCGCAAAACTGAGGTGTAAAATTGTAAATTTGTAATATTGATTTATAAAATCAATATTATATAATTAAATTGACAATCTGTTAACAAGATTTGGAATTCTAAGTGGATTTCAAATTTTCAATAAATTAACTATGGTTAGGGTGCTATAAGTCATTCATATATTAAATCAATGAATACGTGCGCATATATATGCAGATGCGCAGACTGGCTACAAGCAAGATGGCTTATATCGCAAGCGGGTAAGTCAAGTCATATGTATATATATGCGCACGTATTCATTTTCACTCTAGATCTGACTTATGACATTCTAACCAAATATTATTAAATATAAAAAATAAGGTACCGATGGTATCATGGAGGTAAACATGAGAAAAACTAAAATTATTTGCACCCTGGGTCCGGCAGCAGAATCTGAAGAGACATTAAGGGAGCTCATCCTCGCAGGTATGGATGTTGCCCGTTTCAACTTCTCCCATGCAGATCACGAAGAACATCTTGGAAGATTAAAAATGATTGAAAAATTACGTGAGGAACTCAGCATTCCAGTTGCCACCTTACTTGATACTAAGGGTCCAGAGATTCGTATCGGTACCTTTAAGGATAATAAAAAAATTCAATTAATTGATGGTCAGACTTTCACCTTAACGATTAGAGACATTGAAGGTGATGATACCATCGTTTCCATCAGCTATGAGAATTTGATTAATGATATTAAAGTTGGTGATACGATATTACTTGACGATGGTTTAATTGAGTTATTAATCAAAGAAGTTACTACCACTGATATTATTTGTGAAGTTAAGAACAGCGGTGTTATTTCTAATAGAAAAGGCGTAAATGTTCCAGGTGTTGAATTATCCATGCCATACATCAGTGAAAAAGACCGTGCTGATATCATATTTGGTATTGAACGTAATTACGATTTCATTGCAGCTTCCTTCGTTAGAACCGCTAAGGATGTTAAGGATATCCGTAAGATTATTGACGCACATAATTCCAAGATTAAGATTATTGCTAAAATTGAGAACTTACAGGGTGTTGAAAATATTGATGAGATTATCAAAGCATCCGATGGTATTATGATTGCTCGTGGAGATATGGGTGTAGAAATTCCTTATGAAGAAGTTCCAGTTATTCAGAAAATGATTATTAAAAAAGTATATAATAGCTCCAAACAGGTTATCACTGCTACCCAGATGCTAGACTCCATGATGAAGAATCCAAGACCAACCAGAGCAGAGACTACTGACGTTGCAAATGCGATTTATGATGGAACAAGCGCAATTATGTTATCTGGCGAAACCGCTGCAGGAAAGTATCCGGTAGAATCATTAAAAACTATGGTTAAAATCGCGATGCGTGCAGAAGCTGATATTGATTATAAAAAACGTTTTAGAATTGCAGACGTTAGCCAAAATCCTGATATTACGGATGCAATATCACGTGCGACAGTAACAACAGCTCATGATCTTAATGCTAAGATGATTATCACAGTAACTACCTCTGGTAGAACAGCTCGTATTATTTCACGTTTTCGTCCTCAATGCCAGATCCTTGGCTGTACAACGGATCCTGTTGTATGCCGTCAATTAAGCATGGCATGGGGTGTAACACCTTTATTAATGCAGGTAGAGCATGATACCTTTGAATTATTTGATCATGCAATTCAGACCGTTGAAAAGTCAGGTTACCTTGAGAATGGTGAAATTGCAGTACTTACTGCAGGTGTTCCGTTAGGCATATCCGGAACTACAAACTTAATTAAAGTTCAGGTTGCTGGCGAAGCGAATTAATTATTTTATATTAAAACAAGTATAACTTATCTAATAACCAAACTAAAAGTTGACTAAACCTAAGCTAACATCGTTCCCATCTTGATGACTTAGGCAAATATAACTTTTTGTTAAATAGAACGGCACAATTTTTCGCTTAGCGTAAAATTGTGCCGTTCTATTTGTATGAGTTTTTATGATCAATAAGTGCCTTTGAGCAAAAGTTTCTTTGAGCATAACTTTCTTTTACACATAATAAGGTTATAAGCGATAATAAGTTCTTATGCTTAATAATAATTTACTATGAGCAATAATAAGTTTCAAAACATTATTTAAATATGCTTCATAGCTTTATTTACTATATCAATTAAAAATCTTCTTTCCACTAACGGTATTTTCTCCATTAATCTGGCAGCAGCAATCACTGGTCTCCAACAGAATATTTCCTCTTTCTTCAAACCTGATAATCTTAAGTATTCCTTTATATATTTTTTTGTCATATTATTGCGCTGAAACTGTATGACTGCCTTAATAATGCCTGGAATCTCTTCCGGTAGTGTTGCGTCCTTTAATAGCAATGAAGTTCTCGCAACATCTGCCGCCGGTACACCCGATGAAGCTGTCATCCAGTCTAAAATATATGTATTCGTACCATCCGAGATAATATTGCCGGGATGATAATCACCATGACATAGACAATCTCCTTCTGGCAATTTTCCCAAAAGAGTTAACATTGAAAGCTTCTGCTTTTCTGATAAATACTCTGTTTGTCGGATATTCCATTCCAGACTTTCTTTAAGCTTTGGAATGTCCAAACTCTTACATTGATGCATTTGATACTGTAATTCCGTCATCTGGGTAATGTATTGTTTTGACCGGAAAGGATGCTTCATTATCTTCTCCATCAATGCTTTGCCCGATATTTTCGTATAGATAATGCCGCTTCTACCCTCAAATTCTATTATCCTTCTCACACCTGGAATCGGTAATCCACGTTCCTTTATTGTTTTACTTATATTAAACTCCCTTTCGATTATAACCTTAGGAAAGTCCTTATAAAACAATTTTACTACTTCTTTATCTCCCCATTCATAAACCTCAGCAGTATAACCTTTTCCAATTATATTACCCTTCATATAAATCTCCGTTCTATTCTGTTTGGGTGACTGCGTTTTTAAAATATAAATTATTTTATACAAAAACAACAGGCAGGAACATCATAAATGATGAATTATTCCTGCCTGATAATGATGTCAATTCGATATTGTAAATCTTGAGCATTATAAAAATTATTAACTGCTCCCTATTCTTTACTTCTGTCTATTCTTTATTGCTCGGTATTCTTTACTGCTGTCTGATTTTTATTGTTCTACACTATAATTCGGAGCTTCCTTGGTAATATGAATGTCATGTGGATGACTTTCCTTTAAGGAAGCAGCTGAAATCTTAACAAATTTACTTTCATCCTGCAAAGTTGTGATATTCTTTGCACCACAGTATCCCATGCCAGATCTCAAACCACCGATTAATTGGAATACGGTATCTTCTACAGTGCCCTTGTATGCCACACGGCCTTCTACGCCTTCCGGTACCAGCTTCTTTGCATCTGTTTGGAAATAACGATCCTTGCTACCATTTTCCATCGCTGCAATTGATCCCATACCACGATACACTTTATATTTTCTTCCTTGGAAGAGCTCAAAGGTTCCTGGACTTTCATCACAACCGGCAAAAATACTACCCATCATACATACGTTAGCGCCTGCTGCCAAAGCCTTTGTAATATCGCCGGAATACTTAATACCACCATCTCCAATGATAGGAATGCCATATTCTTTCGCTACTTCATAGGAGTCCATAATTGCTGTAATCTGAGGAACACCAATACCTGCAACCACACGTGTTGTACAGATAGATCCAGGACCGATACCAACCTTAACAGCATCTACTCCTGCTTTAATTAACTCACGAGTTCCTTCTCCAGTGGCAACATTACCTGCAATAATTTGAAGATCAGGATAAGCAGCACGAATTGATTTTACAGCATTAACTATATTAAGAGAATGTCCATGTGCTGAATCAAGTACAATTGCATCCACCTTTGCTTTCACTAAGGCATCCACACGATCCAATATATTATTTGTAATACCAACCGCAGCTGCACATAAGAGACGTCCCTGCGCATCTTTTGCTGATAGTGGATATTTAATCTGTTTCTCTATATCTTTGATTGTAATTAAACCCTTAAGATTACCCTCCTCATCAACTAAGGGAAGTTTTTCGATTCTTGACGCAGCTAAAATCTTCTTCGCTTCTTCAAGCGTAATTCCTTCCTTCGCTGTAACTAAGCCTTTTGAGGTCATGGATTCTTTAATCTTCCTAGAGAAGTCAGTTTCAAATTTTAAATCGCGGTTTGTAATAATACCAACAAGCTTTTTACCATTCTCTACAATCGGTACACCGGATATTCTGTATTTTGCCATAACTTCATTGGCATCCTGCAGTGTATGTTCAGGAGACAAATAAAAAGGATCGGTGATTACTCCATTCTCTGAACGCTTAACCTTATCTACTTCATCCGCTTGCTCTTGTATCGACATGTTTTTATGAATAACACCGATTCCTCCCTGTCTTGCCATAGCGATTGCCATACGGTTTTCTGTTACTGTATCCATACCGGCACTCATTAACGGGATGTTCAGTTTGATTTTCTTTGTTAGGTTTGTTGTCAGATCTACTAGATTCTGTGTTACTTCAGAGTAACCAGGTACCAATAAAACGTCATCAAAGGTAATTCCTTCACCGATAATTTTACCCATTTTGATAATCTCCTCATTTTCTGTATTTGCTTATTTATAGATTTTTAAAAGTATAACCAATAAAAATAGTATTGTCAACCATGAATAGATATAAAAATAAGGTTTTATTAAATGAAGCGATTAAATGATAGCTAGAATAAATAAGTCAAGTTTATTGAAAATGAATCAGTACACATATATATACATATGACTTGCCTTACCCACCTGCGGGAAAGGACATCCGCATGAGGCCGGTCTGCGCATCTGTATATATATGCGCACTGATTCATTTGATTTACTATATGAAATAGCTTATAACACCCCAGCCAATGATGTAATAAACGGTTTTCTTAATAATAAAAATATATTTTATATACAAATTACATTTAACTAAAATGTTTAATAAAAGGATGTATAAACGGTAACCAACTGTCACCTATCATACATCCTACAAGATCATTTTTAATTATATTAAAGAAATTTTTCTAGGGCTTTTTTGTTTCATCATATCAAGCATTTTCTCACTTGGTTCGAAAACAATTCGACATTTTCTTTCTTTTACATTCGCTATGATAATATATGTCTTTCTGTCTTTATTCCCACTAGAAAAATCCTGTGTTGTTAATTGCACATGCGTATAACCGTCCAAGGCATGCGAGCCTGAAGGTGCTACAATTTCCATCTGTTCCATATCAACACGAAGTATAGTTTTACGTTTTGATTTTGCAATGATTCGGTCAAAATCAATCTGACCATCTACAAAAACATATTCATAATCTACATTCAATCTTGGAAAAAGAAAAACGACTCCTGCTATCATTACTATACTAATAATAGGAAATATTCTTCCTTTAAGGGTGACAATATACAAAGCTACAAATACTGCCAACACGAGTAATACTCGGTAAGTCAACGTAAGTAAATCCTGCTTTTTCTTCACTCCTGCTTCCGCATATAACTGATTCATTCAAATCCTCCTTAAACTTCTACCGTCCAATTATGCTCGTCATTTAACAAACCTAACTGAATTCCTGTTATTGTGTCATATAATTTCTGACTTATTGGTCCTATTCCACCATCTTGAACCTGCATGATATTCTGTTCCCAACGTAGCTCGCCTACGGGTGAAATAACAGCAGCTGTTCCTGTGCCCCATACCTCTTCTAATGTACCACTCTGAGCTGCTTCATAGATCTCATCGATCGAGATCTGACGCTCTTCGATAGCAAGTCCCCATTCTTTACAAAGGGCTAGTACAGAGTCTCTAGTAACACCAGGTAATATACTTCCATTTAACTCCGGAGTTATTACTTTTCCGTCTATCTTGAAAAATATATTCATAGCGCCTACTTCTTCAATATATTTGCGGTGAATACCATCCAACCATAATACTTGTGAATAGCCTTCCTCGTGCGCCTTAACCTGTGATTTTAAAGAAGCTACGTAGTTTGCACCGACCTTTGCCTCACCAATTCCGCCTTTTACCGCTCTTACATATTCATCCTCTATCCATATCTTAACGGGATTCAAGCCTTCCGGATAATATGCACCAACCGGAGATAGTATAATCATAAATAAATAGCGCTCGGAAGGTCTTACCCCTAAGAAAGGATCCGTCGCAATGATAAATGGTCTAATATAAAGTGAAGTTCCTTCTTTCGTTGGAATCCAAGCCTCATCCACTTTTACAATCGCCTTTATCGCTTCCAAAAAATCCTCCTCAGGAATTTCTGGAATACAAATTCTGCGGTTTGTTTTATTGGCTCTTTCAATATTTTTATTGGGACGGAATAATAAAGTTCTTCCATCTTCCGTTTTATAAGCCTTTAATCCTTCAAACATCTCTTGACCATAATGAAAAACCATAGCGGAAGGCTCTAAATTAAGTGGTTGATATGGTAATATACGAGGGTTATTCCAACCATTACCCAATTCGTAATTCATAATAAACATATGATCTGTAAATATTGTACCGAACTTTAAAGGATTATCCGCACCCGGCAATACCTTTGGATTTTTCGTTATCTCAATTTTAATATCTAACATCTTATCATCCTTCCTTTTCTAACCCTTTCATCCAAAACACGAATGAAGTCTTCTTATAGCATATATCTCATCTCATATTATTTCAATTACCAATTTTTATACTATTCATAGTAGACTTACTACAATAATTTTTCAAGTGTTTTTTGCACCTATTTTTTAATTCTATCATATCTGCAGAAGGTATAGGTAAGGTCATAATAGGTTTGCTCTTCCGATTCCTCTGCCAATACCCAATCATCCATAACATCCAGATTAGGAAAATAGGTGTCTGCCATATATTTATAATCAATTTTTGTTATATATGCACGGTCACAATAAGGGAGCATCTGCTTATATATACTGGCTCCACCTATTACATAAATATCATCCGAAAAATATTGCTCTGCTACCTCCAAGGCTTCCTCTATACAGTGAACAACAATACCCTCCTTCACCTTATAATCTTCTTTAGAGGTAATTACAATGTTAATCCGATTTTTTAAAGGCTGTCCACCCTGAAAACTCTCAAGTGTATTCCTCCCCATAATAACTACCTTATTCATTGTCTTTTCTCGAAAGTATCTCATGTCTGCTGGTATACTCACAAGAAGTTTATTCTGAAAGCCAATTGACCAATTACTATCCACTGCTACAATTAAATTCATCCAAATTCACCTTTCTAAATTCATAAATTACTTCTATCCTGTTACTAGGATATTCTCTACCTAAATCACTCCTATACTGCTACTGGAATATTCTCCACCTTTGGTCCAAACTTATAATCTCGAAGCTCAAAATCCTCCACCTTAAACTGATAGAAATCATTCACTTCAGGATTCATCCAAAATGTTGGTGCATCATAAGTGGGACGTTCAATTAATTCCTTAATAACTGGAATATGTCTATCATAAATATGAGCATCGGCTATCACGTGCACCAGTTCACCCACCTCCAAATCACATACCTGGGCAAGCATATGCACTAATACTGCATACTGACACACATTCCAACTATTTGCAGCAAGAATATCATTCGACCGTTGATTTAATATTGCGTTCAAAGTTAATTTACTACTATCTTTTTTCTTCGTCACATTAAAGGTAACACTATATGCACAGGGATACAGATTCATCTCATGCAAATCCTGATGGACATAGATATTGGTCATAATTCTTCTACTATAAGGATTGTTCTTAAGGTCATAAATTACACGGTCTACCTGATCCATCTCACCTTCTTTGTATTTATGTTTCACTGACATCTGATAACCGTAAGCCTTACCGATTGAACCCGTTTCATCCGCCCAACTGTTCCAGATATTGCTGTTTAAGTCATTTATATTATTCGATTTCTTCTGCCATATCCATAATATTTCATCAATGCAGCTCTTAATCGGTGTTCTTCGTAGAGTCATTGCCGGAAATTCCTTGGATAAATCATATCGATTGACTACACCAAAATTCTTAATTGTGTATGCAAATGATCCATCCTCCCATTTTGGTCTTACCTTCTCACCTTCGGTACTCAAACCATTCTCTAATATATCCTTACACATGGATATAAATATATTATCCGCTAAGCTCATAAAATCCTCCATCTTATTACTTCTTGAAATACTCTACAATGATTTATTGTACCTTACATTTACGAGCAAGGCAATAACAAAACCTTATGCTTTATAGTCTTTTTATAAATTCAAAACCTCCCTATCCTTATAAGTTTATATCAAAGACAAAAAGGGCATGATCTTCTAGATGTAAATTTACTTTTCAATAATTCACATACATCCAGCTTATAACATTCAAATCTATTACTTAATTATCCTACAAGTTTATAATTTTTTGTGCAATAAAAATGTTCGCACCGTAATAAGCCCTTAAACTTATCTGGTACGAACATTTTTTGTCAGTTATACTTGTAAGCTGATTAATTTGGTACGGGTAGGTCTGTTGATATTAAATGCAAACCACCTGTTCATCAACAAAACGCTTAATATTAGAAGCGTTTACATATTTCTCAATGTTACCCTCTTTAATTGCTATCAGAGTGGGCGCTTGCATAATGCTATATTCATTGGCTAAATCCTGATTTTCTTCCGCGTCAACTACGGCATAAGCCATACCCTTTAAGAATTCTTTTGCTAATTTACAATTCGGACAAGTCTTTGTGGTAAATAGGTATAACCCATCTTCCATAGTCGTAGAGTCATCTGCGCAGGCACACTCATTCTTCTCTATTTCGAGTGACATCTCACGAGAATTGTCCGGTCTATATATCTTACGATTCTTATATTCCTGTGATTTGCCTTCATTCCAGTTTTGTACCGGACGATAGTAACCGGTAATACGGCTATATACCTCCGCCTTCTCACCGCAGTGAGGGCAAGTGAACTGCTCTCCGACCAAATAACCATGGGTCTTACATACGGAATAGGTAGGCGACATCGTATAGTAAGGAAGCTTGTAATTGGTTGCAATTGCTCGAACTAATTTGGCTGCAGCTTCCCAATCCTGTAGTTTCTCTCCAAGGAACGCATGAAATACAGTTCCAGAGGTGTAAAGTTGCTGAAGCTCATCCTGCACATCCAAAGCTGCAAAAACGTCTTCGGTATATCCAACCGGCAAATGTGAGCTGTTGGTATAGTAAGGAACATCCCCTTCGTTGCCAGCCGTCTTTATATCCGGCCAACGTTTTCTATCATGCTTTGCCAAACGGTAGGTAGTTGATTCAGCCGGAGTTGCTTCTAAGTTATAGAGATCCCCATACAGTTCCTGATAATCAGAAAGACGGTCTCTCATGTGATTTAATGTTTTAACTGCAAATTCCTTGGTTTTTTTATCTGTCATATCTCCACCAAGCCACTTCGCATTTAAGCCAACTTCATTCATACCAATTAATCCAATGGTGGAAAAATGGCTTTCGAAGGAACCAAGGTAACGTCTGGTATACGGATACAATCCCTCATCTAATAATTTTGATATTACGCCTCTTTTCACCCTTAAGGATCTAGCGGAAATGTCCATCATACGATCAAGGCGCTCAAAGAAATCCTCTTCTGTTGTAGCTTGATATGCAATACGTGGCATGTTAATGGTAACAACGCCTACAGAACCGGTGCTTTCACCGGAACCAAAGAAACCACCCGTTTTTTTACGAAGTTCTCTAAGGTCGAGACGTAGTCTGCAGCACATAGAACGTACATCACTTGGCTCCATATCGCTATTAATATAGTTTGAGAAATAAGGTGTTCCGTATTTTGATGTCATCTCAAATAACAAACGATTATTCTCTGTATCTGACCAGTCAAAATCCCTGGTAATGGAGTAGGTCGGAATTGGATATTGGAATCCTCTACCGTTTGCATCACCCTCTATCATAATCTCGATGAAGGCTTTATTCACCATATCCATCTCTTTTTTGCAATCCTTATACTTAAAGTCGACTTCTACACCACCAATAATACACGGAATTTCCGCAAGATCATTCGGTACAGTCCAGTCCAAAGTAATATTAGAGAAAGGTGCTTGTGTACCCCACCGACTCGGTGTATTGACACCATATACAAAGGATTGAATGCACTGTTTCACTTCTTTATAGGTTAAATTATCAATCTTAACAAAGGGTGCTAAATAGGTATCGAAAGAAGAAAATGCTTGAGCACCAGCCCATTCATTCTGCATAATTCCAAGAAAATTCACCATCTGATTGCAAAGTGTTGATAAATGACTTGCAGGAGAGGAAGTGATTTTACCCGGAATACCGCCGAGTCCTTCTTTAATCAATTGTTTTAATGACCAACCTGCACAATATCCGGTTAACATCGATAGATCATGCAAATGAATGTCTGCATTGCGGTGTGCATTGGCGATTTCTTGGTCGTATATTTCAGAAAGCCAATAGTTAGCTGTAACAGATCCTGAGTTATGTAAAATCAGTCCTCCTACAGAATATGTAACGGTTGAGTTTTCTTTTACTCTCCAGTCCTCTTCCTTAACATAGCTATTTACAATTTCTTTGTAATCAAGAATGGTAGATTTCATGTTGCGGATTTTTTCTCTATTTTTACGGTAAAGAATATATGCTTTTGCAACATCAGTGTAACCAGTTTGTTCCAATACATTCTCAACACTATCTTGTACATCCTCCACATGAATGGTTTCTTCTTTCACTTTGCTTTGGAAATCGGATGTAACACGAAGTGCCAACAAGCTGATAATCTCTTCGGTATAGAACTTTTCTGTGGCTTTAAATGCTTTTGTAATCGCTTCACTGATTTTCTTTAGGTTAAATTCGGCAACCTGACCATCTCTCTTTACAACGTTAATCATAAGTAACTGACTCCCTTCCCGCTCTCTTAATAGCTAAGAGTACCTCTTGAAATAATACTAGCAGAAAACATTTCCATAGTCAATACAAAAATACTAGATATATGCCAATATTTTATTCATGGCACTATATCTAGTATAAAATTTAGGAACAATGTCCTATTTATTTTTGTTAAAAAAGACCGATAAATCAAGGCTTTTCATGATTGTTACTACAAACTTTGGTAAATATCCATTGGGATATATGCCTTAACATAGATACCATCCTGACGATATTCCTCTTCAAGAAGCTGTCCGTATTTTCTTATCGTCTGGATCTTGCCTGCCTCCTGATATAAGAATTCACGTTCCAAAAGTATCTTGCGTTCATTGAGCACTTTTTCAATCAATTCAAGCAATTTATCGACATCGGTTCCCATTTTTGCTGAAATACTAATAGTATGATCTGCTTTTAAATCCCTTATCGAATGATCTGCACCAGGTCTATCCTGCTTATTAAAAGCAGTAATAATCTCCTTATCTTGAATCCCCAATTTGTTTAACGTATCATATACTATATGCATGTGACGATCCACATCAGGATTAGAACTATCCACAACATGGAGTATAATATCTGAATATTTTGCCTCTTCTAAGGTACTACGAAAGGCTTCAATCAGGTGATGCGGAAGCTTTCGGATAAAGCCTACCGTATCCGTAAGTAATATCTGTTGACCACTTTCCAGCTCCAAATTCCTTGTGGTTGGATCAAGTGTGGCAAATAACTTATCCTCTTCCAGTACTCCCGCATTCGTTAAGTAATTTAATAACGTTGACTTTCCTGCGTTCGTATATCCTACAATTGCAATAACCGGGATACGGTTTTTACTACGTAAACTTCTTGAGGTTTCACGGTTTTGTTTTACCTCATCAAGTTCATGCCTAAGTTGATTGATTCTATCTCTAATCAAACGGCGGTCAATCTCCAACTTCTTCTCACCGGGGCCTCTGGTACCAATCCCTCCACCAAGTCTTGACAAAGAATTACCAAGACCAATCAAACGCGAGGAACGATACTTTAGTTGCGCTAGCTCAACCTGTATTTTTCCTTCTCGAGTGGATGCTCGATTTGCAAAAATGTCAAGTATGATAACGGTACGATCAAGCACCTTCATCTGTAGTGCATTCTCCAGATTTTTTAGTTGTGCTGGAGATAGTTCATCATCACATACCACCCCTGTAGCGTTCATCTGTATTGCCAATTCTTTCACTTCGTCGATTTTTCCTTTCCCTATATAGGTACCGGGATGAACACGTTCTCTATTCTGTATGATCTTGCCTACTGTTAATGCACCTGCTGTTGCAGCTAGCTCCTCTAATTCATCCAAGGACTCCACTGTATCATCGCTGTCGGATGCAGCAACTCCAACTAGAACAAAACGTTCCTCCACTTCTTTAATATCATATAATTGAGCCATATATATCTCCAATCTGCTGGTTATCAGCTGCATAAATTGTTATGTCATAAGTCGGGGGGGTAGTGAAAAGAAAGCAGAGCACAACTATATCCATATGACTTGCCTTTCCCACATGCGGCAAGTTCTTCCGCATGAGGCCGGTCTGCGCATCTGTATATAGTTGCGCTCTGCTTCCTTTTTTACATTATTGATGACTTATGACAGGCTAGTCATTTATTAATTGTGAAACATTAATTGCTTCTGACCTTCGTTATTGTATACGCGAGTCTATAAATATTTCTTCTCGTACGGCAGTTTTATCGTCTGGATAATCCTTAAGATAATTCTGTAGAACTTCGTCTGCCTTCTTATATTCACTCATATGTTCAAAGGTTACTATCTCATTCTTCAATAGCAACTGCTCACAAGACATATCCTCAAGTGTAAGACCCAACTTTAAATACTCCAATGCCTTATCATAAGTTCCATTCTTAATAAGACATACTGCCGCCTGGTTATATGCCTTGGCGGTAGGTGATTTTCCAGATTTAATATATTGATCATAATAACTAAGTGCCTTAGCATATTCTTTTTTCATTCGATATACTTCACCCATATAATAATTACCTTCAACAAAGCCTGCTTTTACGGAATTTTCAAACTGTTCAAGAGCAGTTTTATAGTCCGCCTTATAATAGACAAGTTTAGCGAGGTTGTATTTGTCTTCCTCTGTCTTTACTTTGATGTTACTGGCTTCTGATAATGTCTTTTTAGCATCCTCTTCTTTACCACTTACCATCATCAATTCGTATTTGCCAAGATAGTACTCAAAATTATTCGGTTCCAAGGAGATTGCGTAATCATAGTCCGCTTTGCTATCCTCAAACTTACCCATGATTTGATAGCAATAGGCTCTATAGCAATAGGCGTTTGCATTTTTCTTATTTTCTTTTAGGATAAGGGTATAGGTATCAATTGCTTTTTGATAAGAACCAGTTAAGCGATACGCACTACCCATATAACTATATATATCCACATTGAGCTTTGACAATTCATGGATCTGAATTGCCTGTTCAAATTCAGTGATTGCCTTTTTATAATCATGCAATTGATAATAAGCAATTCCCTTGCCACGTAATAATCTTTTATTATTCTCATTAACAATTGACATATTTGCCTTTATATAAACGGAATCAAATTGCTCTAATGCTTCCTTATACTTCCCCAACGCAACCAAGGTTAAGCCATATTCAATATAATAATCCGCTCGATTAGGATTTTTCTCGATGGCTTTGCTAAAATTTTCTGCTGCTTTTTCATAATTGCCCTCTGAAAAACTTTTCTTTCCGGCACTTTCTAAGCCAGCAGCACTGTTACAACTTACTAATACTACAATCATAATTACAAACAAACCAATTGAAAGAAGTTTCTTCATGATCATTCTCCGTTCTGAAACTATATTATCCAATATGTTAGCTAAATATATAACCTTTATCCACAAGTTAAGATAGAAATGTATGTACCAAACATATCCAAGAATGTTCATCGCTATTATACCCTATAAAGACTTAATTGACAATCCACTACTACATTATAATGCTCTTGAATATAAATCACTGCAGCATTATAACTCCCTCAAAATACTCATCAAATACTTATCAAATCCAGTTTAATTTTATTAAGTAACATTGCGCTTAATAGACTAATTCAAACTAAATAACTACATTAAAAGTCATATAATCCCATGTTTTCTTCTTATTATCCCCTTATAAATACTCACTATATTAACGATACTAAGATTAACCATAAAGTAACATTATTCATTGACATAATTAACAAAAATACGATACAATAGAAACAATTTCATATTACTTTTATTTCAAAGAAAATTCGTTTGCGTGAAAATACTAATGAATTACCACTGTTCCTTCCGCAATTAACAGAATTTCTACGAAGGTATTGAATTATGCTAAGGAGGACTAAATTTTTATGGATTTTTTATTGTCTGGATTTTTTGAAATTACGTGGCAACAATTAGTAATGTATTGTGTGGGTGGGCTATTAATTTATCTAGCCGTTGCAAAGGGGTTTGAACCTGCATTGTTACTTCCGATGGGCTTTGGTGCAATTCTTGTTAATATACCACTATCTGGTGTATTAAATCAAAATATTGCCGGAATCGGTAATACGCAAGGTATTATTGATTGGTTGTTCCATACCACGATTGAACAATCAGAGGCTTTGCCAATTCTATTATTCATCGGTATTGGTGCAATGATTGATTTTGGCCCGTTATTATCTAACCCTAAGATGTTCTTATTTGGAGGAGCGGCACAGTTTGGTATCTTCTTTACCATATTAGTAGCATGTATCCTTGGTTTTAGATTGGAAGATGCAGCCTCAATCGGTATTATCGGCGCAGCGGATGGACCGACTTCAATCCTTGTTTCTCAGATTTTAAAGTCTGATTACATGGGGCCTATTGCAGTCGCGGCGTATTCGTACATGGCATTGGTTCCAATTATTCAACCACTCGCTGTTAAACTGGTTACAACGAAGAAGGAACGTATGATTCGTATGGAATATAATCCACAGTCTGTTACAAAATTTACCAGACTTGTATTCCCTATCGTCGTTACTCTGATTGCTGGTTTAATCGCTCCAATGTCTGTATCTTTGGTAGGCTTTTTGATGTTTGGTAATTTAATTAGAGAATGTGGCGAACTTGGAAGTTTATCCGAAACCGCACAGAATGCACTAGCCAATTTGATTACCTTATTATTAGGCATTACAATTTCCTTCAGTATGCAAGCAAAAGCATTCGTTAACTGGCAGACTTTGATGATTATGGCACTTGGTTTAGTAGCCTTTGTATTTGACTCCATCGGTGGAGTAATGTTTGCAAAACTTCTTAATCTCTTTCTTAAAAAGAAGATCAATCCGATGGTTGGTGCGGCAGGCATCTCCGCTTTCCCTATGTCAGCACGTGTTATTCAGAAGATGGGTCTGAAAGAGGATCCTTCCAACCACCTTCTCATGCATGCGATAAGTGCTAACGTTGCAGGACAGATTGGTTCCGTAGTTGCCGGTGGTGTTGTTATTAAAATTGTTCTTGAGATCATAGCAAGATAATTGAAAGGAGAACTATATGAGAGAAAAAAATATTATGTCTGCTTTAGAGATAATGGGTAAGGGTATGTTATCTATCTTTATCGTTATTATCGTTTTAACCTTAATTGTTGTTCTGCTTTCGTGGGCATCCAAATTGTCAATTTTTAAAAAGATGAAAAAGTAATATAACGTTAAAGCTAACTAGTTTATTTAATTGGAATTAACAGTAATAACGATATATGGTTGTTTAATGTTAATAGATAAAAATGGCTGGAGAATTAGAAGTTAACTTCTAATTCTCCAGCCATTTTTACTTCCCATATTTCAATTATAAATTCCACACACTTAAAGATCCTTCAAGTATTATGTCTCTCTCATTTATCTAATTACTATAATAGTGTAGACTAACCTTAACCTATTATATGCTAATCAAAGTAGATTTTTATCTATGTTTCCGCCTATTATACTCATAGTAAAACGAGGTTGCATCCTCTATTACCAAGATACAACCTCATTATTCATGTTATGAATTTAATAAACTAGAAATCAATTAGTTTATGTATCGAACTGCCTTAACTGGCGTTCTGTAGTTATAACTTGATATCTTAATTCCGGTGGATGGACTGCTTGCTCCAATAACCTTACCATTGCCTATGTAAAGAGCAACGTGATTAATACTTCCTCTTTTTGCATAGAACAATAAATCTCCTGGTTGTAAATTGCTTACTGATATACTTCTTCCACCCGTTGCCTGCGTTCTTGATGTTCTCGGAATGCTAATTCCGAAGTGTGCATATACCGACTGCGTAAATCCAGAACAATCGGCACCATTTGTTAAGCTAGTTCCGCCCCACACATATGGGTTTCCGTTAAACTGTAATGCAAAATCCACCAGCTTGCCACCTAGGGAAGAACCTGAATCACTATTTTCTACCGAATCCTTTGTCACATTGCTATTATTGTATGTCTTATGCGGTTTTGACTTATTTGGCGTTGGCTTATTCGTAGTAGGTTTTGTATTATTCGTATTAGAGTTCTGAGTTTGGGAGGACTGTTGGTCATCCGCTTGCGCATTAGCAGCATGTTCTTCTTCTATGCTCTCTTGCTCCTCTTCAATGGATACCGCTTCTTCATAAATCGTCTCAACCTTAACAAATTCTGTTGAAACATAACCAGCTTTATTCTCACCAAGGGATATCTTAACCCATCCATCTTGTTCCTTTAGCACTTTAAAATTGTCTCCCTGTGCTACTAAATCCAGTACTTGAGAATCCTGCGAATTTTTCTCTCTTACTTTTAACGTTGTTGTATTTATTGTAACAACTCGATTGCCAACTGATTGAGCAACCTTCATTGCATCTTCTCCTGTTACAAGGTAATCAGCTTTTATATAACCTTTAACGGAACCGGATTGTATCTTGTACCAGCCGCCCTTCTTCTCGATAATTGTTGCAGAAGAATTATCATATAGCTTACCTAGTATTTCTCCATTTTCACTTGCCTCACTTCTGATGTTAACATAATTTGATACTTTGGCAAATGCCAGATGATCAAATTCTGAAGGAAGGTTTGTTTCAAAATATTGCGATATTTCTTTATACGCTTGATCTGAATTTTCAAATAACTCATCAATAGACAAATTAATTCCAGCAATGGGCTTCTCAGCTATCGCCCCCTCAGCCGCTTGTGCAATCGTTGCTTTACCCGACAATGCTATCGTTCCTACTAATAGAAACGCTCCTAGCTTATGTATTCTCGTCATATAAATCTCCATTCTGTCGATACATTCTAAATTTGTGTTTTAACCAAATTCGCTGTACAAAAAATCTTGATTTTCCATACTAACTTTTATAATGCCGCTTCACGGTATCTCAAACCCTAGATAGAAACAGGAATGAGCACCGAGTTCGAACTTTGCAGTTCTATCTGTGTAAATGGTCTTTTTATTTACACTGTATTGTATGTAGTTAATTGTTACGGATTTGTTAAATTAATTACACACTTATTATACGATAGAACTCGGAGAAATGCATGATGTATATTATGGTAAATTATTTACATATTGCTCCCACTATTTCACGGAATATTTGGGTATGACGATTGATATCTTCAATGGTTGTAGCTGCACAGATGAGAGCCATATTATGAAAAGGTGTCATTAATATCCCTCGATTCATGGATGCCAAATGCATATATTGATCTAGCAGAAAATCGCACCCTGCCGCTGCTTCACTACCATTCATAGCCGGTTTCTTGCTAAACCAATATTCTGTTCTGCAGCCCAATTGAGTCGTATTCCAATCCAAATCAAACTCTTTGATAACAGATTGTACCCCTTCATTAAACTTTGTTGCTAAAGGAATATTTCTCTCATAAAAAGCCTCAGTTAACACCTTACTAAGTGTTGCCTTCATCGCAGCCATTGATAGAGCGTTCGCAGCAAGAGTTCCTCCAATCCCCCCAGTATCACATACTTCCTTTTCTATCACCGCAACCGCTTTGTCTGCAAATTCTTCGCTAAAGCCATATGCTCCAGTCGGGATCCCTGAAGCTATTGTCTTCCCCAGGGTAACAATATCCGGTTCCAGGACATATTGCTTCGTATAACCACCTACACCAGTACATATTGTATGCGTTTCATCTATAATTAGTAAAGTACCATACTTTCTTGTCAAATCCCTTAAGGCCTTGTGATATCCCTCCTTCGGATGAACAATACCGATATTTGTCATCACTGGTTCTGCGAGGACTGCGGCAACGTCCTCCTCTTTTAATGCTTCTTCCAACGCATCTATATCATTCCATTCTATAACTTTTGTCGTGAGGGCAGGGTCAATTTGAGGACCTAAATTTCCTTCTCTTGGGATTACCTTACCATTCTCATCAAGAGTTGCAAAGGATTCATCTACACTTCCATGATAGCAATAGTTAAATACTAATACCTTAGACCTACCCGTTACTTGCCTTGTCAGGCGAAGAGAAAAGCGATTTGCATCCGTTGCTGAAGTAGTAAATTGCCAGTATTTCATTCCGAATCTATTCGAAAGTTCTTCTCCGTTATAGATAGCGTCCTCTGTTGGAAGCATAAAGGTAGTTCCCTTTTTGCAGTATTCTGTGATAGCTTCAACTGCCGCCTCCGGTGCATGACCCACCATAGATCCAGTGTCTCCTAAACAGAAATCTATATAATCTAGTCCATCCACACATTGAAAATGTGCACCCTTCGCTTCTTTTACAAAAATAGGATAGCTTCCTGCCCACTTTACCATCCAGTTCATTGGAACCCCTTGCAATAGACTATCCTTTGCCTTGATAAATAACTCTGAAGATTTCACATGTGTCTCTTCGAATAAATGTATTTCTTTTTTATATTGCTCCTTTAAAAGTTCCCGATTAATCATATTAATTTACCATCTTTCTTATAAAATCTTGTTTTTATCATAAATCTGATTTCAATGCAAAATGAATATGTGCTGTTAATATACTACAGATTTATTTATAATTAGATCCTTTATCCTCAATGATGCAGTTTCCACCATCTACAACAAAATCTTGCCCTGTAATATAGGAAGCCTCTTTCGTAGCGAGAAAAACAATCATATGAGCAATTTCTTCCGGATGCCCACTACGCTCCATTGGAGTATTCATGCCTGCTAAAGCCTCTTTTTGGGTCTGAGATCCAGTGGCAACCCATCCTGGTAATACATTATTGATTGTGATATTATTCTTAGCCACTTCAAGTGCAATCCCCTTGCTCATACCAAGCATGGCTGCTTTTGCCGCGCCGTATCCCACTTCTCCGCAGTTGCTTCCAATTGGACCGGTTGTTGAGGATACATTGATAATTCGTCCATAATTCTCCTCCAACATTACACCAATCACCGCTTGAGTGGTATAGTAAGCAGTCATCAGATTTCGATTAATTGAATCTTCAAATTCACCCTCTGCAAGATCACAGAAATAGGTAAGCTTCTCAACTTGTCCAACTTGTGTCATGCCCGCATTATTAACCAATACATCGATTGTTCCCAACTTCTTCTTTATTTCTTTGATCAGTTTTAATACTAATATGCGATTTGTAAGGTCAATCACATACGCATGTGCAGTAATTCCTTCTTGCTTAAGTTCCTTTTCTCTTTGAAAGATTCGATCCGTTGTTCCGGTAATGATCACCTCGGCTCCAAGTTTTCCAAAAATTTTGGCAACAGCAAACCCAATACCACTTTTACTCCCAGCTCCAGTAACAAGGCAAACCTTTCCTTCAAATCTATAAAAAGTATCCATTCTTCAACCTCCTTATTACTCTAAATAATTTATTATTTTATTAATCTTTATTAAAGTATAAAATGGCTCAAATTAAAATCAAACACCCTAAGGTAGTATTAAAATTGTAAAAACTACTACCTTGGTACTATCTATATTACACTTATTCTTTTACTTACTCTCTATTTGAGATATGATAGAAGTATTCATAAGCTATTCCATAAGCAATATAAAAGGAGATGAACTATGTCACTTATTACACAGGAAGAATGGGAAATCATTAATACCATCAGCAGTGAATTTCACGGGATCAGAGAATATACTCATGCTCGTAAAAGATTCTTACAATTGCTAAAACGATTAATTGATTATGATTTGGCAGACTATAGTCTTGCTGTTAACTTTAAAAACAACTTAACTTTGATAGAACCGGTTGTTCATAGTCGCTTCACTAAGGAATTCGAAGATAATTTCACTCATCAATATGAGTCCCAATATGGTGAATTGGATTATACCCGCTGGTTTTTTACTAACAAAGAGTCGGTTGTTTACCGAGAGTCCGATGTTATACAGAATGAACTTCGTCAACAGACACCTTATTATCAAGATTATCTAAAACCTATGGATCTGGTGCATGTTGCAGGTATCAGTATCTCCTCCCAAGGTCTTTCCTACGGAGTTATAGCATTATATAGAAAAAGTAACAAATCTGATTTTTCCGATCATGATTTAATTCTACTTGATAAACTATTACCTCATCTGAAAAGTAGGATGAAATTAGAGTACGAAAAAAGAGAGGAGTATTCTACTCCTTCCACCCTTACCATCACCTATCTAGCTAGAACTTATGGAATTACAAAACGAGAGGAAGAGGTGGTTGAACTAATCCTTGTTGGAAAATCTAATTTAGAAATTGCCGAATTATTAAATATATCTGCAAATACAGTCAAGAAACACGTAGGAAACCTATTACAGAAACTTCAGGTTACAAAGCGTGTACAATTGATACATAAAGTAATAGAGGAACAGAATACTAAGAATTGAAAAATAGCTTTCATAATTAATTGATAAAAAAGAAACCATGTTTCCTACCCTACACAATATAAAAGACACTCCCTAGGTAAACTTAGGGAGTGTCTTTTATATCAGGATCACAAGGAATACTTGCAGTTAGCCAAACCCTTGAATCAACAAAGAGTATGTACCACTGCACGAACTGCTCAGTTCTTTCTGTGTGAATTGCTTTTGACTTCACTACCTGACATTATATTATTTCGTATGACTCTTTTTAACCTTCAAACGGTTCATAGCACGATTAAGAGCTGCCAAAGTATGATAATATTCCTGATTACTCAACTTCTGGCGAAGCTTTTCTTCTGCACGGATTTTTGCTTCTTCCGCACGATGAAGGTCAATGTCTTCCGGTTCTTCAATCGTATCTGCTAGTAATATCACATAATCCGGTGTAATCTCTACAAAGCCTTCACTTACTGCTGCGTAATGCCATTCTCCATCGATAAGGAACTTTACTTCACCAGGTTTCACGCAGGTTACCATAGGTTCATGACTTGCAAGAATACCATGCTGACCGTCAATACCGGGGAAAACGAGCATTTCACACTCCCCTTTATAGAAGGGATGATCACTCGCTATGATTTCTAACTGAAATATCTTAGCCATAGCTCCTCCTATTCAATCTTCAATATTGAAGAGTACTATTATTTATTAGATTCAATAAGCTTTGCTTTTTCGATTACTTCATCAATGGTTCCGACATTGAGGAATGCAGGTTCTGGATATTCATCCATCTCACCATTTATAATCGCTTTAAAGCCTTTGATGGTTTCAGCTAACGGAACATACTTACCAGCAATACCAGTGAAGTTCTCAGCTACGTTAAAAGGCTGAGATAAGAACTTTTGAATCTTTCTTGCACGGTATACAGCCAATTTATCTTGCTCATCAAGTTCTTCCATACCAAGAATTGCGATGATATCCTGTAATTCTTTATATTTCTGCAAAAGCTCCTGAGTCTTTCTTGCAACTTCATAATGCTCTTCACCAACTACATCTGGCTCAAGAATTCTAGAAGTGGACTCCAATGGATCAACTGCAGGGTAGATACCCTGTTCAACAATCTTACGGTTTAATACCGTTGTTGCATCAAGATGCGCAAAGGTATTTGCCGGAGCCGGATCAGTTAAGTCATCGGCAGGAACATATACAGCCTGTACGGAGGTAATGGAACCATTCTTTGTTGAAGTGATTCTCTCTTGTAATTCACCTACTTCATTCGCAAGCGTAGGTTGATAACCAACTGCGGATGGCATACGTCCAAGGAGTGCTGAAACCTCAGAACCTGCCTGAACAAAACGGAAAATGTTATCTATGAATAACAACACGTCTTGATGTTCTTGATCTCTAAAGTACTCAGCCATCGTAAGTCCTGTCTGAGCAACTCTCATACGGGAACCCGGTGGTTCGTTCATCTGTCCGAACACTAAGGCTGTTTTACTGATAACGCCTGAATCCTTCATATCTCTCCAAAGATCATTACCCTCTCTGGAACGCTCTCCAACACCGGTGAATATGGAATAACCACCATGCTCTGTTGCAATATTACGGATTAACTCTTGAATTAATACTGTCTTACCTACACCAGCACCACCAAAGAGACCAATCTTACCACCTTTTGCGTATGGAGCTAATAAATCAATTACCTTAATACCTGTCTCTAAAATCTCTACGACTGGGCTCTGGTCTTCAAAGTTTGGAGGATTTCTATGAATCTTCCACATTTCTGTACCTACTACAGGCTCTCCGTCATCGATTGTCTCCCCAAGTACATTAAACATTCTTCCAAGTGTTTGCTTTCCTACAGGAACCGTAATACAGGAACCGGTTGAAGTAACCTCCATTCCCTTTACGAGTCCTTCACTGGAAGCTAATACGATACAACGAACTATATTATTACCGATATGGCTTGCAACTTCCATAACAAGCTTTTTACCTTCTCTTGTTACTTCAAGCGCATCCTTAATCATCGGTAGCTTTCCGCTCTCAAACTCTACATCTACTACAGGACCTAAAACTTGTATAACTTTACCTTTTTCCATATAATTTATCTTATTCTAAGCAATCTGTTTACAATACAAACCGGCAAACCAGTTTGATAACCATGAATAGAATTTTTATCTCCTTCCCTTATTTTTTAAGACTCTTCGCACCACTGACAACTTCAGTGATTTCCTGAGTAATTGCAGCCTGTCTTGCTCTGTTGTACTGTAATCCTAAGCTTTTCAACATATCCTTAGCACTTTTTGTTGCTGATTCCATAGCCGTCATTCTCGCATTTTGTTCACTGGAAAATGACTCAACTAAGATACCAAATATCAATCCCTTGAGACTGTTGGGAACCAACTGATTCATTACTGTCTCAGGAGATGGATCAAAGTTTGCATGAAGATACCCACTTGTCTTTTGCTTATACTCATTTCTTTCAAGTGGCAAAAGCTTTGTGAACTGTACGTCAGCTCTCATTGGTGTTACCATTTTTGTATAAACTACATATACATCATCTAATTCCTTCGCAGCAAATAAATCAATAAGAATGCTAGATATATCACCAGCGCGATACAAATTAGGATTTTGTGCAGTATATAAGAAATCTCCGTGAATATTATATCCTTTACGGGTAAAATATTGTCTACCAACCTGACCGATCACAAAAAGACTATTGTTTCCACCCAGGCTCTTCATCTCTTCTTCTGCTCTTTTAATCACATTATGATTGTAAGCACCTGCCATACCTTTATCTGCAGTCACTACCAGAAATCCTATTTTCCGATTTGCCGGTTCGATCTCATTACGAAGATTAAAGAACACGGAACTAATCTGTGGTACACGAACCAGAATATCAGAAATAGTTGCCTGAAGGGCTTCAAAATATGGTTTTGTAGCTGCAAGACTTTTCTTCGCCTTCTTCAATTTTGAAGAGGAAATCAGATACATGGCATTTGTAATCTTCATGATATCTTGAATACTCTTTATTCTTGAGCGGATTTCTCTTGTATTCGCCATAATTACCTCCATCATGTCGCTTTGCGACAAATTCATCATGCCAATTGAATTTGCTTATAACTTCTTAAATTCTTTGGCTGCGTTTACAATCTGTTCAATCAACTCATCCGTTAAGACTTTATTAATATCAATTTCTTCTATAATATTGTTATTTCTTAATTTGATGTAATCTAATAATTCACTTCTAAAGTTTTTCATCTCTTTAATCGGTACATCGTTAAATAATTTGTTATTTGCAACAACCAAAAGGATTACCTGCTCATGTAAAGCTAACGGTCTGGATAGTGGTTGCTTCAACAATTCAATTAGATGTTTACCATGATCCAACTGATCCTTCGTTGTTTTATCAAGGTCAGAGCTGAACTGTGTAAATATTTCCATTTCTCTATACTGTGCGAGGTCGATTCGAAGAGAACCAGCTGCTTTTTTCATAGCCTTGGTCTGCGCAGCACCACCAACTCTGGATACACTAAGACCAACATTTACTGCAGGTCGAATACCGGAGAAGAAGAGTTCACTTTCAAGGAAAATCTGACCATCCGTAATCGAGATAACATTCGTAGGAATATATGCAGAAACATCACCTGCAAGAGTTTCAATAATTGGTAATGCAGTAATAGATCCGCCACCGAATTCATCTTCAAGACGGCAAGAACGCTCCAATAATCTTGAATGAAGATAGAATACATCACCAGGATACGCTTCACGGCCAGGTGATCTCTCTAATAATAAGGACATAGTACGATATGCAACCGCATGCTTAGACAAATCATCATATACGATTAATACATCTTTTCCTTGATTCATAAAGTATTCTGCCATTGCTGTTCCGGAATATGGTGCAATATATTGTAATGGTGCAAGATCGCTTGCTGATGCAGCTACAACGATTGAGTAATCCATTGCGCCATGTTTTGTTAAAGTACTAACTATTTTAGCAACGGTAGAAGCCTTCTGGCCGATTGCAACATAGATACAAATTACATCCTGACCCTTCTGATTTAAGATCGTGTCAATTGCGATAGAGGTTTTACCTGTCTGACGGTCACCGATGATTAACTCACGTTGTCCTCTACCAATCGGAAACATAGAGTCAATGGATAGAATACCAGTCTGCAATGGCACAGTAACAGGCTTTCTTGTACAAACGCCAGGTGCAACATTTTCAATCGGATAGAAATCAGTCGCTTCAATAGCTCCTTTCCCATCGATTGCAGTTCCAAGTGCATCAACAACTCTGCCTATTAATTTATCAGAAACAGGTACACCTGCCTTTTTACCGGTTCTTACAACCTTAGATCCCTCTGTAAGTCCGTAGTCTGAGCCTAATAAAACACATCCGATTGTCTTCATAGACAAGTTCTGTACAATACCACGAACACCTGTCTCAAATTCAACCAACTCACCATACATTGCATTATCCAGTCCGTATATATTGGCAATACCATCACCAATACTTATTACTGCACCAGTTTCATTTACAGTAGTTTTTATATCATAATTTTCAATTTCACTTTTTAAAACTGAAATTATATCATTTTGTTTAATGTTACTCAAACACATCACCTCCCAATAAGAGCTTTTTGCATTTCTGATAGAGCGCCCTTAATACTTTTGTTATATTCAATATTACCAACTTTTAAGACATAACCACCGATTAATGAGTCATCCTGCTCCATCTCAAGAAGCACTTCTGATTTCTTATATTTGTCACATATCATGTTCTTAATCAGTTTTATTTCTTCGTCACTCGGTCTATAGGCATAGGAAAACTTACCCTTAACTATATTTTTATGTTCCAATACTAACTCCTCATAAGCTTCCATGATCTGAGGAAATAAACCAACAACCTTATTTTCGCATAGCACTTTGAGGAATCCTGTTACTTCTTTATCAAAGAGAGCATCAATAACGCCTTCTTTTTCCTGTTGTTTTACGGCAGGGTTATTCAAGGCATCTGTTAGTTCATTGCTATCTAACATAAGCTGCTTCATTTGATTAATACTATCCTCATTAATTTCCATAGAAAACAAAATTTTTGCATAAGTTAGTGAGCGCTGTGATATCATTTCGCAGCACCTACTTCTTTAAGGAAGTCACCTAGAAACTGTTGATTGGAATCACTATCTACATTCTTACCAATCACCTTGGCAGCTGCCAGCATAGCAATACCAGCGATTTCTGCTTGAGCACTTTCCATGGCCTTCTTTTTCTCTAACTCGATTAATTTGTTCGCCTCTGCTATCAAATTAGCAGCATCCGCTTTTGCCTCTTCAAGTTTTTTGCTATATTCCAATTCTGCTCTTACTCTAGCTTCTTTAATAATAGCAGAAGCCTCCGCACTAGCATTCTTTATGTCTTGCTCATAATTACTCTTTAACTGAGATGCTTCTCTTTTAATATTTTCTGCATCATTCAAGTTGCCAGTAATGACACCTTCTCTTTTTTCAATCATCCCCATGACAGGTTTAAATAAGAAAATTTTCAGGAAGATGAATAAGACTATAATATTAAGAACAGAAAACGCAATGCCGCTCCAATCTAAATTAATTAAGTCCAATTATTTCTCCTCCTAAAGTTATTTCACTATAAAGATTATCAAGAACGCAATAACCAAACCATAGATAGCAGTTGCTTCTGCTAATGCACAACCCAAAATCAATGTCTTATTAATATCACCTTTTGCTTCTGGCTGTCTTGCGATCGCTCCAGCTGCTCCAGCAGTTGCTAAACCAATACCAATTCCTGCTCCAATACCTGTTAAAACTGCAATACCTGCTCCAATACCAATTAATGTCATAAGTTTATCTCCTTATTATTATTATTTTACTATAAAGATTATCAAAAATGCGATTACTAAACCATAGATTGCAGTTGCTTCTGCTAATGCGCAACCCAAAATTAAAGTCTTATTAATATCACCCTTTGCTTCGGGCTGTCTTGCAATTGCTTCTGCTGCTCCTGATGTTGCCAAGCCGATACCAATTCCTGCTCCAATACCAGTAAGAACTGCTATACCTGCTCCAATACCTATTAATGTCATATGTTTACTCTCCTATCTTAATTAATCTTATTGTAATTATTCATGTGCTAACTTCTCTTCCATAAACAATGATGTTAAAAATACAAAGATATATGCTTGTAATAAACCATCGAAAATATCAAAATAAAAACTAAATGGTACCGGTACTATTCCAGGGAATATTAATAATTTAATTAATTCCATGATAACAAATCCACCAAAGATATTACCGAAAAGTCGCATACATAATGCTAACGGACGAATAAAAATCTCCAAAATATTAAATGGTAACATAATTGGTGTTGGATGCATAAAGCTTTTTAAATATCCAGATAATTTCTTTTCTCTAATTCCGGAATATTCTATTAATACTATACTCATCAATGCCAAAGCCGCTGTAACATTCAAATCCTTCGTTGGCGGCGTTAATCCAAATAATCCTACAGTATTTGCAATAGCCAAATAAATCAATACTGTACCTAAGTATGGAATATATCGCTTTCCAGCTTTTCCAACTGATTCATAAATAAAGTTATAAATAAAACCTACTAGGGACTCAATGACTACCTGTTTTTTATTAGGAACTACTTTTAGATTTCGAACAAATATAAGTGTTATAATCATAATAAAGATCATAATTCCCCATGTAACAATTGTAGACATTCTTACCGGTAGAACCCCGAACAACGTAAATACGGTTTTACTCATCAACTCTTCTTTCAGCTTTTCAGCCATGTTTACTCTTCACCTCCTTGTCTAAAATATTTTAAGGTATTTTGTCAATTCAATAAAAACAAAAACGCCAATAAAGTCACCTTCATTGGTAGCATAAAATTAGAAGTAAATTCAGTTATTTACTAATCACTTCACCATTTTTTCTTTATAATATACCTCAATCCATAATATGTCCATATCTAATAATGTAAAATAATTAAACTCATGAGAAATGTTAAAATTCCAAACAAATCTTTTTTTTATTATACATTATCAACAAAAAAAATACTATAAAAAGTATAAACCTTTCTACTATATTAACATAATCTTAACGCTATCTTAACGCTAACAATTCAACATTTATTATGCCCTTATTCATTATGAACTACTCTTTGGTATTTAAATGTCTTAATTAATTCTAAACAAAGAAAAAGCTCTTACAAAATTGAACACTTTGCAAAAGCTCCTTCCTATATTTATTCATTGATATATTGATTCAGTAATTTATCGAATCAGTAATTCACTGATTCACTGATTCACTATTATTATTTATTTAATTCAAAAATCAAAGTAATATAAGTAATTTCTATGAATCCCTACAAATACAGATATTATGCTTGTCCTGCAGAACCAAATAACTCGATTTTTTCTTTCACAGTAGCCTTTATTGCTTCTGTACCAGGTCCTAATAATTTACGAGGGTCAAATCCTTTACCTGACAAATCTTTACCTTCTTCAATATATTTACGTGTAGCTTCTTGGAATGCTAACTGGCATTCTGTATTTACGTTGATTTTAGCAACACCAAGGGAAATTGCTTTTTTAATCATCTCTTCAGGAATACCGGTACCACCATGAAGAACTAATGGCATATCTCCTGTCAACTTTTGAACTGCATCTAATGTCTCAAAGGAAAGACCAGCCCAGTTTTCTGGATATTTACCATGAATATTACCAATACCTGCTGCAAGCATCGTTACTCCAAGATCAGCAATTGACTTACACTCGTTAGGATCTGCACATTCACCAGCTCCAACTACACCATCTTCTTCTCCGCCAATTGATCCTACTTCTGCTTCAATAGAAAGACCTTTGCTCTCACAGATTGCTACTAATTCTGTAGTTTTTTCAATGTTTTCTGCGATTGGATAGTGAGATCCGTCAAACATAACAGATGAAAATCCTGCTTCGATACAAGCCTTTGCACCCTCATAGCTACCATGATCTAAGTGAAGTGCTACAGGAACTGTGATTTTAAGACCCTCTAACAAGCCGTTTACCATACCAACAACTGTTTTATAACCACCCATATATTTACCAGCGCCTTCGGAAACACCTAATATAACTGGTGCTTTCATTTCTTCTGCTGCTGCTAAAATAGCCTTTGTCCATTCGAGGTTGTTAATATTAAACTGACCAACTGCATACTTTCCTTGTTTTGCCTTTGTAAGCATTTCTTTTGCTGATACTAATGCCATTTTTATATCCTCCGTTAAAAATAATTTATTTGAATAGTAACTCAAATCTTTAGATCAAACACTTTAGTCCTCATTATAATCGGTTTTGAAGTATTTGTCAAAACCAAAGTGAAGGGATTGCGATAATAACGATTGATTGTTAGTGTGTCATAAGTCAACTTAAGTTTGTGGAAATGAATAAGTACACATATATATACATATGACTTGCCTTACCCACATGCGGTAAAGTGCTTCCGCATGAGGCCGGTCTGCGCATCTGTATATATATGCGCACTTATTCATTAAGTTAGTCTATGGACGACTTATGACGCCGTAGGTATGTGTAGATTCAATAATTACAATACGTAGTATTTTCACTCATTAGTCAGGCATAATAATATATACATGTGGCCAATCTGAACAACTGCCTATATGTGCCCACATAATCATCGATTTAGTTTATGGAAGACTTATTACGCCATAGGTTGGTGTATATTCATTAGTTGACATTACGTATATTTTGACTGATTAACTGGGCATATAAATATTTATATTTATCGTACAATTAGGAATCACATATAACAACTAATTCACTATATATTTACCACTTATAGTAATGAAATATTCATTATCGCATCATATTCTCTTCTTTCTCATTCTACTTAATAACAGAGAAGTATCTATTCAGAAAGAAGTTGTATTCTTTCCCGATAGTTACTTCTCTGTAATAGATCAAAGATCATGATTTGATTATTTGGTTATATCAATTTCAATGCATCTTTTTTGTGTTAGTTGGTAGGTTCTATTATCTGGCTGGCCGAAGCCAACAAACAATTTAAAAGCATTACCATCCTTCACATATTTACCTTCATCATTTACTACTTGAAAAGCTTCCTCTGATATCAATAATTTAGTCTGCAGAACTTCATGCTTTTTCAAAGATATTCTTTGAAATGTACATAAACTATGATTTTTAACTGCATAGACAGAACTCAAATTCTTAATGTATACCTGAATTACTTCATCCATGTCTATATCACTATTATTAATAATCTCTGCCTCAATAAAGCCATCTTTGTATTCCGCTTTCTTAAGTTGACAATTACCATAGGTAAGGCCATAACCAAATGGATATAAAGCCTCATCTTTCATGTATCTGTAGGTTCTTCCTTCCATTGAATAATCAGTAAACAGTGGCAATCCGTCAAGATTCTTATAGAATGTAATTGGTAGTTTACCTGAAGGCGAACTTTCACCAAATAAAGTTTTCGCAATCCGTGATCCACCTCTAGCACCTGGATACCAAGTTAATAGAATACCATCTATATTCTCTTCAGCGTAATTTAAATCCATTGCGCTACCAACACTAAGACATAGAATAATTGGTTTGCCAGTATTTGCAACTGCTTCCATCAATTTTCTCTGAACTTTTGGAAGTTGTAAATCCGCCTTGTCACCGGAGGCATAATTATTACCTTCGTCTCCTTCTTCCCCTTCAAGCGTTTCATCAAGACCTAGACAAAGAACAACAACATCACTATGCTCAGCAACAATAACTGCTTCGCTAATTCGGTCATTATCCCAAGCAAGGTGCTCGGTTTTGTCTTTGTAGAGATGACAACCCTCGGAGTAAAGAACTCTGATGTCATCACCAGCTTCTTTTTGAATTCCTTCAAGAATTGTAATATATTCAGAAGAGGTACCATAATAATTACCAATCAAAGCTGCTCTACTATTTGCATTTGGACCAATAACGCCAATTGTCTTTACTTTATCCTTTTTAATCGGGAGTATTCCGTTATTCTTTAACAGAACTAAGCTTTTCTCAATGACCTTATCTGCTAATTTAACATGTTCCTTACATTCAATTACTTCATATGGAATATTATCATACTCTGTCTCTTCAAAACACCCAAGCATATATCGAGTAGTAAACAATCGTTGCGCCGCCCTAGTTATATCTTCTTCTGTTATTAATCCATCCTGTAACGCTTTTAACAAATACAAATATATGTTACCACAATTTAAATCGCAGCCTGATTTGATTGCCATAGCTGCAGATTCCTCTGCTGTACTTGTTACACCATGATACATATGAAAATCCTTAAGTGCCCAGCAATCTGATACAAAATGACCATCAAATTCCCAGTCCCCACGAAGTATATCCTGTATAAGAGTTTTACTACCGCAACAAGGTTCTCCATTGGTACGGTTATACGCTCCCATAACAGATTCAACCTTACCCTCTTGCACAAGCTTTTTAAATGCCGGAAGGTAGGTTTCATACATATCTTTCTTGGTCACAACTGCATTAAAGGAATGACGATCTGCTTCCGGACCGGAATGTACTGCAAAATGCTTTGCACAAGCCGCGGTTTTCAAGTATTCGCCCTCACCTTGTAAGCCTTTGACAAAAGCAAATCCCAGACGGCTAGTTAGCAGAGGATCTTCACCATAGGTTTCATGTCCTCTACCCCATCTGGGATCGCGAAATATATTTACATTAGGAGACCAGAACGTAAGACCTTTATAAATATCACGGTCATTATGTTTACTGTACTCGTTATATTTTGCTCTAGCTTCCGTAGCAATTGTGTCAGCAACATCTTTTAATAATGAATCATCAAAAGTAGCGGCCATACCAATTGCTTGCGGAAAACTAGTAGCAACTCCTGCTCGGGCAACACCGTGAAGAGCTTCATTCCACCAATTATAATTAGGAATACCTAATCTCTTTATAGAAGGAGCATCATATTTTAATTGAGAAGCTTTTTCTTCTAATGTCATTTTCGAAACTAGTTCTTCCGCTTTTTTCTTCGCGTCTTCTCTATTCATGTTGTTTCCCTTGCGTTTAATTTAATTTATCTATTTACATAAAATTCAAACAATTACCAATTGTAATTATTCCTTAACTCCACCCAATGCAACACCCGCAATGATATACTTGGAAAGCAAGAAATAAACTACAAATAAAGGTAATACAGTAACAGATAAGCCTAAGTATACTGAGCCTAACTCAGTTTTATAAATATCTCCACGTAATTGACTTACCATGATTGGCATTGTGTACTTTGCTTTATCAGTAAGTAAGATCATTGGCAAGAACAAGTTGTTCCAACTATTTACAAAAGTAAATATTGCCTGTGTTGCAATAGCAGGTTTCATAATTGGTAATATAATTCTATTAAAAGTTGTAAACTCTCCAGCACCGTCAATTCTTGCAGAATTAACAATATCTATTTGTAAGGATGCAAGTAAATATTGTCTCATAAAGAATACTGTAGCTGGTGCTGCAATAGCAGGTATAATCAATGGTAAGAAATTGTCAGTCAAACCAACCTTGTACATCAACTGATAAAAACCAATAATTGTTACCTGTGCAGGAATCATCATAACTGCCATAATAAAGGTAAAGAATGGCTGGCGAAGTCTCCAATCATATACTACAAGTGCGTATGCAGTTATCGATGAGAAATAAACCGCACATGCTGTAGCTCCTGTAGAAATAAACATAGAGTTGAAAAATCCTTTTAAAGGATCAAAGGTTTTACCAGTAACACCCATTATTATATGAAAATTGTCAAAGAAATACTTTGAAGGTAACAGTGAAATTGATGTATCCTGTATTTCAACAGTACTACGAGTAGCATTCATTAACATAATCCAAAATGGAAGAATACTTAAAATCGCCAAGAAAATACAAACGACATAAACAAATGTTTTAAATGTATACTTAGCTATTTTGTTTTCACGCTTCATTATGCTACCTCCTTCGCTGCTGCTTTTTGTGCAATTCTATTTGCTTTTTTCATTTTCTTAATTGCTTTGCTTTGTTGTATAGCATATTTATCACGCATGAGATAGAATACTATCGCTGCTAATATACCTATTAAAACGAACATAATTAAACTTGCAGCTGATGCACGATTATACAAATAGCTTCCTTGGAATGCCTGGTTAAATATGAATAAACTTGTTGTAAGGGTTGCATTGTCTGGTTGACCATTTAAATACAATCTTGGAATATCGAACATCTGTAATCCACCGATCATACTTGTAATCAATGTAAAAAGCAAAATTGTTCTTAAATTAGGAAGTGTAACAAAGAAGAATGTTTGAATACTTGAAGCACCATCAATTTCTGAAGCTTCAAATAATTCAGGGTTCATACCCAATACTCCTGAAATAAGTATAATCATTGTGTAACCATACCACATCCAAAATTGAATAAATGCTACTACACCTTGAGAAACTCCTCTATCTACTGGGAAATTTTGAGGCTCTTTTATAATATGAAGATGAGTTAATATATCATTTACTGGTCCGATTGGATAACCAAATAATTGGTTAAATAATATTGCTATTGTAGCAGCAGTAATAATATTTGGCATATAGAATATAACTTTAAACGCACCTTGTCCCTTAATCTTGTTACGATGACTTGTAAACCAAGCTGTAAGCAAAAGCGCGAGAACTATCTGAGGAATAAAATTTAAAATCCAGATGTATACTGTGTTGTATAAAGATGTCTTAAAAGATGGATTTTTCATGATTAATGCAAAATTCTTGAATGGGTCTTTAAGAAAATGCCATTCTGTATTTCCTAATCCTTTTAAGTCAGTAAAACCGATAACACCAGTGTAAATGATAGGATATAATTGAAAAAACAAAAACGCAAGTACGAAAGGTATGCAAAAAATGTATCCATATTTTGCGTAACTATTACTTTTACGTCGCATAAGTGCCACCTCCGAAAACTATAAATAATATCTACTACGAGTAGATTGATCCGTTCAGCCTAAGTCTATCGAACTGGATCGATTAATGTCACAACTTCAAATTCTTACTAAATATACTTATTATCTAATTCCAATTCTTATTTATTATCTATATTTTTAGCCAAATTCTTAGCCAAAAAAATTAGCCCAAATGTGAAGCATCTGAGCTCCTATTAACATTAGATATTACAATGTTAAATGTACATATTTTGGGGGCGGCCACAAAGGTACTCGCCCGCCCCCATTAAAACTTTAAATTATTCTACTTCAATATCAATAGTATCAGCAACATTCTGCTTAAAGTCAGCGATAGCTTTTTCTTTAGACTTTTTGCCTTCTACGAATGCACTAACTTGATCACGGAATTTCTGATTGATTGTCTCATCATACTGAGTTTTGTTAGCACCGTTAGCGCTCTTACCAGCTGGAACGAATGCATCAAACATATTCTGTCCGCCAATGAAATCAAGCTTACCATCAGACTTTGTCATAACTGTACCAGATGCAACTGTATCTTTTGTTCCGCCAGGACCAGCAAGTGTTCCATTAGCCCAGAAGTACTGAAGACCTGTATCAGAAGAATCAAGAGTGATCCACTGAATGATGCTACCAACAGTTTTAGGAAGCTTTGTAGCTTTGTTACCAAGAATCCATGTACCACCCCACATAAAGCCGATTGTAGGTTCGCATACTGCCCAGTCTCCATAAGATCCTTCGCCAACTTTTTTACCGCCTGAGTGAGCAGCAAGAACATAGTTAATTAACCAAGCTGGACCAAAGAAACCAAATACTTTGCTTGTTTTAGTCATATCTGCAAACCAAGCATCTGTCCAGTCTTTAGCGTTGCTGCTATAACCATTGTCTTTAAGTTTCTTTGCAAGATCAAAGAAAGCTTCACGATCTGGATCAAGAGTAAGTTTTCCATCTACGATCCAACCCTGTTTAGCGCTGTTCTCAACTGCATGCCAGATATCGCCTTCGCCAGATACAATTTTGTATCCTTTAGCTTTTAAATCTGATGCTGCTGTAAAGAATGCATCCCAACCTGGGCCGATTTTAGTTTTGATTGTTTCAGGAGCATCAGTACCCCATGTAGCTGTTGCGATAGAACGACGATAAATAAATGCACCACCAGTTGCTTGGTAACCAAGACCAACTAATTTACCATCTGTGTTTGTACCCATATCGATAGTGTACTTAGCGATATCAGCTTCTGCAGTAAGTTTAGCTACATCAATACCAAGATCAGCATAAGCTGCTGCATATTTAGCTGCATCACCCTGTGTATACTTCAATACAAATGCTGCTTCTGCTGTGTAAAGATCAGGAGCTGAAGCACCGCCAGAAGCAAGTGCTGTATCTAATGCTGGCTGATAAGCGCCTTCTGTAGTAGGGATGATTGTTGTCTTCACTTCTACAGCGAAATCACTATGAAGTGCTTTGTACTTTGTTAACATATCTGGAACTTCTTTAGTGAAACTCCATACGTTAATTTTTTTAACAGTTGGGTCATCAGTTACTGTTACTACTGCAGGAGCTTTTGTAGCAGCTGCTGTTGTAGCTACTGGTTTTTTTGTAGCTTCAGTTGTTGCTGGATCTTTTTTCTTACCGCATCCTGTTAGTACTAATGATACTAAAAGAACGGAAGTAAGAAGTAATGCCATAAATCGTTTCATATTATTACCCTCCTCTAATTTTGTATGTTATTCATACAAGTGAATTTTAACAAATATTTAGCTGACAGGCTCCTCATATATTGCTATTCTATTATCAATAATTGCTATTTTATCATATCATTTGTGAAAATTAGATATATTTGCTCGCATCGGATGCTTTTATTTGTTACCTTTTTGATTATATGATCATAATATCGACAAAATTCGTTCGTTATTTTCATCATAAACCTTGTGCAAAGCGCAGAGGTTTATACAAAACGCAATGATAACAGGACGGCCAGACCTTGTTTTTAAACGAATCTTGCATATTTTTTCAATTGTAACTCATAAATATTGCTACAGCGCACTGTTATTTTTACCAATTAAATAATAATATTTTTATAATCTTTATGCTTTTTTGTCTTTACAAATATTAATATATCCAACTATGATAGAAACATACTAATATCCAGTATTGATTTTTTAATTATAGTATACTAATATGTAAAGTAACAATAATTGTAATTTTCAAAATTATTACAATGTACAACATTTTCGTAAAGGAAACCAAACTTATATGATAGAAAATCTTCGCGGAATACAAGAAACAGTAAATTTTAAATCTAATATGAACATACGACTGTATGAAAATGAGGACTATGAAGAATACCCTGCACATTGGCATGCACCTTTAGAAATAATAATGCCCCTTAATAATACATATCATGTTACCTGTTGTAAAACTAGATACACTTTGCGTGAAGGTGATCTCCTTTTAATTAATCCAGGTATTGTTCATTCTATGAATGCTGCTCCAGGTAAGCGCCTTATCTTTCAAGCAGACTTCACGTTATTACATGGGATCAAAGAATTAGAGACAACCCTCTCTTATATATCTCCAGCACTATTAATAACGTCTGAAGAAGCTCCGGAAGCTCATGAACAAATCCGTAAGCTAATGTTTGAAATATCAAATGAGTATTTTGGCGCAGAACCTTTAAGTGAACCTTTAATTTATGCCAAGCTTATTGAAATATTTGTTTTGGTAGGAAGAAGTTTTACTCCTGACACCAGCAACCTTAACAACAACGCCATTAAACATCAAGAATATACTGAGCGATTCTTATCAATATGCAATTACATCAACGAGCACTGTAGTGAAGATTTAACTTTAGATCATGTATCCAATCTTTCCGGTTTCAGTAAATATCATTTTAGCAGACTGTTCAAACAATTTACTAACATATCATTTTATAAATATCTGAATATTAAGCGGATTGAAACTGCTGAAAGACTTTTAATTGATAAAAAGCTAACCATAACAGAAGCCGCTCTACAATGTGGTTTTAGTAGCCTTTCTGCCTTTATCCGAATGTTTAAAATTATTAAAGGCTGCACACCAACCGAATTTAAATCCACTTATATTTCTTAAGCATTATTTCATAAGAATACTTTCTTAAAACGACTCATATAAAATAATCAAACCGCAACAAATTACAAAACCATCATTATATTAAACAGGGCTGTTTCAAAACAAAAAATCTTCCTACGGAATCACTTACTTGTATTTCATTGACGGAAGATCCTATTTTGAAACAGCCTTGTTCTTACCTACGTATGTTGTCTTTTTGAGCATGGGCTAGCCATTCATCTGAATATCTTTAAAAAAACATAAATTGTACGTAAAGAATATCAACAAATAAGTGCACCTATATATGCATATGTTTGAAAATCATAAATCACACGTAAAGTATATCAAAGAATAAGTGCACCATTATATGCATATGCGCAGACCGGCCTCATGCGGATGTCCTTCCCAGCATGTGGGTAAGGCACGTCATATGTAACGTTTGAAAATCATCAGTCATCAATAAAGTATATCAAAGAATAAGTGCACCTATATATGCATATGCGCAGACTGGCCTCATGCGGACGTACTTCCCCGCATGTGGGTAAGGCAAGTCATATGTATATATAGGTGCACTTATTCTTTTCAGAACCTTTTCTTTTCACTTATTTTTTTATAACTATTTTTCCATTCTTATCAAATTGAATTCCATACTGTTTGCTGTACTTGTTCATTCGTTTCAAAATCCGTTCCTTTTCACTTCCCTTGCTTGGTGTAGGTTGAAAATTATTACTTGATTTTTTTGATGATACAGAACACGGAATTATTTTAGCATTATTATCCTGAACCAATTTATCATTGTGAAAGGTGAAGGACTGTTGATATATCATAGTATCTTTATCCGGTGGATTTGTATTTCCTCCAAAGCAAAAATTGCCCAAGCTATAAACTATGTTAGTGCCTTTATAATTTTGAATAGGTTGAATTACATGAGGATGATGTCCTAGTACCAAATCAGCACCCCCTTCATTAATTGCAATTTTACTTAGCTCCGACTGTTTCTTGGTGATTTTTTGTGTTCTCTCAATCCCCCAGTGAAAGCTGACAATCAGTAAATCCGGCTTTTCCTTTTTCATGTTCTTAATAGCTTTGCGCAAAACTGTCACAGCATCATTTCTTCCCACTTCTACGATAGATATCATTCCAATTTTTACTCCCTTTACTTCATAAATACCGACTTTGTCAAAGGAAGAATATGTAATATCTGCTTTTTTAAAACTGTCTATCGTATCTGTATAGCTAATTTGGCCATAGTCCTTATAATGGTTATTTGCAAATCCAACGGCTTCCACACTTCCTTTATTTAATATATTAATATAAGAAGGTTTGCCTCTAAAAGCCCAATGTTTGTCAACTCTGCTTCCACGATTACTTAAAGTTCCTTCAAAATTCACAATAGACATATCATCTTTTTCAAATATGGGTTTCACATTCTTAAAAAAATAAGCGTCATTTTTCTGCTTATTATAAACAGAAAAGAAATTCACACTTTTGGGTTGCTTAATGTCACTTGAAAAAGTACAATCACCAGCCGCACTAATTGTAATTGTTACATCTTCTGATACTGTAACCTGGCATATCGCTATCGCCTTACCAAGTGTCACTGTCACACTAGCCTTTCCCCAGTGAATCGCATTTATATTACCTTTATCAGTAACAGTAATTATATTAGCATCACTACTTTTATAAGCTACATTTTTACCAGACAAGTTTTCTTTTGTAAGGGTTGATTTCAATTGATAGCTTGTACCTTGTTTCATTGAAATATTATTTTTATTCAAAAGAATACTTCCATTATACTCATTATCAACGACACTTCCAGATGATATCCCAGTTTTAATAGTACGGACATTTTCTCCATAGGCTTGATGAGCATATACTCCGATCAAACATAAAAAACTCAATACTGCCGCGAAAGTAATCCTTCGCCATCGTTTCAATTTCAACATAATAATCCTCCATATTCACATTTAATCATAAGTCACCTTAATAGATAAAGAAACAGAAAATACTTTCCTTATAACAACCTCAGCTTTCTTATTAATTCAAAAATGTTTGAAATCGCTCCTCTTTGTTTAAATCCGCAGATTTTCAACTTTATTATCTTCACTTACCACATTCATAACTTTTGCAAGGTTTATTAATAACGCTTATGCCAAACCACCTTACTAATTTTAACCGTAGCGGTTTTTGGATATTTCTTCACATCCCAATTATGAGAGTTCCCCGCCTTTTTAGAATACTCCGATAGTTGTTCACTTGTAACCAAGCAAAAGGTAGCCATAATACTTCTAGGACAAGCATCAAAATGATACCACCCTCCTTTAACATAAACAAGATTCCACCAATGATGTTGTTCATCCTTGCTTTTTCTTTGTCTAGTGATCATCATATTAGGCATCCCCAGCCTTGTAAATAGGATTCTCGAAACTGCATAGTATGTGATACAATCACCGCTCTCATATTTCATACCATATTCAGCTGCCTCTTCCCAATTATCTTCGTCATATCTTCCCACATAAGTATAATTTTTTCTCAAATACTTATAAATAGCTTGCGATTTCTGTTGGTCTGTCATTGATTTTGTGACAAGCTCGCTTAACAATTCGTCAGCCATTTTATCAATTTTTTTGGGTAGTCTTACTTGCACTTTTGATACTGCCTTTGCTTTATTACCAGCTTTGTCGGTTGCGGTAAAGGTAACCTCATACGTTCCAACCTTTTTATAATTCACTTTACTAGTATCAACATGTAAAGTAACTTTGTTATCTCGATTGTCCTTTACTGTGATATATTTATTAAAGTCAAATTTTTTATCCGGATACAATGTTATGTAAACTGTTTTATCAATATAACTATCACTACCTATCAATCCTGAAATTACCGGCGCTTTCGTATCTTTCGTACCCCATTGATAGGTATATTTACCCGTTGAAGGATTAAAAATAATGAGAGCCTCTTTCGTATAAACATACACATTCACAAGCTTAACACTTTTAATCTTACCATTTTTAAGTGCGAGAAGTTTAATTGTCTTTACGCCCTTACCGTTAATATTACTGGCTGTTGCTCTTAAATTAGTTGTATACGTTGAATACTTTGTTAAATTGTCATTGATACCTAACGAAGGAGTGGGACTTTTAACAGTAGGAGTCGGTACAACCGGCAACTGCTCTTCTACAACTGCATTAAAAACATATTCAACCTTGTTTAATAACTGTTTGCTATTATTTTTAACATCAGCAGTATAAATACCATCTACGTGCTTTTCATTCAATAATGAAAGTTCCTCATACCAGACATCAATTGTTGGTTTGTTACCAGTCGCGATAACTTTAAGCGTAAATTTCATCGTAGAATAATTTGGCTTTTTTACTGAAATCGTAATTGTTCCTTTTTTCTTTCCAACAATTACACCCTCCTTATTCACGTATGCAATCGAGGTATCACTACTTGAATAGGTTACGCTCTTTGTGGTAGATGTGACTTTTATTACCTTTCCAACCTCCACTTGAGAAGCAGATATTTTAGCAACTATTTTTTGTGTAGCTGCCTTTGCATTGATTCCCCATATCGAAACCGAAAGCAACATAACACAAAATAACGCGATTACATTCCATTTTTTAATTCTCATATTGTACTTACCTCCTACTAAAAAATATTATCTAAAGTAAATATAAATTTAGATACAAGTCATATCCCTGACGTTCTGTCGACGATATGACCTGTATCTTACTTCATAGTTATATATTTGAATGTCTTATTACTGTTTCCTTGTTAACAAGATTAGCATATACTATTTCGCCATATACTGAATACTTGCAACTTTATCCGAATCATTCAATTCAATGATCAGCTTTGTTTTTCCCTTAGTATAAGTATATACACCAAATCTTCCTTTTACATTTCCATACGCCTTTATCATAGTTTTCTTCGTACTTCCAAGTTTGACTTTCTCCTTGGTAGAAATATTCTTCGTAGTAAGTACTATACTGTTAACATATTCTTTGCCTTTTTTGCTTTTTGAATAGGTTTTTAAAGTAAAATCCTTGTACACATAAATTCTATCATAACCTTTATATGCGCAGCTATTGGTCTTTTTCACACTTTTGGCCTTACCAGCCTTTTGTAAAAACTTTGTTGCTTCACTATTTATTGTTATTGTGACATTTTTGTAAGTAAAATCGAAGGTTTTCGACGCTGCACTAACATTATTGCTATTAAATGCAATTAATAAAATTGCTATCAATAAAAAAACAGCACCTTTTCTTAAAACTCTCTTTATATTGCTCATCACTTTCCCCTTTCAAACTTTATTGACTCGTGGGTTGAGTTATGTTTCATTATAAATTTAATATCGTTTTCCCCACTCAACCTTGTTAATTTCTTTCGTAGCAGTTTTCGGATATTTAGGCACATCCCAAATATGTGAATTACCGCCCTTCTTGGAATAATCAGCAAGCTGTTGGCTAGTTACTAAGCAGAAGGTCGCCTGTTTACTTCTTGGGGTTGTATCAAAATGATACCAACCTCCGTCAACATAAACAAGATTCCACCAATGATGTCCTTCTCCCTTATATCTTGTTACCATCATATTAGGAATTCCCGCTCTCGTTAGCAGAATTCTGGACATCGAATAATAAGCAAAACAATCTCCGCCATTATATTTCATAGCATATTCAGCGGCTTTTTCCCAATTGGTTTCATTATAGCCATCTACATAAGAAACATTTTTTCTTATATATACATAGATTGCCTCTGCTTTTTGTTGATCCGTCATAGAATCATCCACAATTTCGCTGAGTAGCTCATCCGCCATAGAATCTATCTTTTTAGTAAATCTAACTTTCACTTTTGCTACCGCGGTTGATGAATTTCCCGCGCTGTCTGTTGCGGTAAAAGTAACATCGTAGTTGCCTTCCTTTGTATAGTCGACCGCACTAGTATCTACTTCTAATTCGACCTCTTTATCGATGTCATCTTTAACCTTTACATATCTCGAAAAGTCATATTCTATATCAGGATAAACCACCAAAAATACAGAATCATTGAAGAAACTAGCATCTCCAACTAATCCGGTTATCACAGGTGCTTTTTTATCATTCTCAGATGCTGAATTCGTAGGTTTACTCCCTGAAGTTGGTTTACTACCCGAGGTTGGTTTACTATCAGTGGAAACAACCTGTACCGAGAAAGTTTTTGTAACATATCCATCCTTCGTAACAAGTACTGATACCGTTCCCTTTTTCTTTCCAGTAATTTCTCCATCTTTATTTACCTTCGCAACCGAATTATCACTGCTCTCAAATATTAGACCTTCCATGCTTGATGTGATTTTAATTGTACTTCCTATCTTCACCTTGGTATCGGAAATACTGGCGGTAACATTTTTTGCTGTTGTTATTTTTCCTACAACTACAACAAAATACAAAGCAAGTCCTACAACGAATACAAATGCTAATATTAACCACTTCTTAATTTTCATAATTTTTTCAAAGGTATAATTATTTATACTTTCCTTTCTCAAATTTAACATAATCTGTGTTTTAACTAGCTAGTCTTGCTCATCCAGTCTACGGACCATTGGCATACTACGGCCGATTAATTCTTTTTAATTTTTCATATATTGAATACTGATAACTTTATCCGAATCATCTACCTCAATTACCAACTTTGTTTTTCCTTTTGTATAAGTATATACGCCGAATTTATCTTTTACAGTTCCATAAGCTTTTTCCAAATCTTTTTTGGTAGAACCGATTTTAATATCTTCCTTCGTTGCAACCTTATCTGTTTTGAGATCAATACTGTTTACATACTCTTCCCCTGTCTTTGATTTAGAGTATGTTTTTATTGTAAAATCGTCATAAACATATGTTCTGTCATAGCCTTGAAATGCACAGCTTTCCGTTTTCTTTGTGTCAACAGCTTTACCGGCCTTTTCTAAAAGCTTAGCCGCCTCACTATCAATAGTCACTGTCTCATCCTTATAGGTGAATTCAAAATCTTTTGAGCTACTACCCACCTTTTTACTACCACATGCAGCAAACATAGCAACTACTAATATAATTATAATACTCATTGATAACATTCCTTTTAATTTATACATCTTTTCCGCCTTTCTCTCATTAAACAACTAAGTTATAAAATTAAATACATAAAAATATTAACTTCTATTCAAGTTTTTATTCAAGTCTTATGCAAGTTATTACTCAAGCTTTTAATCTAGCTCTTTTAAAGCTCTTACTGATGCAATATCTCCATCATCCGACTACTTCTCAGCTTCATCATCAGGAGCCTCTCCACCAAAGCTTTTTAGGTATCCATATTTATTCAGTTCATCATACTGCGCTTGTTTCATATCATTATAAAACTTAACCTTTTTATCCCACACTTTCGCAAGCTCCGAATCATTCCTATGATCAGTTAATAGATAATCTTTTTGTAGAACTTTACCCAGATTCTTTGAAAGCTTTTCTGCTCCGGATAAGTTCATATGAAGTCCTTCATCATATGTATCTTTGCTAAAATCAATCGGTATTTTATCGACTAACTTTAAATAATTGATATATGGAAGCTTATTCTTAGCTGCATAATCAACTACTTGTTGCTCATACTCATCATACCAAACAGGTGAAAGGCTGGGAGCTTTAACTAGAACTAATTGAATTCCTTTTTCCTTGCATAATTTGGTGATTTTGTCCATGTACTTCCATGCATTACTACCAAATTTAAAGGAATCAGGTTCAATATCTTCCAATTCCCCTGTAACGGGTGCAACATCTACTCTCATATAATAACCATTGTGAGTAACCTTGCGCTTTTGAAAGAAATATTGAAAATCGCTCTTCGTTAATTGAGTAATTCTACTATGGTATCGAAGAAACGGGAATACATAATCAAGAAAGTTTTCCCCTTCTGTCATTGATGCATTTATATTATCAATTTTAGCCTTTGACCACTGCATCCCATCAATTGACATACGATTGTATTCTTCTCTTTGGGGTTCATTATATTTTAATGATAACACATTAAAGACAACAACCTTTGGAGTCTCTTTTCTCAAAGTATCCTCTAACAGATAATAAGATTGCCAAATCAGCTGCTGTGCACTACCTCTGATATAGCTAGTAATTCCATAATTCTCCCAAAGAGTAATTGGGCTGAAATTCTCATAAAGTTCGCAGTCACCCACGAAGAGAACATCATGATTCGTCGTTTCCGAATAGTATTCTTCTATAAAAGATCCCTCTAAAATATCATCCATGTATTTAGGCATTACTAAGTGTTGAAGCAGGAAAAACGCAACAATACATACAATGACCAAGGCCGATCTCCGTATAATCTTTTTCATATAAAACTCCAATCTTTCGTTAATGCTATGTTAAAATTGATTGTAAATAAATTGGGTAGCATCATATCCGATACTATATGCACCCAGTAATAGGACTGCATATACTAAACACACATAAATAGCATATCGAAGGATATACGGTTTATTATTCAACTTAATGCGAACGCTTCCACTTCTGCCGATCATACTAACTGTAAACATAACGATAACACCAAGCAATACAATTGTATAATCTGTCATAGTTAAGCCAAGATCTAATAATTCCTTCTTCGTAATCACAAAAATATTAAATTGAGTGATCATCGAAAAGAACATCAAGAATGCAGTTTTTACATCGCGATAACAATCGAATAATCGCAGGGAACCCATCAGTAAAAACGTTCTTAAAACCTGAAAAGCATCGTATTGGCGGGACTTTACAAGCTTTGGAAAGCGATGGTGAAATTTCTCATATATAGGGTTAAATTCCTGTGATATCAGAATTACAACACCGTTCATTAGTCCCCATACAATAAAGTTCCAATTTGCACCATGCCAGATACCCGTAGCGAACCAAGTTATCATGGTTGCGATGTAGATCGGAACTCTCTTCGCCGTTCCTTTACCAAAACGATTTTTACAAAAAGAAGTTAATTTTTTCATTGAATTACTGATACTCAATGGGTAGAATACATAATCCTTAAACCATGTACCCATAGTAATATGCCATCTTCTCCAATACTCAGCAATATTTTTAGAGAAGAACGGTCTTTCAAAGTTCTCTGCCACCTTAATTCCCAGCATCTGCGCTATACCAATGGTAATATCAATTCCACCAGTAAAATCTGCATACAATTCGATCCCGTAAAAAATGATTAATAGGAGCACAAACGCACCATTATAATATTCAGGGGATTCTACCAAAGATTTAACGGCCGCAAGGATTCGATCAGCAATAATAAGCTTTTTAAAAAATCCCCATAGAACTCTAGTTAGACCGGTTTTAAAATTATCCCAAGCAAAAGCATGTTTTTCGAACAAAGTCTTAGATAAATCATTATATCTGCTAATCGGTCCTTGAATCAGCTGAGGAAAGAAGGACACGAACAATGCATATTTAAAAAAGTTCTTCTGTGAAGAAGTTTTCTCCCAATACACATCAATCAAATATGACATGGACTGGAACGTGTAGAACGAGATACCCATAGGCAATATGATATCCATTGTATCAAGTTCTTTCGTGGATTGTAACACACCCAATAATGAGTTAATGTTATCAATCGCAAAATTGGTATACTTTAATATAGCTAATATACCAAAGTTAAGAAGCAAGCACAGAATCATCCAACGCTTGCGCTTATTATTCATTTGCTTATTGTATTCTTTTCTCTCATCTCTTGTTAATTCACTTTTGTGTATTGCTATATAGCTATGTTGTACCTCTTTTACCGCATCCATTTTTCTTGCAATCAAGTAGGTTGTAAGTGATGTAAAGAAGATAAACAACGGATAGAACATCCCGGCAAAAAAGTAAAATAAATAACTGCCTGCAAGGAGCAAAATCCATTGAAATCTCTTGGGAATTATATAGTAGAGAGTAATGAGTATAATGATAAACCCAATAAAGTTATATGATGTAAATAACATAAATTATTCTTCCATTAATCTTTCTACCATCAAATGCATGGATTTTACTGAGTTAAAGTTTTCAGGTACAAAGTCTCTTGCTGTAATTTCAATATCAAAAGCATCACAAAGTTCTGATACTAGAGTAACTAAATCAAAGGAATCCAAAACCTTATTATCTACCAGTTTATCTTCCTTCATAAAATCAATATCAGAATGTAACTCCTCAAGTATTTCAAGTATCTTATCCATTATTTTGTCTCCTTCTCTTTTTTGTATATATTTTCCATCTCAATGCGATTCATTTTTCCATTTGGCGTGAGTGGTAATCTGTCTAGTTGAATAATTGTATTTGGAAGCATATACCTAGGCAACTTATCCTTTAAAAATACAGACAGTTCCTTCTTAGTTATGTCACCTACATAGAAAAGTGCAATCTTACTTGTTTCCTTTATGAAAATACAACATGCTGCCTTAACACGATCCTCTAGGGTAACATTTGCTTCTATCTCCCCCAACTCAATTCGATGACCCATATGTTTGATCTGATAATCTTTTCTTGATATAAAGATTAGCTGATCATCCTCGTTATATTTACCCAAATCACCGGTACGATAGATCAGATCCGGAAAATATGGATTTAAAGGATTCTGTACAAAAACTTCCCTTGTCTTCTCATCATTGCTGTAATAGCCATGTGTTAAGCAAGTGCCTCGAATACAAATTTCACCAACTTCTCCTTTCATCACAGCTTGTCCTTCATCATTAACCAGAATAACCTGTGTGTTCTGAAAGGGTTGACCAATCGGTATCACTTCGTCAAATTCATATTCTCTGTCTAATTTATAGTAGCAGCTCATTCCCGTCGCTTCTGTAGGACCATATAGATTTGTAAAAGAAGCATTCGGTAGCGTTCTTTTCCAAATATTATATTGTTTAATCGGGAATACCTCGCTGCCAAAAGCAATGGTATGCAAATATTCAGGTTTAACATCATTAAAAGTACCAAAGGTTGATATCATAGTTAATGCGGATACTACCCAACACACTGTATTAATTTTCTTTTCATTCATGAATTCAACTAACTTGATTGGAAACATAAATAATTGCTTTGGTATTAGATAAGTCGTAGCCCCATATTTCATCGTCGGATAGATTTCTTTCATACAAGCATCAAAATAAAGCGGTGATTGATTACCAAACACAGTTTCACTATTAAATTCTAATACTTCAGATAAATTCTCAATATAGTCAATTACACCCCTGTGATGCCCCACTACTCCTTTTGGTATTCCAGTGGAACCAGAAGTAAATAACACATAGAGAGGGTCAACATCAATTGATTTCTTACGAATTATATCCAATTTATCTTGATTAATTGTTGTTTGTAAAATCTCATCAAATATCAGTATCTTGCCTTGAAATCCGAGTTGTTTTACCTTTTCCGCCGTGGTGCTTGAACAAATAAACGCTCTAGCCTTGGTGTTCTCAATAATTAACTCTACACGCCTCTGTGGCATCTCCTCATCAATTGGGACATAATAATTACCACCGTAAATTGTTCCAAAAAACGCTACCAGTGTATGTGGTGTTTTATCCATAAATATTAAAACAGGTTCCTTATAAATCTCTTCGTTAGCAAAATAACTTCCTATCGCCCTACACCCGTCATAAAACTGTTTAAAAGTGATTTCAATTTTATCATCGGCAAATGCCACCTTATGCGGGACTTCTTTTACTGTTTTTTCTAAGTATTCTAAAACATTTGTCTGCATATTTATCCTCCATAATGCTTTTTGCGGCATCTCAAAACTCTAAAAAACAAGGAGTGAGTACCACACCTTAACCTTATATCCTCTGAAGTATGTATATAGCCCTATCGTTATTATAAAAGCTCTTGATATTCTTTCTTTAACGGTGCTCCGCTATATAGAACCGTATTTTTAGCAAGTACGTCTAATACATCGATACAATCCGAATCAATCTTGAAATCTCTCTTTATCAACGATAGTTCCGTACATCCAAGAATCAATTTCTCGGCACCTTGTTTTTTTAATCTCTGAACCACTTCAAAAAATTGCGACAAATTCACAGGCTTACCTGCTTTAATCTGATTATAGATAATATCCATAATAGAAGCTTGATCTTCTTGTCCAGGAATAATTACGTCGATACCATTGTCTATCAATTGATTTTGAAGTAATTTGGAGCGTATCGTACCATCCGTAGCCAATATTCCGACTTTTTTAATGCTATTTGCTTTAATTTCTTTAATCAAACCTTCAATAAGATGTATTACCGGGACGTCTAGGTTGTCCGATAGCTCCTTATAAAAATATTGTGCCGTAACACATGGTATTGCTATAAAATCAGCACCCTGCTCTGAAAGACTCGTTCCAGCCTTTACAAAAAACGGAAGTGGATTTTCATCAGTCTCTCCGCATATATAAGCAGTACGGTCAGGCGTATCCGGCAAACTCTGTAAATATATTCTCATATGTTCCTGATCTGTTTTTACATCCGTCATTTTAATAATCAGTTCCATAAAATAAACCGTCGCCATTGGTCCCAAACCACCTATTATTCCAAGGGTTTTCACAGAATCACCTCTTATCTTCTTTCGTACTCAGTAAGATGTACTAATTATCAATTGTCATTATAGACTAACTACCCGTTAAAATCAATATTTTTTACAATTCTACCAATTTACTTCCATATTTTATGTAAGTATCCCGTGGTATAAGACCCGTATCAGACAAGCCTACTAATCCATATCCTGTGCATTCTTCCCATCTTACTCTTTTTTTATTCTACTTAAGCTATTTTTTTGTTTTTATAATCAAAGCTCTTAGTTTCCATTTGGTTTATTCTCGTATTATACTAGTTAATTGTATCATAAATGTATCCTAATCCTATCGCAATAGTTTAAGCACTTTGGTGCAAGAATCCAAGTGGTTTTAGATTTAGGTGGAATTACAATGTAATTTTCAATATGTTTTATATAGTTAGTACAAGAATTTTATAGGTACAAATAATCGCAACAAGCATGAATTAAATATGGACACATAGTAGTAAATTTGATAACATTATTATATGAAGAAATCCTATTAAATCAGACGAATTGAAAGGAGCTCAGACATGCAAACGAATGCAAAATACACCAATTCTGTACGCTATAAATGTCTCGAATTATTTAAAAAAGATTCACTAGATTTATACCTATGCTACTGCGGTTCACATATTTGTAGCTCAGGACATGCCTATGGCCCCGAAATCAGAACAGAATACCTGGTTCATATCGTACTAAGTGGCAAAGGTTATTATACCTTTAACAGCAAAACATATGATATCGGCCCCAATTCTGCATTCCTTATCTACCCCGGTGTTTCTACTTATTATCATGCCAGCGATGACGATCCATGGACATATATCTGGGTGGGCTTTAATGGTATCAAAGCAGAAACATGCTTAAAGCATGCTCACTTTACAAGAGAAAACCCAGTAGTACAGATTCAAAATGTGGAACCATTTGTTAATTATATTAATGGGATGCTCTCCTCTAGCCAACTTACCTATGCCAATGATTTAGCCAGAGAGGGTTACTTATATCAATTTGTCTCCTCACTTATCCAGGACAGACAAATGTCTGATAATATAGAAGAAGTTCATGATTACTCTTTTCAAGTTTACGTAGACCATACTCTAGAATATATCGAACACAACTATTATAAAAATATTAAGGTGCAGGGTATCGCTGATTACATCGGAATAAATCGCTCTTACTTAACGAACTGCTTTAAAAGCGTTCTGAATATGTCTCCACAGGAATATATTTTTAACTACAGAATGAATCAGGCCAGTATATTATTAAAGAACACCCATCTTCCTGTTAGTGAAATCGCCAATAAGGTAGGTTATCCTGATGCATTAAACTTTTCAAAGGCTTTCAAAAAATCCTATGGAATTAACCCTACAAACTATCGTAATCTTGTAGAGAATTTAGAAACTTCCGACAAAGACATTCATATCAAAATATAGAATAAAATAGTGATCAGACACCTTGAGAGTGTATACTCTCTTGTGTCTGATTATATATTTATTAATAAAACATGGGCTTGTGCTAAAATTATGAATTAATTTTGCACTTAGCCCATGTTTATATTTCTACTATAACCCCTATTAAAACAAATTATAATTACAGCAAATTAGCTATTATATTAGTTTAAATACATTAACTGAATCTTTAAGATACTCTGCATTCTCTTCCAGTTCTTTCGTAGCCGCACCCAGAACCTCCACTGCGCTCATCTGATCCCTTGCAGTATTTCCAAACTCTCCGGCAACCGCTGTTGTTTCTTCCAGTGTTGATGAGATACTTTCAACTGATCTCAAGGTGTTATTCTTATAGTTCTCCATATTATTGATTAATACTGTAATTTGTTTAATATTATTGGTCAGTTTATCCACCCGTGATTTGATTTGATTAAAGGTATCCACAGATTCAGCGAGTGCATTCTCCTGGCTAGTCACGATGCTTTCAGCCTGCTTGGCTGATTTTACCGTAATCTTTGTTTGTTTTTGAATTAATCCAGTTATTTGATCAATCTTTTGTACTGCATCATTGGATTGATTCGCAAGTTTACGAATCTCCTCCGCCACAACAGCAAATCCTTTCCCTGCTTCTCCTGCTCTAGCAGCCTCAATTGAAGCATTTAGACTAAGTAGCTTTGTTTGTTCTGCTATCGTATTAATCGTACTAATAATGCTATTAATCGATTTTGACTGTACCTCCAGATTTTCTATATCTTGAATTACAACCTTAGTAATCTCAGAGGTATCACTCATTTTGCTGCCCAATTGATTCATAATTCGAATACCCTGCGATACTATCTCATTCGTATTACCGGATACCTCTTCAATTTCGGTAGCTTTGGTATATGCTTGATTTATATCATCCGCTAATACAAACATTTCTTCCAAGCATTGTTGCGCATCCTCCGCCTGATGTATGATACCATTCTCCATCTCCTCAATACCTGTAAGGATGGCTTGTGTTCCATTTAACATCTTTTCAGAATTACTGCCAATATTCTGCGTTGATACGGATACGGTACCACTCACTTCCTTCATCTTATAAAGTAATGACATCATACTGTCAATCATATGATTCACATTTCCTGCTAAGGTGTTAAATTCATCTTTTCTGATTATCTTTACTTTGTTGGTGAGATCTCCCTTCGAAGCAGACTGCATCACCACATTAATTTTTTTAATTACTCCACTGATATCCATTGCCACCAGAGTACCGGTCAATATTGCAATAATGCTTGCAATGATTACAATTATCACCGTGGTTTTTCCGATATTACTCGCTTGTGCAATAATTTGACTTTTCGGAATCATAACGCATATGGAGCAGTTGCCAGTATCTAATTTATTATAAATAAACAGATATTCCTTACCATCATAATTAATATATTTCTTACCAGACTTGCTTTTGGCTGACTGTGTCTCTTTATAAAAGGACTGCTTGATAAATTCAAATTTCCCATTCTCAGCGCCTCGAATTATTTCTTTTTCATCATTCACGATATATCCAGCAATACTACCCTTTGCTAGATCCATCTTTTTTAAAGCATTTTCTACAAAATCATTAGGTATATCAATAACCACATAGCCAATCTTTTCTTTATTCAGATTATAGGTAAAGCTACTCATATAACTAGTACAATAATTGCTTTTATTATTGCCCAGCTTTTGATCAAGTTCCAAATGAGAACCAATCCATATACCCTTTTCCTTGCTATTATCCAACTTCTTAGCTAGATCGGAATGAACAAACTCTTCGTATTTCATATTACGAATAGAACCTTCTGTTGCAATACCATCTCCGGACTTTCCGAATAAATAAATGTTTTTAATATACCATTCAGAGATAACATTAGAGAATATATAACCCTTGATATCTTTGTAGGTTGATAATTTATCAACGGTTGAGTTTTCATAATACCCGGAGTAATATCTTTTAATGTCATTATCTGATACTAAAACATTTGCCTTGGATTCTACCGTTTGAAATCCTAATGTTAAATAATCTCCCAACATATTAACATCAGTTACTGCTGAGCTCTCATATTTTTTATACAAGCCACTTGATGATTGTTGATATGAAATCCATCCCAACAAAATAATTAAAACTACTGGTATGAAAAAAATTACAATTAATTTACTCCGGATTTTCATCATTTGTAACCTCCTCAATTTTTGAGTTTATAACTAGGTTAGAGTGTTATAAGTCGGATTTAGCGTGAACAATGAATATGAGAGCATATATATACATATGACTTGCCTAACCCACATGCGGTAAATGGCATCCCACATGAGGCCGGTCTGCGCATTTGCATATATATGCTCTCATATTCATTAATTTATGTTGTGGATGACGACACCCTTACCAACTATGATAAAATATAAAATTGATTGTTTCGAATAAGTGATGGTGTGTTATTCCTCACACATTTTTATCTCAAATTGATATGATTCATAATCACCCCATGGATTTGGAAGAACGAGTCCCGCATACATCAAGGCAGCCCCTGTGTATTTTACTTCTTCTCCATTCACCTGATAAAATGCATTTTCATCAAGTCCTCTTAGGCAAACACTATAAAAATTAGAATTTCCATGCGATTGATGAAAAACTACACTAACAAGACTTTGAACCTTATCCTGTGATACCATCTGCCAGGATGTATGGTTATCATTGTCATAGGGACTGCTTAAGCGATAGTACTCACCGGTATTAATCAAGTTATAATTTCGCTTATATACTTCAACCTGTTCCTTAATTTGCTCCTTATCCTCATGTGTAAGTGCATTAATATCCAGCTCATAACCAAAGGTTCCTGCCATCGCCACCACTCCTCTAGTATGGAATGGGGTTATTCTGCCACTCTGATGATTCGGCACGGCGGATACATGGCTCCCGACTGAACTGATCGGATATACGAACGAGGTACCATATTGAATTTTCAGGCGATCATAGGCGTCAGTATTATCGGAACACCAAATCTGAGGAACATAATACAACATACCTGCATCAAATCGACCACCACCACTAGAACATCCTTCAAACAAAATATCAGGGTAATCCGTAGTTAATCGTTCCAAAAGTTCATATAATCCCAGTATATAATCATGGAACACCTGACCCTGGTGATTTTCATCCTTCATAGAAGACCAAGCTTCCGCTATGCTTCGATTAAAATCCCACTTTATGTATTCAATATTAGCACTATTAAGAATAGATGAAATTGAATTATAGATATAATCTCGTACATCCTCTCTTGTGAGGTCTAGTACCAATTGAAATCTACAACGAGTCATCGGCCTATTCGGTATATGCAAACACCAATCCGGATGATTACGATATAAATCGCTATCTTCATTCACCATCTCAGGCTCGAACCAGATACCAAACTTACAGCCAACCGCATTCACACGATCCGTCAACTCCTTCAGTGATGTCCCAAGCTTCTCCGTGTTAACCACCCAGTCGCCAAGACCTGCGAAGTCATCCTTACGGTTACCAAACCAACCATCATCCATCACTAGCATCTCAATACCTAACTCTGCTGATTCTTTCGCAATCTGCACCAGTTTTTCTGTATTAAAATCAAAATAGGTTGCTTCCCAGTTATTAATCAGAATTGGTCTTCTTGCATGCTGATATTTCCCTCTACATATATTATTACGAATTAATTTATGATAATTATGTGATAAGGTTTGTAATCCATTGGAAGAGTAGCTCATCGCAACTTCGGGTGTAACGAATTCTTCTCCCGGTGCCACCTCATAACAAAAGAAGGTAGGATTAATTCCCATTGCAAAACGTGTCTGACCAATCTGATCCACTTCCACTTGTGCTTGAAAATTACCGCTATACAAAAACGAAAATCCATAGCATTCTCCAGCCGTTTCCGTCGCAGATTTGTCTGCTAAAATCACAAATGGATTATGCTGAAGACTACTTAAGCCACGCATACTTTCCACTGTGAGCTTCGCATGACCTACCGGAGTACGATCAAACTCCCTTTCCATCGAATGCTTACCATAAAAGTTAATTAAATCAAAATGATTGGTTGGAATATCAATACAAGTTGAGAGAGCCTTTGTCAGTTCTATCTTATCCGTCCCTTTGTTTTTGATTTTCGCAGCGCGGGCTATTACATCGTACTCTTCAACCACGCCGTAATACAAATCCACCTCTAGGTTAGTAACCTGATCCACACAGGTAATAATTAAAGTCTGAGTCGTAATATCCTCCGTATCGTACACAGAAGGTAATATCTCCAAGCTGTACTTGCCCTGCATTATCTTATGGGATTTATACCTGAGATCCGCTGCACAGCTTCCATCCTTGTTAATTACATCCAAACAGGAGATACGATAATCGCCCATACCAAAAGTAGAATATTCCTGCAACTGTGTGTCCATCGAAAAGCTTCTATCTCTGTCAGCTTCATTTGGGTTACAGCAATGACTTCTATCAATCATCCTAATTAAATAATCTAGATTGCTTTCAATTTTTTTACCATAATGCAGATGTAATAAGGTGTTATATGGCCCAATTTTTATCTGATAGGATGTATTGTTCGTTAATAATATAAATATTTTATCTTGTTTGTTATACTTGATAGCCAAATTATCTTCCTCCAGTTTTGATTATGTACTTTTGCGCCACTCTACAATTTACTCCCACTTGTTGCAATACCTTCAATAAACTGTTTTTGGAAAATAACATAAAGTAACAACATCGGCCAAATAGCTAACACGGAAGCTGCCATTAGCTCCGGATATTTTACGGAATATGCACTCTGAATTTTTGATAATGCTGAAGATAAGGTTGCTGCATCAGGGCTGTTATTAACTATCAATGGCCACATTAAATCCTTGAATGCGAACAATGCCGTGAATATAGCAAGTGCAACCAAACCTGACTTAGTTAGCGGAAGCATAATCTTCCAAAAAGTCTTCCAAATATTACACCCATCCAATCTTGCCGATTCCTCTAATTCCTTCGGTAGCCCCATAAAGAATTGGCGAAGAAGGAAGGTTCCGAATGCACTCACTAGGCCTGGAAAAACTAGAGCAAAAATCGTATTTCTCATATTAAGAGCATCAACCATAAGATACTGTGGAATGACAAATATCTGAACAGGAATCATCATCTGAAACAATACCAGTCCGAAAAAGAGATTCTTGCCAGGGAAATTAAGTCTTGCAAACGCATAGGCTGCAGTAGCGGAAAAGAATACCGCACAAAATACTCGCAAAGCCATCATTGAAAATGTATTAATATATAAACGTATAAAATTATTGCCTTTCCACACATCAACAAAATTATGCCATTGTGGAATTTTAGGAATATAAACGTAGGGGTTCATTGAGGTTGATTCCGTCACCGTCTTCAAGGAGGTCAATACCATCCAAAGAAAAGGAAAAACCATGATAACTGCACCCATTAATAAAATGATATGTAACAATGTATGTGAAAGAATTATCTTTTTTTTCATATTCGACTCCAATCCGCTATAGAAAGCATTTCTTACATATATTTAACCCATTTTTTCTGCGCTCTCATCTGTAAAACGGTTATCACCATAATGATTGCCAGAAGAAGAACAACTATAGCCGAACCATAACCTTTATTACTATATTTGAAAGAATTATTATAGAATAGATACACTAGCGACACGGTGTTATTATAAGCTGGGTTAGCGACATCTATCATCATATAAATTACATCGAATACCTGCATTGCAGCGATTATACTAGTTACTGCAACAAAGAATAAAGTCGGAGAGACTAGCGGAAGTGTAATATTAAAAAATTGCTTCCACTGTGAAGCGCCGTCAATATTACTCGCTTCATAATAATCTTTGGGGATTTCTTGCAAACCAGCTAAAAAAATTACCATGCTATAACCGATTGTACTCCAGATACCAATTACTACAATGGAATATATCGCAATGTTGGGATCTTCAATCCATTTCACCTTGGATAAGCCTAAATTGGATAAAAGATGGTTAATGAAACCAAAATTATTATTGTATAACCATCTCCAAACCATCGTTACTGCTGCAGGTGCTGCAACCATTGGTATAAAATATAATGTTCTATAGAAACCTTTACCTTTTATTTTTTTGTTTAATACAACAGCAATGATGAGCGCAATAGCTATTGTGATTGGAACAACCAGGCAGGTATAAACCAATGTATTTCGAACAGCATACCAGGTTTGAACATCTTTAAACATCTTTCCGTAATTTTGTAGTCCTATAAATATATTTCCCTTACCAAATGCACCACTTTTGAAAAAGCTTAAATAAATGGTCTGAAAGATTGGGATGATATTTAAAATCGTTAATCCTATAATCGTGGGTGCAATCATGATGTACGCCCATTTCCATTCGTTTAATACATTCCTAGGAATTCTTTTTTTTGTGGTGATATATTTACTTTCTTTCACTTACATCTACCTCCTTATATTTCACCGCGTATTTATATCACAATTTTACTAGACGCATGATTAACGAATAAAACCTATTATCTATTAAAAGTTGCGGCAACCATGAAGGTTGCCGTAACTTTTATATTGACATTCATGTAAATATTTTTACATTAAGCATGAACCCATAGAAGCGTGGGTGCATCAAGACTGGTTTCTATCGTAATTACTTCTCTTGTGCAATCGCATCATTCATCATCTTAGCAACATTCTTGCAAGCTGCATCAACATCGCCATCCTTAGTATATGCATCTGTTAATAACTCAAATGCTTTATCTTCCCATATACTTGTCTGATTGGTGTAAGGTCTGATTTGTGCATAGCTAAGCATATCTAAGTAGCATTTTACATTGAACTGAGGGTAAGCTTTTGTCCATGCTTCAGAAGTTCCATTAAAAGCAGAGATTGCAATACCAAGTTCTGCCTGTTTCTTCTGTCCTGCTTCGTTGCTTAAATATTGAATCCATTTCCAGGACTCTTCTGGGTGCTTAGTATTCGCTGCGATACAGTTACCAAGACCATTAAAGATAGATGCTCTGCCACCATTATTGGACTTAGGAAGGATTGTAACATCACAGTTCTTAGCAATATATTCGTTAGCTGCAAAACCGGATAAATTCCAGGAACCGAAGAATGCCATTGCTGTTAAACCGTTTTGGAACGCTTCTTGTCTTTCAGCATCGTTTGTAATTTTAGGGGAAAGACCTTCTTTTGATAAATCAAAGTAATATTTCATAGCTTCGATTGTTTTAGGATCATCATAACCTGATTTTTTATCAGCTGTTACAATGGTTCCACCATTTTGATATACAAAGTTATAATAACCTTCTTGACCATGAAGAGGTGCTAAAACACCATATTGTTTATGATCTTTTGTAGTTAACTTCTTAGCTGCTGCCTTCATATCATCCCATGTCCAATCTGCAGTTGGGTAAGCAACTCCAGCTTTATCAAACATAGTTTTGTTGTACCAAAGACCGATTGTGTCGTAATCCTTAGGAATAGCATATTGTTTTCCATTAAGGTTATAGATTTTATTTAAACCTTCTGGGTAGTTCTTTAAATCAATATTTCCACCACTTTTTTCGATATAGCTTGTAAGGTCTAATAATTGATCATTTGATGCATAGTAATTAATATTGTTAGAATGCATCCAGAATGTATCCGGTAAAGATCCACCTGTAGCTGCTGCTTCTAATGCTGTCCAGTAGTCAGTCCAACCATTAACCTGAATTTCAACATGGATACCTGATTCCTTCTCAAAATCATCTGCGATTTTTTGAATTAATTTTGCTTGGTTTGAATCCCAAAGTCCATATGTAATTGTAACCCCTTTACCAGAATTATCCGGTGCTTTTGTTGCTGCTGTGCTTGGTGCTGGTGTTGATTTCACATCTGTTTGTTTTGAACCACCATCTTTACTACATCCCACCATAAGTGTACTTACCATTACTAGACATAATAAAACGCTCAATATTTTCTTTTTCATAGATTTGCTTCCTCCTCTAGATTTTTGTTCAGTTTTGAACTATATTTATCTTAACATTAGCTTAATGTAATATGAATGGTATTTTGTTATATGTATATGTATAAATGTGCTGTACACAGCATCATTTGTGTATATTGACTAAACTATATCATGATTTATTGCGAAATAATACCCCTCTTAAAATAATTTACAAATTAATCAGCATTAAGCTATACTGTTTATTCTAATATGCACAATTTAATTTCCTATTGAAAATTCCCATTAAATTACGCCAATGCTGGGCACACCAAAAAAGCATCAGACAAATTCAAATCGCCTGATGCTTTTTATTATTATGAAGTTAATTTTCAAATCCCTATCCATGCGTTATATTGCTTTTCGAAACATGCATATATTTAATACACTGAGATTTAATAGTCCATTGTGCCATAATATCCGTTCATCCTACTGGTTATTAATCATTTGTAAGATGTAATTCCTCTTTTTATGAAAAGCATCCGTATATCTTGCGTCATCTGAACTATCCATCATATAGTACTTTGTAAAATCCGAAGGTATATCCGCTATGATTTTTCCAGGATGTTTTGACATAACTAATATTCTCGTACCCAGCAAAAGAGCTTCATCGACATCATGGGTGATAAATAATATCGTCTTACCTGTATTCCACCATATTTTTCGAATTAAATCCTGCATTTGTTCTCTGGTTAACGCATCTAATGCACCGAAAGGTTCATCCATCAATAATATCTCAGGATTGTTAATGAGTGCACTTGCAATTGCTGCTCTTTGCTTCATTCCGCCAGATAATTCATATACTTTCTTATCCGCGAATTCGCTCAAGCCAACCTTCTCCAGATAAGCTTCTACATCCTTCTTAATCATATCCTTTGGCTTCTTTTTCATCGTAGGTCCAAAAGCAATATTCTTACGTACGGAAAACCACTCAAAAAGCGGAGGTTGCTGGAATACTACGCCACGGTCTGAATCAATCCCTTTGATTTCTTTTTGCTTCAGTTTTACACTCCCACTCGTTTGAGTTATAAACCCTGCCAAGATATTCAAAATTGTGCTTTTTCCGCAACCGCTTGGTCCCATGACACACACGAATTCTCCTGGGTAGATGTTTACATTGATATCTTCAATTGCTGGAACTGTTCCCGGTTTTTTGTTATAAACTAATGAAACATTTTCAATGGATATTAGTTCGTTACTCGCTTCAAAAAAATCCTCAACCTTCATAGCTACACATCCTCTTGTTTCTTATGATTTTGCGGTTTTATATCAGATCTTATTTTAATGCTGCTTCCACAAAGGATGGATCAATCGCGCCTTGGTATTTTGATAATTCCGGTGCAGCGCTTAAGTTACCCTGAGCAGCATGGAAATCACCAATTGTTTTTAAGGTATCTGCTAACTTTCCGATACTTCCGGTAGTTCCAAGATAATCCTTGGTGAGCTGATCTTTACCAGATACCCAGATATTATCTGTAACTTGGCCCTTTGCGTTCGCTTCTGTAATACCTTCCCAAGCTGCAACATCCTTAGTCGCCTGACCCTGGTTGCTGGTTACAAGTTCATTTACTTTAATCAACGCTTTAACATAAGCAGTTACAACGGATGGATATTGTTTTGCAAATTCTGTTCTTGCCACAGCTATTTCCGGAATGGTTACTCCCTGTTTTGCCAATTCACCGTCATTGGTAATAATCGTTCCATTATTTTTAAGGCACTCATCCAAAGCCGGACTCCAAATATATGCTGCATCAATATCTCCACGTGACCAAGCCGCTGCGATATCTTGACCACCCATATCCAAAATAGTTACATCAGAAGCTGATAATCCACCAAGCTGAAGTGCATTAAGTAATGCATAATGAGAAGTTGTTCCAAAGGGAGCAGCAATCTTTTTCCCTTTTAAGTCTGCAACTTTAGTTGCGGAAAGGCCTTTTTTTGCAACAAGAGCTTCAATATTGCCACCCTCAAGATAGCTTACAAAAACAGCCTTGTAACCAATTCCGTTCGCAATACCAAGTGCAATTGGAGAAGAACCAAAGCAAGCCACATCAATATCACCTGCTACAACTGCATTATTAATGTCGGTACCCGCATTATATTGAACGATATTCGCCTTAACTCCTAACTGCTCAAGATATTTTTCTTGTACCAAAATAGCTGATTCAGGACCTCCGGCAATAACACCGATATTAACCACAGAAGGTAAAGCTACTTTTGTATCATCCTTAGCAGCTGATGTAGCACTTGGCTTTGCATCAGTATCTTTTGGTGTATTGCTTGAACCGCATGCTGTAAAAAGGACTCCTACTGTTAATAATAATCCAAGTGCGATTAATTTTTTAAATGCTTTCATATTATAATCCTCCATTTTCTATGACAGCTTTGCCTGTCAAATATTTAATTAATTCTTTCCTCTCCAAAACACCATTTTTCGTTCTAATAGAAGAAGCATTTTATCCAAGATGATACCGGTAATTCCCATGATAATAATTCCGATAAAAATGACATCACTACGTAGATACTTACTCGCATCTAGAACCATCCACCCGATACCCGACACTGCTGCCACCATTTCTGCTGCTACCGAGGTAGCATATGCGGTACTCATGGCATTTCTTAAACCAACAAAGATGTCCGGAAGCGATGCAGGTAGTATGACGTAAAAGAAAACCTGCCATTTGTTTGCCCCTAAGGTTCTTGCCCGATTAATGTAATCTGCTTTAACCTTTGTAACACCCGCAACACAAGAGAGATAGATTGGTGCAAATGCTCCTAGATAGAGTAGTAAAACTTTAGAGCCGTCTCCAATCCCCATCCATAAAATAATAATTGTGTAATAACCAAGTGGTGGAAGTGGTCTTATAAAGGCTATGATTGGTTCGAATACAGCCCTAATTTTTTCCGAATAGCCACTAAACAAACCCAATGGAATCGCAGTCACAACAGCTAAAACAAACGCAACAAACAATCTTCTTAAGCTAGCACCCATATGTTCCCATAGTGTATGGCCTTTATAACCTTTATCAAGCAGTGTCAGAAAACTCTGCCACACCTGCTCCGGTGACGGAAATATGATTGCAGATACTCTGCCCTTCCACGTCAACGCCGTCCATAAGATAAAGATTACCAAACCGGTTAATATACTTATGATATAGTTCATATTCTTAATCTTGATGGCTGCTTCCCTCCATTTCATAGTTTGTATGTATGTTAAGTATGATATCATTGAACACACTTTAACTTATTTCCAATTAATATGGAACCCTCTTTTAATGCATATGGGGTATTAAATATTTTCATATGCTGTTTTCTTCTTGTCTGCTTCAAATAATGCTACGAGTATAATCCCAATCATTAACACAACAACACAGATCGCCTCTTCGATTTTAGGGAATTGCCTGAATAAGATTGCTCCAAATAATAAGGACCACATAATATAGGTGACATTTAAAGACATTGCCTTAGGTGCGCCTATTACACTAAACGCTTTATAATATAGAAGGTACGAACCGGTTTCAAGAAGTGCAGTAAGTAGTAAAAGAGGCAAAATATGAACATCGAATACGATTCGAAGAGTAAAGCCCCATCCCTTAAGTAGAGGTAAGAAAACTACCGCGTAGCTGATAATTGACGTCATATGCCTAATCTGCAGTGCAATTTCATAAGAGATATCACCCTTCTTCATAGCATAAGAGGATATAACCCCCTCTAGTCCCCAGAACAACGCACTAGCCAGTGCAAACGACAAATAGATTACGTTACCAATACTCCCATTCGTAAGTCCCGCCATTCCTAGTACCGCAAAAGTACATATTACAATGCCTACTAGCTGTATTTTAGATAACCTCTCCTTCAGAAAAATCCAGGCTATAATAGAGCCAATGACTGGAAATAATGCTGAAAGCGCTGCTGCATAAGATGCTCCCACGTATTTGATTGCCAAAAGATATGCACTCATTCCTAAAGGCCCACCAAACAAACCACTCAGTATTAGTAATTTACCATTTTTCTTTTTTAACGTATCCCATACTTTTTCTTTTCTATAAGACTTATGTGTTTTCCGTATGAGTAAAAGCCATAGATTTGAAAACGTATCATTTAGAAATGCAGCCACAAAGGGTGCAAGAAAAATTGCTTGGTGGGTTCCCGCAAATGCACTTTTTGATAGAACAAGGGAGAATACTACTGTCTCCAATGCCCATAATACCCCTGTTCCAATTCCGTAAATCATATTCATATCCTCCTGTGATATTGTTTATAGCATAACTATTCTTTTTGCTGTTTCTTTTATCACAGACAAGACAATTTTATCAATTTTTTTTACTTTATATTTTTGACTTTCCACATATCCAACCTCAAATTCCATCTTGCGATCTGAAATCGGAATTCTTCTGATATTACCGCTTTGAACATAGATATCATACTGTGACATATATTTTGGAAAAAAAGCTACGTAGTTATTTTGCGTTATCATACTTTTAATTGAATCAAGATCATCCGTACGAAATATAATATTAGGTTGGTGTGAGGCACTAATAATACTGGAAAGCCCTCCATTATGTTTCTTAAATTCGTCACGATAAGCGATGTAGGGTTGTTGTAAAAATTCTTCATAGGCAATGCTTTCTTTATCCCAGTAGGGTGAATTCTTTCCGACATAGAGCAGATACTCGTCGGTAAACAACGGTGTATATTTAAGATCTGTATTATGCTCCAACCCCTTATAATTTATCAGTATTCCAAAGCCTGAGATACCGGAAGATACATTGTGAACAATATGTGCACTTTCAGCAGTGCTAACAGACAATTGAATGTCTGTTGCTTTTTCTTTCAAGGTTTGCAGTGTACTCGGAATAATCCAATCACAGATGCATGGGATACAGGTAATATTCACTTCACCGGTGGTTCGTTGTTCTTTTGCAATTTCATTGATTTCATCCACCGATTTAAAGATATCCTCTGTCTTTTGTAATATCAGCTCTCCAATCTGAGTGGGCGTTACTCCAGCATTATTACGCTTCAAAAGATCAATTCCCAGTTCCTTTTCTAATTTTAAAATCGAATAACTCACTGAGGACTGTGACATGTAGTTTTTTTCAGCTGCCACTGAAATTGAGTTATATTTAACTGCTTCCCTAAAATGATAAAGCTGCTCAAATTTCAAATATTTCACCTCCCTTTATATTTTCCTATATAACATATATGATTACTATGAATAATACTATGATTATCCTGTCCCCGTCAAGTATATTTTAAAGATATTTTAGTATTCTATATCGTTCTTTTCGATACCCCATACCCTTATTTTCTTCTATCCATTTTCTAAACAAAAGTATATTATATAAAACAAATATGTATTGTATGATATCAAGATTGAAAGGATAACTAATATGAAAAGAACAGCACTCACACAAAAATTAATCGTTCTGGGTATTGACGGAATGGATCCCGTTATCACGAAACGTCTGCTGCAGGAAGGCAGATTACCTAATATAAAAAAATATCTCGAGCAAGGCTCTTCAAGAGAGGATTTGAATATGCTCGGCGCACATCCGACTATTACTCCTCCTTGTTGGACAACACTTGCCACGGGAGCTTATCCGGGCACACATGGCATCACCTGTTATTGGCGTCAATCACCCGACAGTCTGGATGCTGTTGTTTATAATATGGATTCTAGGAATTGCAAAGCAGAGCAAATATGGAACACCACGGTGGAAGCTGATCTTAAAACGCTAGTATGGCACTGGCCCGGTTCCGCGTGGCCACCAACTTCAAACAGCCCATTACTCGATGTTGTTGATGGCACTCAACCAGGGTCGGTAAATATGGGTGTAGCTCAGATGGACTGGGAAAAGGTAATCTATGCATCTGCTGATCTTCGCAAGGAGAAATTTATTCCTCATACACAGAAGGCTGCGGGTGTTGGCTGTAACATCACGGATATCAATGAGTTATTACAAGAGAGCACTGATGCTGAGGATGAAATGATGGAGCTCTGGTGGGGAGATGAAGCCAGAAAAGGCGGAGAAATTAGAACGTATGTAAAGAATCTTGACGATACCGAGATGATGATTGGTGCTAAAGTGGCTTATGATATTATTTATTCTCCAATACGACCAGCTGAAGGATGGAGTGACGCTCCAGAAGAAGCTTTAGAATTCTCTTTTCTCATCTCCGCAGGTAGTGAGAGACGCTATGGTCTGATAACGAAAAACGAGGAAGGTAATTACGATAGCGTATCCCTATATCGTACCAAAACAGATGAAAAAGAATTCGCAGTAATTCCTAAGGGAGAGATGATTACCGGCATTATTGATACCGCTACCAAGAAGAGAATGACAAAGCCCTGCTGCAGATCCTATAAGATTCTTGAACTTACTCCGGATGGCCACACGCTGCGTCTTTGGGTCAGCAATGCACTTGACACCACAAATGATATGTTGTGGCACCCTATTTCTCTCCATGATAAGGTCATTCAAAATGTTGGGCACATCCCTCCGGTCAGTCTAATCGGCGGTGAAGATTCCGAACTGGTGGATCAGATATTTGAACCTTCTTGGGATATTTACAGTCAATGGCAAGCAGATTGTCTTAATTATCTGTTTGATAAGGAAGGGTATGATATCATATTTAGTCACCTTCACAATATCGACTGTGCTGGGCATCAGATCTGGCACCTTGGCAAGACCCTGGAACCTTGGAACCACACAGACGAAAAGGTATATCAGGAACTCATTGAGCGCTTCTACGTTCAAACAGATCACTACCTCAGCCGTTTCCTCCACTATCTTGATGAGGGTGTTACTATTCTTATTGTATCGGATCACGGGCTGCTGGTAGGTGAAAATGTACCCCCAATTCTCGGCGAATATGCAGGGGTTAACACCGGCGTTATGGAGGAGCTTGGCTATACCGTATTAAAAAAAGATGCAGAAGGCAACCGCTTGGATGAAATCGATTGGGAGAATACAAGAGCTGTACAGATTCGAAGCAACTATATCTATATCAACTTGAAGGATCGCGATAAACATGGGATCGTACTCCCGACAGAGAAATATGCTTTAGAGGAACAAATCATATCTGATCTATATAACTATAGGGATGCAGCTACTGACAAACGAGTAGTGGGGATTGCTCTGCGCAATAAGGATGCTGTACTTCTAGGTACGAATGGTTCAGAATGCGGCGATATCTTCTTTACAATTGAGGAAGGTTTTAATCGTCTCCATGGTGACGGACTTACTACCTCACAAGGCTACTTTGGTACTTCGGTTTCACCGATATTCATCGCCGCAGGTCAGGGAATCAAGCAGAATTATACGACAGAACGCGTGATCCGCCAGGTGGATGTCACTCCCACCATATCCGCATTGCTTGGAACCCGTTTCCCTTCCCAATGCGAAGGTGCTCCTATCTATCAGATATTATCTGAGGAGATGTAGGTTAAATATACGTATCATCCATTAATTGACAAAAATCGCTAGAATAGGTTATTATAATATAGAATTATTTGTTAATGTATCATAAGTCATCCGTATAGTAAATTAATGAATATGTGTACATATTCATTATTCACTCTAAATCCGACTTATGATCACTAACCAATTATTATAATAATTTTACTGGAGGATAGCCGGATGCTTAAGCGCATTATTAAAATATCAATTGCACTACTTCTTCTTTCCATAACAATCGTTATCGTAATACTATGTAAAAATTACTTTGATTCACAAAAAGCATATAGCGCAGCTTCTTTAGGCATCACCGTTATAAAATCTGAAAGTGATAAGGATTTAGATGGTATTGATGATTATACTGATCTGTGTGAAGGTGCACAGAAATACATAGTCACCAAACCTAAATATAAAAGTGAATACTATGCAGGAGGGTACCCAAATGACGGCTACGGTGTATGTACAGATGTGATATGGCATGCCTTTCAGGACGCAGGCTATGATTTAAAGAATATGGTTGATAGTGATATTACTGCTCACCTTAATGAATATACCTCTATCAGTAAACCAGATCCAAATATTGATTTTAGAAGAGTCAACAACCTAGAAATCTTTTTTCAACGAAATGCTGACAAATTAACAACGAGCTTTAAAAATCCTGAGGACTGGCAAGCCGGTGATATTGTTATATTCCCGAATCATATTGGAATATGCTCTGATAAGAGAAATAAAAAAGGTATCCCCTTTCTAATTCATCATGGCAATAATAAAGGCGCTAGAGAAGCAAATGACATTCCCCATTTAAAAGTTGTAGGTCATTATCGATGGGTTGCTTCGAAGAACGCTGCAGCAAAGTGAGGACAGTTAAATATTAATGTATTTTACAGAACTATTGTAGCATAAATATTAATAGGAATAAGCCAATGCTTGATTTCAATTTATTTCATATGGTTACTCATCTAGGTCATGTATATTGATCTATTAGAATTCATTACACTTATAATCAAAAGACCCTTCAGGAAATAACTCCTAAAGGGTCTTTTAAATTAACTTAACTTTATTTAATCTTTACTTTAACATAAAAATATCCACTGTATACTTTTGTTTTTCCAACATTGCGATAAGCTCTAACCTTATAGTAATAAGTTTTCTTGCTGACCATAGATGAATTCGTATAGGTAAGTTTAGGAGTGGTAGCTATACGAGTATAAGACCCATTTTTTGATTTTGCTCGATATACCTCATATCCATTCGCTCCGCTAACTCCCGTCCAAGAAAGCTTAACTGTCTTCTTAGAAGTTGAGGATGCTATAACGGATGGAGCAGTTAAAGAGGTTTTTGCAGAACCGACATTGGTATAATTACCATAAACTGTGGTGGTCAAATAACACCCAAATGCTCTAACCTTATAATAATATGTTTTTCCAGTTAATGCAGTAGTATCTATATAGCTTGAATTTGCTGTAGAAGCAATATTTGTATAGGTTCCATATTTTGATGTAGCTCTATATATTTTAAAACCATTGGCGCTAATGGCTGTTCCCCATGATAGCTGCACTGTATTATAAGCTGTTGCTTTCACTTTGATTGCTGTTGGTAATTTTAATATAGTGCTTACATTCGTCAACTTGGTATGATAGAAAAATGCAGTGGCATCTGTTTTACTTGACTTAAAAATTGTTCTTGTGTGATACACATTACCCTTATAGGAGCTAGCTTGATTATCACAAATATTCATTAACGTCTTTTCTTTGTTTGCCCAACTCATAAAGATAAAGGTATGAGTAGAGTGTCCCCCTGTCAAATTACCTTTTGTATCCGTAGTAAAGCAAACATCGCCAGGTTGTAATAGCTTAAGGTCCATTTCTCTTACCCAACCTCTAGCTTTCAAATGCCCCTCTACTTGCTCTGTTCTAGCAATGTAAGTTGGTATATTCATTCCTAGTCTTCGAAAGGACTCACTGACCGTAAGTGCACATGTGTTTTTTGGATTACCATTATGTAATTTGACTGCTTTTGCAAACACACTATTTCTATTGTTCAAATTCGACATATATAAGAATAAGGTTGAACCAATGCTTTTATCTAACGTTTTCACTGTAATAATTGGTGTAAAATCGCTAATCTCTGTTCTGTTTTCAAATGTAATATACGCTTTTACTTTATAGTAATATGCCGTTCCAGTTTTTAAGTGAGAATCGTTAAATTCTGTAGTTGGAACATCTGCAACCTCAGTATACGAACCATCAATTTTGCTCGCTTTGTACACCTTATAACCAGTTGCATTTAACACCTGCCCCCATATCACTTTAACTGCATCATAATTGGCTGGGATAGCATACTCACCGATTGGTACGGTTGGTAATCCAGCTACATTAATGGTGCAGGTTGCTGTTAATCCTTCACCCTCTGAGGTCGCAGTAATGTTTGCATTGCCTAAGCCAATTGCTTGAATAAATCCCGATTCATCTACTGTTGCTACCTTTGGATTACTGCTTGTCCATTTAATATTCTTATTCGTTGCATCCGATGGAACAATTGATGTCGTTACACTAAGACTATCACCTACCATTAATGTCGCGGAAGTTTTGTCTATTGTAATTCCAGTTACTGATATGTAGGGTAGTACAGTAAAACCGTTCCACGAATTGGTAAATCCACTTTTTGCTGGGTTATAATATATCTTAAAATCACCCGCAACGTTATTTAATGCCTGCTCACCAAGTGTAGGAGCATTACCCAAAAATCTTACGCTAGTTAAATATGTACAATCACGAAATGCATTATTCCCGATATAAGTTACACTCTCCGGAATTATGACTGATGTTAAGGTTGCCGAAGAAACAAATGCATCATTACTTATTCCTATTACAGTTTTCTGGTCAATAACTTGAGGAATAGTTATGTTGCTATCATTTCCAGTATAGCCTGTAACCTCAATACCATTACTCATTTCATTATATGTAAAAACGCTTGTCGCAGCATTTGCTACATGAGGTATTCCGGTTAAGATCAGCAATGCTACCAATGTCACAAATATTGGTTTGAGCCACCTTTTCAATTTTTTCACTCTCCACACTCCTTTTTTCAAATATACTTATATTATGACATAATAACTTATTTCTTGTAAACCTGTAAATTAGTCCCTATTAAGTTTTTTTATAAAAAAAGCTGCATTCTGGAGGTTTTTATGATTACTCTCGTCCAGGTGGCAGTTTGTACAAATAATACAGATTTCAACCCTTTATTATATTGATAGGGCTTTTGCTCAATAGCCGAATCGCTACTATGCAAATGCCCTACCTAAACTAAAATATTTATTTAATCGAATGTTGCTGTGGCGATGTCTTTGTTATTACACCTTACAAATCTCCACTTTTCTAAATAGGGATGAGTAACGATAAGAATTATCCTCGGTAATAAAAATTGTACTTAATCCCTTCTCGCAAACTTTAGAGACGATATATTCCTCTCCTGTTTCAGTATCAACCAATATTATATTTAAGCATCCGTTAATAACTTTATGCTCTACATAATGTCGCTTGTTTAAGATTATTTTATTACTCATATATAAATCAGTGACGTCTTTTCTAGTAATCGTATAGAACACTTGTAAACCTAAGCAAACTACAAGTAATAATACAATGGTGATCTCAATCATACTATCCCCCTTTTCTCATTAGAAAGCAGTACCTTATATTAATAAATCATAAATGACAGTCTTCATATAATACTAACAAACTCGGTCTTAGCATTCAATACCACAAAACATGAACGTAGATTTTTCTTGCGTGAACGTAGTTTTTAATGAATGTAAAAGCATCACAAGGTTAAGAATTTGTTGATTTCTATCTTATGAATTGCATTGCTTGTTAATGTGTTGATATATAAATTTATTTGGCTTATCTATACTTTTGTTTTCTTTTTAATATTACTAATAATGATGTAATTCGACAATGAGGGTGGCATACTTTGCAGTCTGATGGGCGTGTTTTGCAAAAGAGCCGCTTTCTTTATTCCTTATACGGTTATTCCTTATACTCTATAAGTTAAATGCAAGGAAATAAAAAACCATATTTCTCTAATACAGCTTCTAATGCTTTTCTATCTTTGATGTTTACATATCTGCCAAGCAATAATCTGCGTCAATCTTAGTATATCCTCCCCTTTCTTTGTTGTTTTCTGGAACATTGTCTATTTTTATTATATGTGCTAAACTGTGTGAAATAATAGTATGAGCTGTTATCGCCTCATACGGGAGGAGGATCATTATGTCACTTACTGTAAAAGAAATCAAAGAACTGCCGGTGGCAGAATCCTTTCAGCTAATTGCAGGTGCTTCCGGCTTGCATCAGCCAATCGAGCATGTCAATCTCCTTGACTTTGAATATGACAACTATGTCCCTGATGCCAAGTCCTCAGACGGCATCTTCGATTCGAAATCCATCGTTGTAACCAGCCTACTTTATGCCAAGGGGAATCCCGAAAAAATATTACCAGTTGTAAAACAGCTTTATATAGATGGGGTAAGCGCTCTGGCTGTCAAAGCTGTTTATTATCAGGAGCTGCCCAGTAACGTATTAAACTTTGCGAATGAAAAAGGATTTCCTATCTTCCTGTTTGGTTCTGAGGCTAATTTTGCTGAAAATGTGGTTGTCGGTCTGACTCTTGCCATTGAAGAATATAATAACGTGTCCATATTGGAAGAAAAACTCACCTTCCTTTTGCAGGACAACCTAACCAGCTATAATCGCATCAGTGTAATGGATGAATTGTTTCCAGATTTAGAGCTTCCGTTTCAATGCATCTACTATATGCCCAAAAAAATTGGTTCAACCCTCTCCTTTCACCGTCTAATCCATTCTTTTCGTAACCTAAAGGAACAAAAAATGAATGTTCTACCCTATCAGTTCGGTTTACTGATTACATTATCAGCGCAAAGACTTCCTACCCTACAGAAAGTTCACAATGTTCTCGGGCTTTCACCTGCAGACTATTACTGTGGTGTGAGTAAACGTTCTGACAAAAAAGATGACCTCGTCCATAAAATAAAGGAGAGCTTCTATTCCTCTACCTATGGACAAATTCACAATAAAAATATCAGCTATTTTGATGAGATTGGAATTTGGAAAATCATCCTCCCTAATCGGAATAATTATTGGATGCAAGTTTATTGCAGTGATATCGTGAACAAATTAAAGGGGTATGATCTGGATGGTTCTTGTGAACTGTACAACACCATCACCTGTTATGTAAAAAACGCCTTTGATATCAACCAGACTGCGACTTTGATGCATGTACACAAAAATACAATCCGATATCGTATTAATAAAGCAAAAGAACTTCTATCCGCGGAAGGTAATATAGGTGAATTTCATCAAATCATTTTATTATCTGTATATTTTCAAGAAGCCCTAATCTAATCAAGCACCCATCACTCCGATTATATTTGTACAAAATACAAAAATTCTTTACTATTTTGTTATTTTGTACATAGATAAATTCATTTGCGAATCCTATAATAATTACAGAAATGTAATTATGCAAGGGCGCATATCACCTAGCTGATATGCGCCTTTTTTTATTCGTTAGGAAGGCATTCCTTTCCGATTGTTCCACAATTACTGCAAAAAACCTTGTTATATTATCTTACGAAGCATTTTGGTGAGGAGGATACATCATGTATGTCAAAAACGGAACAGGTATTTTAAAAAGGGTGCTTGTGTCAAAACCAAGCTTTCTAAAACCGGCACCAATTAATGAAATCGCAAAGAAATGGAAATCCACAACCCTTGATATTGAAAAAATGGAGTGGGAACATCAGCTTTTTACAGATGCATACCGCAATGCAGGCGTGGATGTGGTATACCTCCCGGCTGACGAGCAACGTCCCAACTCTGTTTTTGCTAGAGATTTTGGAGGATGCATCAAGGAAGGGTATATTCTAGGTAAGTTCAAACTCCCGTTAAGGGAAAAGGAGCATATCGATTACCAAAAACGGATGGAGGAACTGGGAATACCGCTTATTGCAAAAGTAGAAGATGGTCTGTTCGAAGGAGGCGATTTTGCTTTTCTGAACGATTCAACAATAGCCATAGGCATGGCTGACCGTTCCAATGAAACCGGCGTGGAGGAAATCCGCTCCCAATTACATCCTCTCGGATACCGTGTGCTTGGCGTTCCCTTAAAACCGGAGTACCTTCATCTTGATATGTGCTTTAATCTGGTTGATGATCACCTCGCTATCGCGTACGAAGATGGTATGCCCGAAGAATTTCGGCAAGAATTATCACGGTTAGGCATTCAAGTCATCCCCGTTCCAGAGGAATCGATCTTTGCACACGGATGCAACCTACAGGCACTTGGGAATCGAAAAGTCCTGTCACTTAGTCAGAATGTTTCAGTTAATAAGGCACTAAATCAACAAGGCATGACGGTAATTGAACTTCCTATCACAGAGATTTTGAAAGCCGGAGGTGGTCCGCACTGCATGACCTTTCCACTCCTTCGTGAATAAATAATAAAAATATAGTTTACTAACAGGAGGCAACTTATATGAGTTACTTTTTTCTTGACGATTATCAAAATATGGAATCCTATATCCCGGGTGAACAGCCTAGGGACAGAGAATATATCAAATTAAATGCTAACGAATCTTCCATCCCTCCCTCTCCAAGAGTTCTGGATGCAATATCCAAGGCACAAATCAACAATATGGCACATTATTCTGATCCTCATTGCACCAATTTGCGTAAGACCATCGGAGAGGCTTATGATTTTCCCATGGAACAGGTCTTTGTGGGTAACGGAGCTGATGAAGTAATTGGCTTTTGTATGATGAGCTTTTTTAGACCAGGAATGAACATTTGCTTTCCCGATATTACTTATGACTTTTATCGCACTTACGCAAAAACATATCAACTGGATTTTGAACAATTTCCTTTGATGGACGATCTCACTATATGCATCGATGATTATGTTAATACTGACCGTGATGTTATTCTGGCAAACCCAAACAATCCTACGGGTAAAGTGATTTCCGTAGAAGAGATTGAACGAATTGTTGCCAAAAATCCAAAACGAATGGTAATTATTGACGAAGCCTATGTTGATTATGGTGCACAATCCTGTATCTCCCTTGTGCATCAATACTCCAACTTAGTTGTGATACAAACCTTTTCCAAATCACGTAATTTAGCAGGTGCCAGGATCGGCTTCGCAATCTCCTCACCTGATATTATATCTGATATGAATAAAATCAAATTTTCCTTCAACCCATTTAATATGAGCACTATAACTATGGCTGCGGGTGTAGCTGCCATACTTGATCAGGATTATTTTAAGAACTGCATACAAATCATTTTGGATAACCGTAACTACTTTGAAGAGAATTTAGAAAAAATGGGGTTTGAAACCGTAAAAACTCATACTAATTTTACTTTTGCAACCCACCCCAACCTAGACGCCGGTAAAATGTGCCGTGCCTTAAAGGAACACGGAATTCTGGTTCGTCATTTTCCAGTAGAACGAGTTGATAACTATCTTCGTATCACCATTGGCACCCGGGAAGAAATGAGAGAGGTACTTTCAAAAATATCAGCAATTATGTCAAACGCCCCTCAGGTATATATTGTTCCACCACAGGAATTCTTGACAATACGTGTAGGTGAAGCAGGATGAAAATACTAATCAGTGATTATAAAGAGCAGATGGAACCGGATTATACTCTTACCATAGATATCCTTCGTGAAATCCTTCCTGATGCAACCATTGCCATTGAGCCTTATGGCAGTACACCATTTTATAAGGAATTGCATGTCGCAGAGGGTCTCATTACTGCCTTTATTCCGGTGGATCAACCGTTGTTAGAACGTGCACCAAAGCTTCGCTGCATCTCCTTGAATTCTGCGGGCTTCAGTAACCTTTCCATAAACGCCTTGAAAGAGCGAGGGATTGCTGCCTGCCATATTACCGAATACTGTACCCGTGAGGTTTCTGAGCATGCAATTGCCCTAATGCTGGCTCTGAATCATAATCTCCCGGCTTACCAGCAGGATATTACAACGAATCATAACTGGCTTTATCAAAGTGTGCCTGCACCAAAAACCTTGAATCATAAAACCTTGGCTATCTTTGGTTTCGGTCGGATTGGACGCATGACCTCTGCTTTAGCGCAGGGTCTTGGAATGCAAGTAATCGCCGTTGATCCTTACGTATCTCCCGAGGATATGAAACGGCAGAATGTCAAATGGGCAGAGCCCGCCAAAGCCTTTTGCACGGCTGATGTTATTATTAATCATATGGCACTTACCCCTGACAACTATCACTTTTTCAATCAAACCGCCTTTCGTAGCATGACACGCCAACCAATTTTTATTAATGTGGGAAGAGGAGGCTGCGTAGACGAAGATGCACTTCTTGAAGCACTTAATCAGAAGTACATTCAAGCTGCGGGTCTGGATGTCTTAGAGGACGAGAATCCGGATTTGAAACTCTGCCCGTTTGTCGGAAGACCTGATGTAATTCTAACCCCCCACTGCGCCTTCTATTCCGAAGCATCTATAAATAAGCTGCATCAAATCAGTGCGAGGAACTTGGCTTATTATCTGACTGGTAATTACGAAAATGTAGAGGGATTATTGACATAGGTGCTTTTATCTATTCCCATACATCTTTACAAAAAAATATACTGTAGATCCGCTTTGACACGAGACCTACAGCATACTTTATCCCCAATCCAATAAAATAGACAATAAACAAAAATAATTTCATGCTCCTGTTTGATACTTTCTACAAGCAAGCAAACTCGCAAGCACTTGAAAATCTAATTAGTGCAGATCCAAACTCCATACACTAATTAACAAAAAAGATTAAATAACAATTTGACCTTCTGTTTTATTAAGTAACTTTCCAGCAATCAATGAAAAAGTTACCACTACGTGGGCGATTAGTATGATACAAGCAATATCCTTGTAGCCAAATTGAAAGCTGATAATTTCTTCCATTACTTCAATCGCATATATTATTAAAACAATTTTTTTGTAAAATGACGTCTCGATTGTACTAAGTTTTTTACTCGAACTTTGTACTGGTGCAAATTTTATAATTACCAGTCCCAATAGTAGTTCAATTAATACAAACAGTACAACATGATCTAACTTGTACATATACCTTGCAACACAAATTGCAACAGCGATTACTGTATTCGATAATAGAATACACTTCCAAGCTTTATCTGCATGATATCCTCCGGCAAAACTTCTTATAGGAATAAAAGCTATAAGAAATGCAATCACCATGATTACTTCACCCAGGAGTACTCCTATCATGATTGATATTACTAAATTAATTAATACTTCTATCATCAATACATATCCATAACGGAAAACACTTATATCTTCTTCTTTGATCATGCCAACGGATAATTGTTTGCGTAGGTAATTCTCAAATAGTTTATCTGTCATATTTAAGTCACGTTAGCTTCTTAAATCGATTTGCTGCTTCTGGAAATTCCGGTTGATGGAAGGTCCAAATGCATGCCGTATTGGCAGTTTGTGCAACTAAAACTAGTGCAAGACAGTTAACTAAACCTACGATTTTCATAAAAATATTTTTCTTTTTATTCATGTGAACTCCTCCTTAAATTTTTCTTTATTTTACTATTATAACTAAGCTTCTACAATGGGGGTGGCGTGTTTTGCAGTCTGGTGGGCGTGTTTTGCAGTATAATGGACGTGTTTTGCAATAAAATTGCAATAAAATGTTATTTTCTATATTTGCAGTATCTAAAATACCCATATGTATATGCCATAACTCCAATGATTAATGGTAACATTATCTTAAGCATTACACCAAAACCCTTCTGTGAATTAGAGCCACACAGTGTATCAGAAGCACTCATGAATATCATGTTGCCCGCAAGAATCGTATTCATCGAACAAGCATTTAACAGATTCACTCCAAACAAACTAATTGCAATTGGCAAGATTAGAACCCCAGTTGAGATCATCATGGCTGTTACTGTATTCTTTGATATCTCAGAGATAAATATAATAATCAAAACCACAACTATGACAGCTACAAGACGAATGCAATAAATCACTATAATATACTGAGCGATCGTAATATCAAATGGAACATGGGTCAGGTGAGGAAGACTATAAGCAGGAGCATCAAACCCTAGGTTTCCATAATTTTTAACGATACTTAATAATTGCGGAATATACACAATAATATAAATTGGGAGTGCTATTAAAATACCAATTAAGGATTTATGGATAAATAATTTTCCTCTCCCGTATTCACAGGTTCGTATGATGTTAATTGAAGATGTCGAACGCTCATAGGCTATCACACCTGAGATACCTGCGATCAGCCCAATCACAACCAATAGTGCAAGTGTCAAATCTGATTTATCACCCTCCTTTGCAGTGAGTTGATTATATCCTGTATCATAAACAAACCATGCTGCTTTCCCCGAAGTTGCTTTGAGCTCTTTTATGTACTGGCATCTCTCCTTCAGAATATTATAGGCTTGTTGCGCTTTTAAGATATTTTGTTCCCCTTGAAGCTTAGCCATAAATTCATCTTCAGATAATATCCCTTCCTGCAATTGAAGGTTTAACTGATTGATCTCTTCATCGGCTTTATCAAATACTTTCTGCTGTTGCATCACATAATTTTCCTTCTCTTTTGTGAGTTCACCCGCTAATTTGATCATATATCCCTTGTAGTAAAAATCATCATCCGATTTCATGGGCTCATAGTTTGCATAAGTATAATATTGTATTCCTATTAGGAGGACAATTACATACAATGCTTTCTGCATTATTAAAGTCTTCCAGAGCTCATGGGAAAAGAGATTGGTGTTTAATTTATCTTTAAACATAATTAATTTATGAAATATCTTTTGATTTATTATTGTATTCGCTGATTCAAACTTTTGATGACAGAAGAGATACGCAGTCATCAACGTAAATAGTAAAAGAGTTATGATACCAACTGTAAATATACACGGAATAATATTCACAGGATAACCTAATACATTAACATTTAAATACTCGATGTAAATTCCTCTCGTTTTTAAAAAGTTATATAAATTGACATACTTAAGAAAACTAAACATAGAGGATGGATCAATCATAACATATAAAACATAACTCAACCCCAACGTTCCCAAAGTGCCAAGATAAACTACGATTACATTTTTAACGGCCACACATAAAAACAAGATAACCATAGCAACAATATAAAAGGCAATCACCTTCGTAAACAGATACAGGAATATATACTGCAAAATGGAGAGCTCCAACGAACTTCCAATATAACCATTCAGCGACTGAATCAACCGTGAAACATCTCCCAAACCATACAGCTGCGCTGCCATCACCAAGTTCACACCATAAAAAGCCACTACTACGAGAATACTGGAGCAAAATAAAACTACCATCTTTCCAGTAATCACAGATAATCTGCCTCTGAACGTAGTCTTTACCAATTGCAATAAGCCCTTTTCCTTCTCGGGCAGAATTAATAATGTGCTTATGATTAATAGCATTAGAAAAATAATAATGTCCGTTAAATCTGAATGTAAGGCCATAATGATTCCTTGTGAAATATCACTATCAAGGACATTCCCCTCCAACTTTTGAAAATCCTTCGCTGTCTTTTGTATATTGCGATATTGGAACGTTCCCGGTTTAGAAAAGATGGATACACCAATCATTTTCTTTGCGGTAGCCTGAATATTGTTCAGATAGCTACCATATTGATTTGTCTGCTTCACTCGATCAAAAACAATATTGTTCAGTTCTGCTTCCGCAAAGATTGAAGTTGTATAAACCAAATAGTTCCCCTGTTGATATCGCTTTGTATATTCCACTATTTTATCCTTAAACTGTTTATGTTCTTCTTCTGTTAAGGCCATATTTTGTGAATTTTTCTCTTCAAGGATTAAACTATAAATATACAATTCTCTTTGCTTATTCTCAAGATACAGCAATTGCTGCTTATTCGTCATACCTTCCAGATCCTTATAGATTGCCTTATAAGCGCTTGGTTTAATGACGTCATTTTCCTTTAATTCATTCTGCCATACCAAGATACCGTTTAAGGTTATTAGTAGAAGAAAGGTTAATAAGAAGGATCGCTTAGTGAATATTTTCATAAATTCATAAATAATTAGTTTCATAATCAATACCCATCTTCAACTTGGTCAAACAGATAAAGATATACGTCTTCTAATCCAGGTTGCGCTAAGTTATAATCATATTCTATTGGAGGCGTATCCGATAATACTCTTACAACAACCTTATCCTTATCTCTTGCAATATTGCCTACCTTGTATTTCTCTTCGATTTGCTTTATAAGATCCTCTGTTATACGTACTTCAAACACCTTCATCCTTACCGTTTCAATCAATTCAGAGGGTGATTTTTTTTCTAGTAAATGTCCATCTTTTAACATAATAATTTCTTTTGCAATATACTCAATATCTGATACCACATGCGTTGCTATTATAACGATTTTATTAAAACTTATCTCCGAAATTAAATTCCTGATACGAATACGCTCCTTAGGGTCGAGACCAGCCGTCGGCTCATCTAAAATTACTACCTTCGGATCATTCAATATTGCTTGTGCAATCAGTATCCTCTGCTTCATCCCTCCGGAATAGGATCCAAGCTTTTTATGTGCATCGTTAGTAAGATTAACAAGAGCAAGAACTTTATTAATGTCCTCCCTTGCCTTTTTTTTCTTCATTCCCTTGAGTGCTGCGATATAATAAAGGAATCGAAGCGCTGTGAAGTTGTCATAAAGCCCCTGTTGTTGGGGCATAAACCCGAGGACTCTTCTGAATTGTTTCCCTAGCTTAATCGTATCCACTCCGTCAAATAACACTTCACCCTGGTCAGCCTTCAGATTATCTGCAAGAAGGTTCATCAATGTGCTTTTGCCCGCACCATTTGGCCCTAATAAACCATAAATTCCTGGTGTTAAAAGTGCATTAAAATCATTCAGAGCAAGCTTTTTCCCATACTTTTTTGTCAATCCTCTAATAATTAATTCCATAGCAGTCCCCCTATTGTATAGGATATAAATTAATGGTATGAATATCTATCTTGCCAGCATAATAATCTTTCTTTAGAATCCACCCAGCTTGCAGATTTTCACTTACCCCATTTACAATATTTCTTGAAATCGTGACTATGAATTTATCAGAGGTTTCCGTAGTTATAACTATACTAGATGCAGCCTCAAGTTTAAATGGAATCTCATTGGTCTTACCCGTAGCCGGGTCGAAGTAATAATATTTTGCCTTATCGAATTTTACACTCTTCCCATCATAGGTTCCAAGATCATAAAAGATCTTATCATCAAATATTCTTGGGATTCCTAACTCTTTACCTGTATATATGAGTTCTGTTTTCTTATTATCCAGATTGACGAGGTTAAGAGTTTTTGTCCCTTCTTGATCTATATCCTTAACATAGCAAGCATATGCTCCTTTCACTTTCTGCATATTCTCGCCATTCTCAAGTGTACTTTCCTGTTTCGTTTTTAAATTATACTGATAATATTTGATTGTCATTTTATTGTCTTTATCATTCTCGCGATATTCATGATCATAATTTGAAATACTATAATATATAACATCATTATATATACCATACATGAAAGCCTGAGCACTATAAGCTTTTATCTTAGTTGTAATTGCATTGTCCGTTTTCTTTTCAAGATCAATACAACCGATAAAAGCTTCTTGAATTTCTGTTAACTCTGAAGTTTTTTCATCTTTTTCAAAAATCTTTCCTTCATAATAGATTTTATTATTAATGAAATAAGCATTTCCTCCCACTCGGGAATCAAGTTTTATAACCTCTTCTCTGTTTGATCCATCAATATCTGAACGGTATACTATCCCACTCGTAAGAATTGCATAAAGCTTACCATGATAAATAGCTGCTGTAACAATTCTATCCCCTGCATACACTGCATTACAGGTTGTCGAAGGATCTTCAATTGTTCCTTCCAAATGTTCACAATTCGGTTTATTGCATAAAACAACATCCTCCATTGATTTGAAATCATAAAAATGAAGTGTCATATGGCGTTCTCCACCCACATAAAAAAATCCGTTTTCAGTTGCAAATTTGTCTCGATTACCGACTATCATATCCTCAGAAGACGTCCCGTTTTTATTCTTTATAATACATATACCTACTACCACCGAACACAATAACAATATTGTTATTCCACTTATAATCCACTTTTTCATACACATCCCCCGATAGTTAATTTACTTTAACCCTTTTTCCACACACCTAGTTGCTTATTCATCTCACTCACAACTTTATCAATTCCAGCTTTCTTCAGTTGGATATTTAACTGCTTTAAGGTAACCTCTAAATTATCTTCTTCCCCAATCCAAAGCATGCTATATTTATTTACAATTGCATCCGTTGCTTTTATTTCATTGATAACCTTCTCAGGATTAAAATGAAAACCCAGTATTGGAGATTCCTTAATCGTTTTTTGATATTCCTTCAAATCTCTTTCTTTTGTCAGTGGTTCAATTTCATTCGGATAAATAATCTGCAAATTAGGTAACAATGATGTGTTTCTAGCTGATACAAAAGCATTCTTATTGGGAATTACTTTACCATCCACTAATTCGTAATTTGTTCCGTTCATTCCATATACTAATAGATTTGCCAATTCAGTATCCGAATTTAGTAACGTTAACAGTTCAAACGCCTCTTTCTTGTGTTGTGACCAAGAAGCAATACCAGTAACTCCATTATAAAGATTGACCATATATGCATCCGATAATTTAACAGGAACCAGATCAATGGGTTGTCCTTGTTGATCTATATATATTTCTTTAAAGTACAGCTTACTATAACTTTCAGGCCCCAACCCCGTATTCATTGTTACAAAAAAATTGTTCGGTATTCCATCAGTAGATCTCAAATATCCTAAGTCATGATACTTCTTTATAGCAGTAAAATATTGAGTCATATTATCATCATCAAAGATATTAAGTGCTCCTTCTTTAACTGTCCCTAACCTTACTCCCACTGCATTGGTTACGTAATCATAGCAGCTGAGATTATTTATATACACTTCAATCGGAAAAACAGTGAAAGATTTATTACTTTTTTCACCCTCGTAAACTTTCTGTAGCATCCACTCTAGATTTTGAATATTTCCATCAAAGGAAGATAGGTCAATTTGATATTTGTCCAGCAATTTTTTATTAAATAAAAAATAGGTACTATATCCCAGAATATCTCTGTTATCTATTCCATAACATGTGTCATTTATCTCAACTGATTTCCATTGCCTTGGATCTTTTCCATTATAAAATTGCTTCCCTTGCTTTGTTTCAAAATAAGAATTAAGCGGTTCATAAAGACCGTCTCGCACACAATCGTCATAGGTTGTAGAATATTGCCCACCAAATCCAAGATCACTGTACAATAAATCAGCTTGATTGCCTTTTTGCTTCATGTCTCTAATTGCTTGTTGATAATCGCCACCCTCCTCAGTGACAGTTTGAAAATCGACTACAAAATCATAACCCATTTCCACCAATCTACGATTGAATTCCTTATAAATCTGGCTTGTGTTTTGTTCAATTCCAGGTGAAGTAACCCATACCAAACGTGTTTTATCCGAATAATCCTTACTTACTGAGTAATCTTTCTCCTGTTGTTTTAACTGTGTAGAAATTGCATCTGTATCATCTTTTGTTCGTGTGACATTTGATTTGTTATTCTTACACCCGACACTTAGTAATGTAATAACAACCAATAATATAACTATCCTTTTTAACTGCATAATTTGCATCCATCCCCCGATTTAAATACAATGATATTTTAACAAACAGCAAATCATTAAGGATTAATTATCAGGTGTTGAAATCACATGATCTTCTGTTGTAGCAGTCCAAACTTGATCATGATCAGTTACACGATGAATAGCTATCGCTTTCAAAGATTCATATTTACTATCAGAAGGTTTTTTTGCTGAAATGCTCACCGTCCCTAGATAGCTTTTATTACTGCTGATCGGGGGATAAACCTTATTTGAATATTTGTCATAATAGTAATAATTTAGTGTGATTTTTACATTGACTGTAGGTACATCACAATAGGTAGATGCTGTTGCACCAGTTGTTGATAAATATACTCGTCCTTCGCAATCAGCAGAATCTCCTATCGAGGCATATACTGAATCTGCTGCATATACTGCCACTCCATTTATGCTTAATAGGAATGTAATTGCAATTACAATTGCACCTATTCTTTTAGATATTTTTTTCACTCTTCCCTCTCCCTTCAGTGCTTAAAATATAATTTGCTGTTTGTCGCAATATTCCCTCGATTTTACATATTTAAGTTAATTTTGTCAATCTGTAGGGCGTGTTTTGTAGTCTGATGGGCGTGTTTTGTAATTGTATCGTAATGAAAAAAACGAAAAAATGAAAAAATACTGCCACAAAATATAAAACTTAAAATGAAATTAATTTCATTTCTCTAAGATTTTTATTTTGCAACAGTACCATATGGATTTCATTATTTAATTATATTGTAACTATTTAATTGTTTTGATACACAAGATGTTATTATGGCTCATTTAAGAAACACTTATCGTTTTTATCGGTATTACCAAGATAGCTGTAAACTGATTCTCTTCAACCAAACACTCCAGATACCCGCCGTATTTTTTTGCCGTACTTTTTACACTTTCAATTCCTATCCCGTGCATTTCCTTTTCTTTTTTTGTAGTGGTGAATTTGCCCTTATTCATAATGATCTCACCATTAAAATCATTCACTATCTTAATTACATTAAATCCTCTTTCGTTATTAACAAAGATTCGAGTCGTTACACTTCTTCCCATATTACATTTACTTGCTGCAAGGATTGCATTGTCAAAAAGATTACCCAACATAACAATGACATCTGAAGGAGCCAATGCTGTTAACTCCACTCCGGGCTCTACATATATATCAAAATCAACCTGATTTCTATCTGATTGCAGTTTCTTCTCAGTTAGAATGGCATTTATGATGTGGTTATCACAGTATACAATTGTTTCATTATGTTCCATTTCAATATGTAATTCGTTTAAAATATCTTGTATCTCCACCCCATTATCACCGTGAGCCAATTGCCCTATCGCTTTCAAATGGTGACTAGTATTATGTATAAATTCCTTGTATTTTTCATTCAAATGCTCAATCTGATCATAGTATTTTAAATCCATCGTCTGTTTTGTAATAATAAGTTCCTGTTCCATCCCTAATTCCATTTGTTCAGAATAGCGGTTAAACACATAAAACATGATTATATTACCTAATAAAAGAAATGCAAAACACCCTACCAGAATACTTTGCAACACGATGTTCCCCTTTAAATTCATTCCCGAATAATAAGTCGATAACATAATTCCTAAGCTGGATATAGGCACCAGTAAATACATTAAAAAAGTCTGACGGTTCATTCGTTTTTTCGTACTCTTTGGAATTTGCTTTACTATTAAAAATAGGATATAGGTTAAGAGCTTCAGCGTAAAAAACTGCCATGGCATGGTAGCCAAACTGGTAATACTGCTTTTACCCTGGAATATAGCAGGAATGTTTAGTAATATCGTAAACAGAAATTCGCAAGCAAACATAATGATATATGCCAAGATAAAATACCCTAAACGTACCCATATGCTACCTTCAAAGCAAGTGAATATAAACATTATAAAAAGAATAGGAACTAAAATCAAATTTATCGTTGGTTTGTCCAGATAATTGACTCCATATAGCATACCAATCGAAACCAATAAAAGTACCCTACGCTGCCAGTCTTTCTTCCATAATTTTTTCATTTCAAAAAAGTGATAGAAAAAATCATAAAGAATATAGATTTCAAACACGCAAGATAAAAACAAAATAATTTGATTTAACCAGCTCATAATTCATTCTCCTATTTGTACTTCATGGCTAAATTGATGGCAAAAGCTTTCCTTAGATCTTTTTCTTTTGACCTGGCGATCGTCAAAGCTGTCCCATCAATTAATTCCAGTTCGCTTGTAGTTTTTCTTATAATGTAATTTAAATTAACAATGTAGCTGTTGTGTGCATAAACGAAACCATAATCTTTCAATACCGTGTATAAAGCTTTCACTTTCTCATTACTTCTTGTGTATTTTTCAACTCCATTACGGTTTATATTAGGGCAGATATAGATATCAGCGCCCCGTTTTGAAGCCGCAATGTAAAGAATTTCGCTAGGTCTTAACCGAACCGCATTGTATAAATAGCTGCCAACTATATATGGTTCCCTTTTGTTACTTTTAATTCTTTCAATAATGGGTTTCATTTCAAAAAGCATACGGCTATCACCATATTGTTTTAACAAATAACGAAAGGGAGTAACTTCAAAAGATTCCACGGTTGGTTTCACTTTACCGGAACAGAATATTAAGGTCGTACTGGTGTATTTCTCTCGAAATAATTTGGCAGTCTCATTGCCATCCAGTTTATCCATTTGCATATCCAACACGAGTAAATCATAATCTATATCCAAACTTAAGCTCTGAATCAATTCTTCTCCCGAATGGTATTCATAAAACGTTACCAAGTTTTCTTCTATGCCACTTGCAAACATAATTGATTTTATATATTTAATAAATCTTTTATCATCATCACAAATTGCTATATGATACATCCATTTCCGCTCCTCTTCTGTTTGATGTGAATCGATTTATTTCAATTGAGCTTTGCATTTACATCCGTAATGTTGTGTTTACACTTATTATATAATCGAATTATATCACAAAATGTGGTAATATAATAGTAAACCTTTAACCAAATAGATATATTTATCAAAAAGAAAGATAGATAATCTTCAATAAAAAAATACACTGTATTATCACCTGTTCAGCGACTTCTACAGCGTACTTTTATCCCCAATCCAATATTGACAGTAAACGTTATCCATGTATCAAACCAAGCATCTTTACCAATTAAAGATAATATCGTTTGACTTTTGTATTGCTTAGTACCTATTATTAAATTCTACTCCCTTTAAGTGAACAGCCCAACTTATCCTTTATATTGCATACAAAATGCCATAGGATTGTAGGTCGGATTGCTTCGCTTCCCCTAAAGTCACTATAGCATCTTTCTTTTTATTTTCAATAAAGATGTAACGAAATACCCTCGAAATGTAACGAAATATGTCATTTATTAGTACTATTGGTTGAATGTAATTCCACTTTCCCGTTTTGTAAACGAGATTCACATTTTGAAAGTGACCTAATCCTGGATCATAATATCAAGTTCAAAATAATCTTCCTTGGGTTGTACCGTTAAGATACCATTATATTTATCTGCAACCGTTTTCATATTGCCTATGCCCAATCCATGCACTTGAACATCCTCTTTTGAGGAACTATATTGGCCAGTTCTTTTCTTCAGTGTTGCTACGTTATACGAATTCTGAAGTTGAATAAAAAGTTGATTTTCTCTATATTTCATCGTTAACTGAATTACTTTCTCCAAAGTATTGTCTGTAATCCTCTGACATGCTTCATAGGCGTTATCTAATGCATTACCCAAAAGGATGCATAAATCCATGTCCTCAATCTTCTTAAACTGACTTGGAATCATAAGGTTTGTGTTTAATTGGATTGTATTGTCTCCCCTCTCTTTCTTTCTATGATTAATGAGTGTATCCACAATAACATTGCCTGAGATAATTTCTTTTACGGATGTATTCAACTCCCCCTGCAATTGTTCTAGATAATTACCTGCTGCCGAATAGTTTGCTTCGTTTATATAACTTTCAAGAATAATCAAGTGATTTTTCATATCGTGTCTAACCTTTTTCACTTGTTCGTAGCCAGATAAAATACTTTTGTATTGCTTTTGCTGCAACAAAAGCTGTTCTTCGTGGAATCTTCTTTGGTTATTCTCATGTATCTGCATCACAATGCGATCGAATAGATAAAATGCAATTACATTAATGTATAAAATCGAAATGCATAACATAACAATTCGTAGCGAAAATTCATTCTCAATTACTTCCTTATACACACCCGCAACAGCAAGATATAGACTGACTGCAGGAATTGTAATAATCAATAACCAGTATCCGGTAGATACAAGGGAAGCTTTCTTTGAGATAATTCTAGTAATTATTTCGAAAATAACTAAAAGTAATAGCTTCGATATCATACCTCCCAAGAATAGTAACAGTAGATTGTCTCTAATTTGATGCATCTGAACTGGGAATACAGGGATAAAGGACAGTGCAGTTAATAATTCGGTTATCATAGAAAAAATAACAATAAAAATACTGGCAATCATTTTCATATGTAATTTTCCCTGATACAAGAATAGCGCAATGACAAAATACAGGATAAAAGCAATAAATATCCCTATATCGATAGCAGCGTTAATAATATTTAATACAGTAAAAATCAATAACACCAATAGCATTGAACTGTATTGTCTTTGTTTTGAAATCTCTTTCTTTTTAAATATGCCCTGATAAAAACGAATTGCAATATAAATACCAACCAAATTATTCAAAGCCATAATTAAATCAAATATCATGTCCTTCATAGTACTTCCTCCATCCGATATCCCATATACTTAATTTTGATCTTATCTCTTAATCTTTCACTCATTACTAATGATATCCCTGAATATAGCACTATTTCTTTAATTCCAATCTCTTTAATATTCTTCATATTCACAAGGTAATATCGGCTAATTCGAACAAAGCCCTTGGAAGAAAGAGCTTGCTCCGTTTCCGAAATACTTAGTTTGTTTATATACAATTCAGTCTCACATACTATATTTGTTTTTCTACCACAGCTTTCCACATACAGAATGTTGTCTAAGGGTAGAACCACCGTTTTATCTCTCGCCTCAATTACAAAAGTTTGTAATTGTTCTTTTTCCACACGACGAAACGCCCTTCTTAATACCTGTTCTAATTTTTCTTTTTTGATTGGCTTTAGCAAAAAGTCAAAGGCATTGACCCGGTAACCTTCTATTGCATATTCCAATATTGATGTGACAATGATGATAATGCTCTTCTTATCATATCCTTTAATAATTTCCGCTGTTTGAATTCCATCCATTCCTTCCATTTTCATATCCAGAAAAATGATTGAAGAATACTCCTTCTTCTTATAAGCCTCCACTAATTTCGCCCCGGAAGAAAACTTATGTATTTCATAATTAAAATCTAATTTAAGTGAATGAATCAGATTTTCTAATATAAATTGCTGTTCCGGTTCGTCTTCACAAATTGCAATTTTCAAGTTTGTCCTCCTACTCTAAGAAATGATGAAATCAAAAAAATCCAGTCTTGTTATGTAAACTTTTTTACATAAATCTACCACAATTTTATTACATTATTGTACTTTTTTCAACATAAACCAGCATGTCTTTAACCTTTAATTTATTTAGTGCTGAGGTTTCGTAAACCAGCAAATCATGTTGCCAAAATCCTATGAATTTGAGCGGAAGCACAAATTGTGTATGAATAATACTTTTTAATTATTTATACTAATTTCACTACTGTATCCTAATATAAAAGGACTGTGGAAACTGTAAATTTATGAACGAAACACGAGTTACCATTCATTAATTTTACGTTACCACAGTCCTTTTACCTATAATATCAGATGAGTATTTCTTATCGTGCTGCCTTAATTTCAGTTACAATATCAACCTTCTGGGATAAAATATCCGGTTTTTGCTCTTCTATGAAGAAAATATTATCCAATAAATCCTCCGGTAAGAAACAAGCAGGATTATCGAGTATTGTTTTATCTAATTTGGTTTTTGCTGAATCGTTTACGCATAGATAAGGGAATTCCTCTGTTAATTCAGCGGATATCTCAGGACGAAGCAAGAAGTTGATAAAGAGTTCCGCTTCTTCTTTATGTTGACTGCCCTTAAGAAGTACAAAGTTGTCAATACTTAATGATATTGGTGATTCCTTCGCTACAATCTCAAGCTCCGGGTTTTCTGCCATTGCCTGAGCAATATCTCCACCATACATATGACCGACAGCCACTTCTCCTCTGGCCAACATAGTTCTACCATCTGCTGTGGAAGGAAATGCCTTAATATTACTATTCATTTTCATCATAAAATCCTTTGACTGTGTAATCTGATCCTTATTGCTGGTAAGTGGATCAAATCCCAAGCCTTCTAAACCAAGCGAAGTAATCGTTTCATTATCATCCATAACAACAATACTATTCTTTAATTTTGGATTCAGGAAATCCTTCACACTATTTATCGTTACTCCTAGCTCTTTTAGCATCTTTTTATTACCGACTGTAAGTGTAACCGTTCCCATATAAGGAACCGTATATTTATTGCCCGGATCATACTTTGCATTAAGATAAGTAGGATTAATATTTTTAAGATTTGTGATTGCGCCATTATCATATGGCTCTAACAAATCGCTTTCCTCCATAACTTTAATAAAATAATTCGTTGGCACCGCAATATCATAGGTACCCTTTTTGCCAGCTACTAATTTTGCCAACATTTCGTCATTGGATTCATAAGTAGTCTCTACAACTTCAATTCCATATTCCTTTTCAAACTGATCCAACACCTTCTTAGACATATACTCCGTCCAGTTATACAGATAGATCTTCTTCGCATAACCATCCTTCGTCTTTTCCTCTTTTTTTGCACAGCCCGCTAGGGTAGCACATAGAAGAACCATGACTAATAACATACTTGTAAAATATACTGCTCTTTTTTTCATCTCAACTGCTCCTCTCTTCTCTTACTCAAAGAAAATTTCTATCCGATTAAAACTCTGTATTTATTTCTATAATTTCAACCATTTGACTCCCCAAATCAGGTCATTTCGGCCGTATTATACGATTGGTAATACACTTCCTTCCCATCTATGAAGCATCTACTGACCTTGGTTTTTGCTAAATCTTCGCTTGGGATTGTTAACACATCCTGATCTAAAATCAGAAAATCCGCCTTATTTCCAACTTCAATGGTTCCTGTTATCGTTTCTATCCCCATCTGATAAGCACCATTGGCTGTAACGGCTTTCAACATCTGTTCCACTGTCACTATTTCCTTCTCATTTAGGGGTTCCATCTCGGTATTACCTCCCTCTTTTCTAGTAACCGCGGTCTCTAAACCCAAAAGTGGATAACAGCAATATGATACTGGCCAATCACTCGCTTGCGTTACTATTATGTCATGATCAAAAAAAGATTTCAGTGGATACTCATTGTCTGCTCTTTCCTTTCCCAAATAAGGAACTTCCAGACTATTATAATAACCAGGGTTTTTATAATGCCAAAACGGATTAGTGACTGCTATTATTCCTAATTCTTTCATACGTGTGAATTGATCCTTACCAACAATCTGTAAGTGGGTAATACAATTACGTAGCTCTCTCTTTCCTGTCACTTGAATTCCCTCTTCAAAAGCATCAAGTGCAGAATCAACTGCACTATCACCGATAGCATGAACATGAATCGGGATATCTAACTTGGCAGCGTTGACAAACAAATTATTGAGTTTCGTCTGCTCCCACATATTATAGCCACAGTCATCCTCACAATCTGCATAAGGCTCTCTAAGGAAAGCTGTATGTCCTTCAATCACACCATCGATAAACACTTTAACTCCCATTAGCTTAAAATGGGAGTCTGTATAACTCTTACGATAAAATTGAACTTTGTGCAATATTTGCTCTATATCATCCTCTGGATCCATCGTAATGCTGGCACAAAACTGCATCGTCAATTTATGTTCTTTATCCAGTTCGTGATATGCTTTAATTCGTAGATCAATATCTTTTTTATCATTCATAATCGGCTCAAAACAACACACAATTCCATAAGAAAAGGCCATGTTCTGATATTTTAAAATTGCTGCTTTGTAATCCTCTACACTATACCTGGGTAGCAATTCTTTAACTCGATTCATTGCTTTTTCCTTTAACCATCCGGTTGGCTGACCACTTTCAGGATATCGTACAATGACACCATTTACTAAGTCCTTCGTATCATAATCAATTCCTGCCACTCTTAATACCTTCGAATTCACCCAAGAAGAATGACAATCCTCGGAATCTAGTATGATATACTTGTCTGTGGAAAGCTGATCCAGCATCGCTGCGGTAGGTCCTAGGTTTCCAAAATCTCCATTTTGAAATCCTCTTCCAATGATATAGTTTTGGTCAGGATGTTCATCAATGTAGTTGCGGACTGCTTCAATATAACTCATGGCACTGTCTAGACCATACAGATTAACCCCATGTAATAAATCTATCCCTGAACATACATGCGCATGCCCTTCAAACATACCCGGAATCACCAGCTCCTGATCCAGCTCATAAACCTTAGTATACTCATCCTGTAACATCTCCATCTGATCCAAGGATCCTACATAAATAAATATCCCGTCCTTCACAGCGAACATCTCCGGCATATGCTTAACTTCTTTTCCGTTATAAATCTTTCCCTTTACGATGATATCTGCTTTCATGTGATGCATCACCTCTCAATTTATTCCTGACTTTCCTTTAACCTCTTCTTTTCCAAGTTGTTTTGTATCTGCTGTGCGGTCAGATAGATGATAATCGTAGCAAATATCATTACTGTAGAAAGTGAATAAACATCCGTCGTAATCTTACCTCTCGTCATACCGTAAACCTTTATTGGAAACGGTGTGTCGCCGGCGCCGGCAACAAAAAAGCTGATCACAACATCATCAATTGAAAGTGTAAAAGCCAACATCGCTCCGGATATAATACCGGGTGCTAGCATGGGGATTGTAACTCTCCAAAGTGTTCTCCACTGATTCGCACCAAGATCCATAGCCGCTTCCTCAATAGAATTGTCAAAGCCATCAATCCTTGCTCGAAGCGTAAAGATAACAAAAGGTACACAAAAGGTTACGTGTGCGAATATAAGCGTAAGCATGCTTAACTGAAAGCCTAAGAATGTAAAGGTTGCAAGTGATGCAATACCAATAACGAGTTCCGGGATAACAATGGGAATATAAAGAATTGCGTTTATTGCAGATTTTAACTTGAACTTGTATCGATGCATGCCGATTGTGGCCAAAGTTCCGATCACAACCGATATTATCGTGCTATAGATAGCAAGCTTCAAGGTGAAGAGCAAACTTTTCGTTAAGTCGCCCCCTTCGAATATCGTTCGATACCATTTAAAAGAAAATCCTTTGAAGGTAATATTGGTTGCATTGCCATTGAAGGAATAAACAATAACCATAAAAATCGGTAAATATAAAAATAAATAAACACCGCAGGCAAAAAGTATTGATGTCGTACTAAGATTCTTTTTTCTTTTATGCTTTTTCATGCCAGGTTCGTCCTCCCTCCATAATTACATCATATCTTCAATTTTACCAACCTTTGTGTAAAACTTCATAACGATCAGCGTAAAGAGAATCATCGCAACGGAAAATGCTGCTCCCAAAGGCCAATTTCTAGCTGATAAAAATTGATTTTTAATTAGATTACCCAATAACGTTGTGTTGCCGCCTCCCATGATATCCGATATATAGAAGGCTCCAAGGCTCGGTATGAATACTTGGATAACACCGGCGAATACACCCGGAACCGTCAGTGGAAATATAACTCTAATAAATGTCTTAACCTTTGTTGCACCAAGATCCTGTGCTGCTTCAATTAAACTGTTATCAATTTTAGAAATTGAAGTTAAAATCGGGAGCACCATAAACGGAAAAAACGCATAAACCATACCAAATAGGATCGCTCCATCGGTAAACATCATTTCGATCGGCTTATGTATGATTCCAAGATTCATCAATACCGTATTAATTACTCCGGTATCTCTTAGGACATTCGTCCAGCCATTTAAACGTATTAGCCCATTAATCCAAAATGGGAGCATGATTAGAAGCATACATAAACCCTTCCATTTTGCGCTCACCTTACTTAGTATATAAGCAAACGGATATGAAATGATGAGGCACCAAAGACTGGTTTCAAAGGCAATAATTAAGGATTTTACAGCAACCTTAAAGTAGATTGACTTGCACATATCCTTATAATTAAATATGGTGAACTTCCATTCGATTCCTCCAAAGATACCCTTCGTTGCAAAGCTCATTGCAATTGCATAGATAAGGGGTATCAGTAAAAATGCAAAAAGCCACAATGCTGTGGGTCCCACCATAAAGGTAATTGGTAATAACTTTTTATGAGATTTTTTCTTTCCATTCATTTTCATAGTGAAGTACCTACTTTCTGTCTCACGGCTTACTCCTTCGAAGACTGCTGTAAAGTCAATTCGCGTCCTTTAAGGTCCACCTCTTCAATGATATCATACAATTGATCTTCTCTTGTATGCATAATAACTGCCTTGTTCTCATTCCAATAAAGATAAACTAGCATACCAACCTCAATAATCTCATTCTCAGGATGATTCGATATTTTGACCAGTTGTCCATTGGGTAATTCCACTGAGGTTTTTATCATTGAACCAATATAAATATGTTCCTTCACGACTCCATATAACCCAAATCCTTCCACTGCATGCTTTGAACATTTCATATTCTCAGGACGAATCGATACATAGACCATCTCTTCATTGACAAAGCCGCTACCCTTTGTACACACCCTGCCACATTCAAATAGAAGGTCAAAGCTATTCTCTGACATGTTATTAATATATGCTTCAAAAATATTAGATTCTCCAATAAAGTCCGCAACAAATTTAGTTTTCGGCATTTCATAAATATCCTTTGCTGACCCTACCTGTTCAAGGTTTCCCGCGTTCATAACTACAATCCTATCACTCATAGTCAATGCTTCCTCTTGATCATGGGTAACATAGATAAAGGTTATTCCAAGTTGCTTTTGTAAATGCTTCAGTTCAATTTGCATCTGTTTTCTAAGCTTTAAATCAAGCGCTCCAAGCGGCTCATCCAATAGTAATACTTTGGGGTTATTCACTATTGCTCTAGCTATCGCAACTCTTTGCTTTTGACCGCCCGAGATCTGGTTTGGCATACGTTTTTCATATCCGCCGAGTTGAACCAGTTCCAATGCTTCTAAAACCTTTTCCTTAATGACTTCTTTCTTCATCTTCTTCTCAACTAATCCGAACGCTACATTATTGAATACATTCATGTGAGGAAATAAAGCATAGCTCTGAAAAACTGTATTAACATTACGAAGATAGGGCGGCTTACCCTCCATATCCTGATCTTCAATATAAATTTTTCCCTCCGTAGCATCTTCAAAGCCAGCTATCATGCGAAGCGTGGTAGTTTTACCACAACCAGAAGGACCTAGTAAAGTTAGAAATTCACTCTCATAGATATCCAGGTTTATTGTCTTCACAACCTCATTATCATCGTAGAATTTCACAACATTCTCAAGTTTTATTATAATCCGTCTCTCCATATTATCTATCATTTCTACCTCCTATAGATCCTAATTTTATAGGATTTTTTCACCTCTTTCGCCGGTGCGGATTCTCATAACATCTTCCATGTCTGAGATAAACACCTTTCCATCACCCACATTGCCAGTAGATAGCTTATCATGTATTTCCGCTAAGATTTCCTCTAAATCTTCTTCCCAAACCACGGTCATAACATAGAGCTTTGGTAATAGATTAGCATCTAGACCGAGTTCCTCAAATTCCTTAACAAACCCCTTTTGATGTCCACAGCCCATCGCTGTCATCACTGTTAATCCGCTATACTCATTTCTTGCTAATATCTTCTTTAATGTATCAAGCTTTTCCGGTCGTATTATAATCTCAATTTTTTTCATATTCCCCTTCCCTTCTCTTACCAATTTTTGCTCCACAATTAACATATCATCTTCTAATGATAATTTCAAATATAAAGATTATTATTTGCCACTTTTTACATAAAAACAAGGCGACAGAATCAAGCTGACTCCTTCGCCTTGTTTATATATACAAATATTATTATTGGTTGGATTGTCATAAGTCAGATTTAGGTTAAAAAATTAATCTGTGCACATATATATACATATGACTTGCCTTACCCACATGCGGTATAATGCTTCCGCATGTGGCCGGTCTGCGCATCTGCATATATATGTGCACAGATTAATTAATTTACAATATGGATGACTTATGACACAAAAAACATGTATGTATTATTAATATTTACGTATCATCTCTTCAAACACGCTATCTCTTTGATACTGTTCATCGTATTCAGAATCCTTCTCATGAATGGCTGCCGGGAAGTCATAATCCCTCATCTTCATCATGAATGGATCCGGATCAAACGATTCCGGTCCATATACACCAGGTTTATACCATACCCCGTTTGCTATCAGATCAAGCATAATTACTGCTCCAACAGCAGTTTGTGCTACAACGGAAGAGGTTCCATATTTCGCAATACATTCCTGATTATCCGCTATCTGGTAGATGTATACAGATCGGTTCAAACCGTTCTTCTTACCTGTAACCCACGTTCCTGCGCATCCCTTGCCCACCATACTGGTAGCAGTTTCTAATGGTGATGGAGCAACAATACTCAAGAAATCTCTTGGAGATATCATGGAATCTCCCACTTTAATCATTCTGCTTGGATTATCCATGCCCAATGCTTCAACGTTCTTTAACATGGTTCTAAACTGTGGTGATACACCATACTTAAAGGTCACTCGATTACAATCAATTTCTCTTGGAATTAATACAACCTCTTCATGCTCAACATTGATTACTTCCACTCGTCCGATACCACCTGGAAAGAAGAATTCTTCTGGTTCTGAGAAACTCTCTGTACAAAACCATCCTCTTTCTTTCTCCCATATAATCGGTGGATTCAAACATTCCTCAATTGTAGTCCAGATGGAGAAGCCAAAAGATACATCTTGGCCAGGAACAACATAATTGTCACCATCTCGAATGTTGACCTCATCAATCTCATCAAATAAATGCTTTGCAGCATATTTTGCGAATACATCTGCAACGCCCGGTTCCACACCTGAACCGATTAGTGCCATATTGTCTGATTTTAACCATTTTTCATGCTGCGCAAATTGCTTATCTCCCAATTTTACATTAGGTAATTCATAAGGTTTTTCAGCATGTTTCTGTGACAATGTCATTGCACAATCCATATAACCAACACCTGCTTCAAAAGCTGCATCGAATATCACTTCGTTTAAACTTGGTGCTACTGCATTTAGGATAAAAGTACATTTGTACTTTTTCACCATTGCTATGATGTCTTCCTTATAGCTGGCATTCAACTGTTCTGCAATGAATCTGTCGTCATCAACTATTTTCTCTACATCCTTCGCTCTTTGTAAATCAAAGTCTGCCATAACCATCTTTTCAAGCCATTTTCCTTTATCACCGGCTTTTTTGATAATCATAACAGCGGATTGACCTACTCCGCCTACTCCGATTAGTAATAGTCTCATACGATTTCCTCCTCTAATTCATCAACAATTTATGTTTTTGATAGATTAAGAATAGCATTTTCAACTTTACAGTACAATAATTCAGAAAATTTTGCACAAATACAACTATTATTTTGCTAATAGGTCTTGAATTATATGGTTAAATATAGATATTTTTGGTTTTCACATAGCACATACTGCTTAATTGTCACATATAATTGCACAATTGTCGTATTCTATAATACTCTCTCTAAAGTGATTAGTTCTGCCCTATTTTGCAATACGGTTAAACTTCGGTGAATGCTTTCGAAGGATTCAAAAAATTCGATACAAAGGTCAGGATAACGCCCCCAATTAATGCTTTTGATATCCTCATCACTAATATAATCGATATCAGTGACATTTTTAATATAGGTTTCCATCTTTTCTTGTTGACTATATAATGAATATTGCTTCAGCAAATACCGTTTCCCTTTCAGATTAATAATATTAAGTGCTGCTTCCTTTTTAACCATATTGTCTTCTTTGCTATTAAAAATCAAGATTGCAAGTTTGTTATGATCCTTTGTAACAACATAATTATCGCCATGCATAATCATCTGCGTACCAAGCTTATTAAGTAAGCTATAAACAAAATACAGATTGCTTTTTAATCCTCTCTGATCTAATAAAACTTCAAAATAATTGCTAATATTTTTACCGTTAATCAAGATATCTCTAATCAGGGAAATTCCTGATGCATCCGCTTGCTGCATAGCAATGTCCTGCTTAGTGGAATTAGCATCCTCAAATTCAAGCCCTATATGCTCACTAATCGAATATACAATCTCTTCGAGGATACTTTTAAAATTACGTTCACTTTCCTCCTTGGTAATAAAAAAAACTAATTTCCAATTGCTTATCTCGCTATCATTGTACTTTAATCTGTAATGAAACAGAAATTTTTGAATTAGGTTTATAAATATCTCATCATCCATGGTTTTATTCACGAAACCCAACTTCGGGAAGGCCTTCATCTCCTTCATATCTTCTATCAGACGGTCAAGCTCATTCCAATCGATTTTAATTGGCTTTCCAGGTAAGTATTCAATGAAGTTACTGTGAAGTACATCCATAATATACATGTATTCAAAACCAATTTCCTGTTGCAGCATCTTCATTCTTTCAGTATTCCAAAAGGCTGACTTACTCTTATTCGTAGGAATGATAATCTCTTTCTTCCACTCCTTATTCAGATTGATTGATTCCCTACGCCCAAAAAAATCTATGGTTAGGTCGACTACATTATCGTCTCCCTCCTTCAACTGACTGTCTAGATATTGAGCTATTTTATTATTTAGAAGTTCATTATACTTAATGGTTTCAAAATAGCTCGTCGTTTCAAAATCGGTCTCCGATACATTATGCCGATTTCGATTCCTGTATTCCAACGGAGTACAATGAAAAAACTGAACAAAGAAATTTTTAAAATATTTCGGATCTGAGAATCCACATTCCTCAGAAATCCGAGTAATACTCTTATCCGTTGTAACCAAGAACTTCATTGATTGTTCCGCTCTGGTTTGGTTAAGCAATCGCTCAAAGCTCAACCCCATATTGCTTTTAATTATATGGGAAAGATGTGATTTGCTGACATGTACATAATTAGCCACCTCCTCAAGGGTAATACGATGATTATAATTATTGTACATATATTCATAGGCCTTCCAGATTCTCGAAAACTGGTCCTTGTTTTTGAGACTCTTTGCGTTCTTTTTTACCATATTGTAGTTATCAATTAATACAGCCAGAAGGGAACTGGCATTGTAAATAATGCGGTTTTGATAATCCACATTTTTATTCTTGATTTCTATCAGCATCTGAGCAATACGCCGCTTGATATCATTGGATAGCGTTGCATTTTCTACCGAATTGATTGAATCGTCATCGATAAATACGATATACTCCATCTCCATAAAGAATTTTTCATAATACATTAAATCAATATTGAGAGTCAAATAAATGCTCTTTTCTGTCTCAAGCATTACACTATGTAAATCTTCTGAGTTAATGAGGAAAATGTCATCCTCCTGGAGTTCATAAAAGGCATTGTTCATCTGAAGCTTTACTTTGCCCTTCAATACACATAATATCTCCAAATCCTTATGCCAGTGAAGAGCTTCTTCTTCCTTTTTAACTACTATTTTCACCGGGAATCTTAATCCATAGATACTTTTTAATTTTTGCTCTTTCATCGCCATTTCCTCCCCTCCGTTGAATTAATATGTGACCTAAGTTGTTTCTATACACGCAAAAAGAGGCTCCAAAAAACAGGAACCCCTTTGTTGTTTATAAAACAGTTATGAATTTTTAATTTATATCGCAATTATATTCGAAACTTACATATGTGTCAATATTTCACATTTTAATTTTTAAAACGAAAAATGTATTGGTTAGGGTATCATAAGTCAAATTTAGAGTGAGTAATGAATAATTGCGTATCTATATACATATGACTTGCCTCACCCACATGCGTGATAAGGCATCCGCATGAGGCCGGTCTGCGCATCTGCTATGATTGAAATAATGACATTATCTCCATTTCTGTGAGCTCTCTATAATTACCCTTTTCTAGTGTTTCATCTAACCTTAACCCACCTATTTGAATCCTTTTTAAGTAAACCACATAACACCCTACTGCTTTCAGCATCCTTTTCACCTGATGCTTTCGACCCTCTGATATCGTAATATAACCACCCACAACAGGCTGATGATACGGATTTATTCTAATATCTTTTCGATTATATATCTTCAATTCATCTTGAAACTCCTGAACATTTCCTTGCTTTTCCACTACAATCCGTATGGCTTTGGCAGGCAACTCATCTTCACCAATACTTATCCCAACCCTCAGTCGTTCCTGATCAATATCACTCAAGGCTCCGATTGCCCAAAAAGAATATGTCTTTTCCACATGCATGTCAGGATACATTAATCTATGATTAAATTCCCCGTCATTGGTCAAAAGAAGCAATCCTTCTGTATCCTTATCCAACCTTCCAACTGGGAATAATCCATTCCTAACTTTCTCATCAAAATAATCAAGGACGGTTTTACTCGCATCATCCTGCCTTGCTGTGATGCATCCTGCCGGTTTATGAAACATATAATAAACCCTTCCTGTATGAATCACTACTTGGTCAAGATAGCGTATCACATCCGTAATCTCATTGATTTCTGCTGCTGGATTATCCATGATTACACTGTTCACGGTCACCTTGCCATCCTTTACATAACAACGAGCTAACTTTTTTGCACCAATCCCTGCTTCAGATAAAAATTTATCCAATCTCATATCTATGTCCTTTACCTAATCGTCGTTCTTTTTTTAGTTTCCCTACGACGAAACACTTATCTATCAATGTAGCTGCTTAATATCCGCTGTCCTCTGTATTCTCTATCATTCATGTTATATATTATTACTTTCGTTTTTTCATTAGTCAGCATAGCATATCCGGGGACAATATTCAATTCAATCGAGTTTTACTTTTTGATAAAACCTCATGTAAATTCTGATTATATAACTTACCAATAAACAATTTTCCGATTACAAAAAACATTTCACTATTTCATTATTTTTTCATTTCTTTATTTCTTCATTTCTTCATTTCTTTATTTAATCATTACATCATTTCTTCGTTTCTTTATCTCATAATTACCTCATTACATCATTTCTTCATTTCATTTTCAACTTTAAGATGGAACTGACCCCTTCATAACAAAAAGATACCCTAAGTACAGATTCATCATCCATACTTAGGACACCTTTTTTTGTGCTCAATCTATATTATTGTATTGGGGTAACATTAGTAAGTCATTCAAATCGTAAATCCATGAATATGTGCACATATAGATGCAGATGCGCGGACCGGCCTCATGCGGTTGTCTTATACCGCATGTGGGTAAGGCAAGTCATCTGTATCTATATGCGCACATATTCATATCACAACCTAACGCCTATAGCACTCTAACTTTGACTTTGACTTTGACTTTGATTTTGATTTTGATTTTGATTTTGATTTTGACTAGATTATATCTTAAATCTTTCTACCAACTCAATCAGTTCCTTCGCCCCAATTGCGTTCTCATCAGCCAATTTTGTTTCTTCTATGGTTCGTTCCACTACATCCGCTGTTTTTTCAGCAATATCTTGTACCCCTTTTGAACCTTCAGTAACCGTTACTGCAACCTCGTTCATAGCGGTAGAGATGCTACTTACAGCGATGTCCAAACGCTCTGCTGAATCTTCAAATTCTGCCATAAGATTATTGATATAAACAGCATCATCATTGTACTGCTCACTAATTTTAGTTAATTTTTCATAATCTTTAAGTACACTTTGATCAATAAAGTTTAACATTTCCTCCGAATTCATTCTCATACAATCTACGGAAGCATAAACATTTTTAACTATTTGTTGAATACCTGTTGCTGTACTAGAGGATTGATCTGCCAATTTACGTATCTCACTCGCTACTACATTAAAGCCTCTTCCTGCTTCCCCAGCTCTTGCCGCCTCAATAGCAGCGTTCAAGGCAAGAAGGTTAGTCTGATTTGTAATAGCAAGAATCGTATCTGCCAGCACACCGATCTGCTTAATACTATTGGATTCCTCGATTGCTTCTTCCATTTTAACTTTTACTTCTTCATAAAGGGTCTTTGCATTTTTCGTGGAATCAAGTGCATCATTTTTAATCAAATAAGCTCTGTCTGTAATTTGATTTGACACCTTGGAGCCATCCTTCGCTTTCTTAGCAATATCTCCAACATGGGAACTAATTTCAATTGTCGTAGCAGTAATTTCTTCAGTGGAAGCTGCTGTCTCTTCCATTCCTGCTGATAACTGCTGTGTAGTTGCCGAATTATCATGCGCATTTTCCTGAATCAACACCGAAAGCTTCTCCATCTCTACTGCATTGTCCATAACTGTATGTGATACGCTTTGAAGCTTTTCTACCATTTCTCTTAATACCTGACGGGTCAAAAACATAGCTCTTGCGATGGTTCCTGTTTCATCTTTATTTTTTTCAAGGTATAAATACCTATCATCATACTTCAAATCTAAATCCGCAGTCTTATTAATTAATTCTGTCAACTTAATAATCGGTGAAGAAATTCTACTCGCTATCACCAACCCAGATAAAAGAGCTACGAAAGCAATAATCAGTCCAATTAGAATAATATTGTTTTTAACATTATTGATTGGTAACATAATTTCATCCATATCGCCTGTTACGACTATAATCCAATTAGTTTCCGGAATTACCGAATATGCTGCCTTTTTTAATTTATTATTAAACATATACTCTACTGTATCCGGTTTAACGCTTTTCCCTGCCTGCACTTGTGCAACAACCTCTTTAATTTGCACATTCTCAACTGGTTTACCGATTTTATCTTTTGTAGGGTGGTAAAGCATCGTTCCTGTTCCATCCACAAGATATGCATAACTTGATTTTGTTCCAAGTAATTTTGTATCCTTCATATAGGTTGTTAAACTATCCGCAAGTACCGCCGAAGCAACAAACCCAACAATCTTTCCATTTACCTTTACTGGGGCTGTTATGGCTATGACAAATGCTCCAGTGGATTTTGATTTCAGTGTTTCACTTATCACCGGCTCTCCGGTTTCAATGGTTTTCATTGCATATGCCCGGTCTTTAATATTCTTTCCAATCAAATTAATATCACTATCACATACGATATTTGCTTTCGTATCCACAACAAAAATATGTTCATAATTACCTGCAGCTTTGTTTATACTCTGCAACTTTGTAATCAACTTTGAATTTAAAGTTTTATCAATCGTTTCACCATTAGCAGTGATTGATAAGATATCTTCCACTTCAGACTGATAAGCAATTAAGGAAAGCTTGCTTTTTTCCTTATCAATAAGCGATTGAATGATTACAGTATTATCCTTATTCGTATCCATCATGGATAAATTCGTAATGTCTATCATCGTTGACGAGGATTTAACTAATGAAAAACCCCCGATAATTACTGTAGTTCCTACCATCAATAGAATCATAGCTAAAGATAATTTCATTTTAATTGTCATTTTGAATTTTAAAAGTGCTTTTAATTTACTGATTTTCATTCCAATTTTCCCCCATCTTTCTTATAATTTCACTTTCCGGTAACGGTTTACTAAAATAATACCCTTGAATTTTGTCGCATTTAATCTGTGTCAGATATTCCATCTGCTCCTTCTGCTCGACACCTTCAGCTACCACATTCAAATCCATATTTCTTCCCAAATTTACAACCAAGGATGTTATGGATTTCTTTTTCCCATCACTAGAAATCGTATCGATAAACGTTTTATCTATCTTAAGTGTAGTAATGGGTAATTGTATCAAATAATTTAAAGAAGAATAACCTTTTCCAAAATCATCTAATGCTATCTTAATACCTCTTGATCGAAGTAATCTTAATTTGCCAGCGATCGTCTCGTAAAATTCCATCAATACAGATTCAGTAATCTCTAATTCTACCAATCTTGCATTAATTTCTATTTCATCTATTGTATCTATCACCATATCAACAAAATCATCTTGCAATAACTGTATCATTGAAATGTTGATTGAAATACCCATATCTTCATGCCCTAATCGATGTAATCTCTTCAGGAATTCACATGCAGATTTAAACACCCACTCTCCAATCAGTATGATTAGACGAGTTTCTTCAGCAATATTGATAAATTTCTTAGGAGGCACCATCCCCAATTCTTCATTCTTCCATCGAAGTAACGCTTCAAATCCAGTTATCTTATTCGTTATCAAATCTAACTGTGGCTGATAATACAATTGGAATTCATTATTCGGTAATGCTGACCACAAGCACCTCTCTATTTGCATTTTTTCTATAAGGGATTCATTCATGGGTTCATTAAAGAATACAATCCGATTCTTTCCATTTTCTTTTGCTTTGATGACCGCAATATCAGCATTCTTTAATAAAGAATCAATATCCGCTCCATGTTCCGGGTATAAAGATACTCCAATACTAGCTGTTAAGAATAAGGCGCTTTTCATCACCTCAAACTGAGTATTAAAAACCCTTATTATATCCACTGCTTTCCTTTCAATTTCTTCCTTCTTTTCAAATGGATTTATTAAAACAACAAATTCGTCTCCGCTAATTCGGAAAATTTTCGCCTCATTAGTATATAAATCCTTCAACCGCTCACTAACCTGAATTAATAAACTATCTCCAAAGGTATGACCCTTTGTATCATTAACATTTTTAAAGTTGTCAATATCTACAATAAGTAATGCAAAATTGGTATTCGCTTTTCCACTAATCATGTTCACTAATATATCATTTAATGCAAACCGATTTAGCAGTCCTGTGAGTTGGTCATAGCATACATAATTATATAGTTTCTGTTCGTACTCTTTTAAATAAGATATATCTGTAATGATTCCAATCTTACGATAAACTTGTCCTTGCGGATTGAAAAAATATTTTCCTCTGGTTTTGAGCCATTTATAATGCCCCCATTTTGTCATGATTCTAAATTCACTTTGCAAATTCTGAGATTTATTCCTCAATAACTCTTCTGACTTTATTAGAAAATTAAATTTGTCCACTGGATGTAGGAGGTCTTCCCATTGATCATTCCTTTCATACTCTTCACGACTATATCCTGTAATTTCATACCAACGGTTTGAAAAATGCATATGCCCATTTGTTTCTTCCCATATTACTTCACTCGTGTTCTCCATTATTACATTGTATACTTCCTCCAAATCATTCAACTGTTCTTGATGACAAAGGCAATTTTTTTGCAACGCGATCTTATCATTTATTAATAACTTTAAATGGTTTTTTAATAGCTCCGTATCTTTATTTAATAAAGACAATTTCAAATCACTGCGTATAAGATTCTTCTCTGAGTTCCTATTCTTGTTAACATAGTAGGCTACCAGGTAATAAATAATTGCACCGGTAATTCCTACATACACCCATCCTTTTATCATGCTTATAAATGTAATGGTTTTTTTGTCACGAGTTATAATTTCAATAAATTGGTCTGATAATAAAATCCACAGTGCACCTATAGCGGAATAAATAAGTGATATGCTCAAAGCAATATCAAGTGTTCTATCCCTTTTTTCATATTTCATCTCTTTTTTTTCTAAATTTGATAAATCAAATTCTTTTGTACTTTTTATATGATCTTTATTGCTCATAGCAACCACCTTTTTTCTTATTACATGTATAATTTTTTTTCATATCCTCGTTGATAGAAAGCCAATGTTGCAATACCAGAATTCAAGTTGTTGTATCAAAAAAAGATAATTCAGTATATAAACTATACTAAATTATCTTTTTAAGATAAATGTAATTTAATGGGGTATATCCCCTAAAAATTTCGGTATTTAATTTTGCATTTATAAACCAAGATTTTTACGAAATTCTGTTGGAGTCATTCCTGTACTTTTTTTAAAAACCTTACTAAAATATTCGGTATCCTTAAATCCCAGCTTTTCCGCTATCTCATAGGTTTTTAAGTTATCTTGAAGTATAATAATCTTTGCCCTTTCCATTTTCACTCTGGTTACATATTCGGTAAAAGGAATCCCTGTCTTTTGTTTAAATATCTCACTTACATAGGTTCGATTCAAAAAAAGATTATATGAAACAATAGCCAGTGAGATATCATCTTCGATGTGATCTAAAACATAATTACAGACCTGCGCTTCGATCCCTCTATCCTGAACATTACATCTTAATATATCCAATAAAGAGATAATTTCTTTTATTTTATTCAAGAAAAATAGTTTCACAGGTTCCACTTCATAATCGGTTTGAAAATGGTAAGTTTGAAATTGAGTCATATCAAAAAATTTGTCAAACCATGGATAAGATTGGATTATTTCTTGTATTAACTCTTTCATAAAATTTTGAAGGAGATTTTCAATTATATTAAAATCAACCTTGTAACTATCCCAAATTTGATCCAGCATATGGCTTACAAAATTAAGTGCATTTTGATCCCTTGTTTTAAGAAGTTCAGACATTTTCTCTACATTAAGAATAGAGATATAGGATTCATGGCTCTCCGTATTAAATAGTTCCAGCTTTCTAACTCTCTCTTTTTCCTTCTGATTATTGTCGAGATACTCTCTTGCCCTTTGTAACAGACAAACAAGTTCCTTCTCGTTTACTGGCTTTGGCATATAATCAAAGGCTCCTAAGATGATTCCTTGTCTTGCATAACTAAATTCGCTATAATCACTTAACAAAACAACACAGGCGCATAGCTTTCCCTCCACAATAGCACCCAGTAATTCAATTCCATCTATTTTGGGCATTTTAATATCTGTAATAATAAGATCTACCGGATTTTTCGCAATTAAATCAAGAGCCTCTTGTCCATTCCCGGCTTCTTCACATATAATAAATCCTGTTTCCTCTCCCCAGATTTTCAGTCTTTTTAACTCTCTTCTTACAATTTCCTTATCATCTACTATCATTACCTTATACACTGCTACCACCTCTGGCCTTTTGATCGTGATTCCATTTCATCGGTAACGTAAAAAATATAGTGGCTCCCTCATTTACCTTTGCTTCTATCCAAGTTCGCCCGCCATGCTTTTCAATAATCTTCCTAATTGTTACTAACCCAATTCCGCTGCCCTCAAATTCGTCACTGGTATGGAGTCTTTGAAATAAAGTAAACAATTTCTTTGAATAAGTCATATTAAAGCCGACACCATTATCTTTTACATAAAATATATATTCATTCTCTGTAATTGAGGCTCCCACTGAAATTAGTGCAAATTCCTTATCTTTTGTGAACTTCATTGCATTAGACAAAATATTATATAACGCCTGTTTCATCAAAATGCGATCCACCATAATATTAGGTAAACCAGTCTCAAGCCTTAGTTCTATTTGTCTCTCCTGGTAAGTGGAACTTAGCTCGCGATATATCGTTTGAATTAATTCCTTACTATCCACAGATTCAATCTGTAAGTCTGTTCTTGTAGTAGTAGAATATTGCAGAAGTTTATTAACCATATCGATCATCTCCGAGCAAATCCCCCGAATCAAGGATAACATGGTAACTGCCTCTCCATTCAATTCTTCCTCATAATCCTCAAGAATAATCTTACTATAACCATCAACTGCACGAAGTGGAGATTTTAAATCATGGGATACGGTATAGGCGAACGATTCCAGTTCCTGAATTGCACTCTGTAAGTCATTGGTACGCGCAGTGACACGTTGCTCCAATTCTTCATTTAATTGACCAACTTCTTCAATTGCCCTTTTGTAATCTGTTATATTATCGATTACCACTCCAACCTGATTACTTTGTATACGAAATGCATTAATAAGATAATACGCTCTCTCTTCTTGAATATAAGTTTCAAAGCGTTCTGCTACCCCAGTCTTCAATACTTTTTCTAACCTTACCAAATCGCCGTTAGGTGCACCAAAAACCTCAATCCAGGTTTTTCCTACAATCCTTTTCACTTGCCTATTAATATGATGTTCAAAGCTAGGGTTTGCCGCAATAAAAAGCAAATCAATTAAATGATTATCTTGATCAACTATAGGTTCAAATACAAAAAAACCGTTAAGCATTCTTTCAAAAAGTAGTACATATCGTTCTTCGCTAAACATAAGATTTCTCTGCATAATACTCAACTCTTCAAATTGTTGCTTTAGCTCTTCATCTGACGTAGCTAACTCGTCATATAAGTGGGTCAATTCTACATTGCTATCATATAATTTTTGCTTCATCCTACTAATTCTTCTCAGATGAATCATTAAAGCCACAATAAACAGTACAAGAATTAGAAAAATAAATAGAACCGTAACAACAAGATTTTTATAAGTTTCAATAAATGAAAACGGTTTATGCAAAACTTGACTTTCATTAGGAATACTGTTAAGTGCTATATGAAACCTCTCCAGTTGTTTATAATCAAAAACATAGCGAGTAGTTTTCTGGCGATCGATTGGAAGCTCTGATGTAGCAGTACCATGAAGAATTTTAACAGTCATATCTCCTGCACTCTTCCCCTGCAACTCACCAAATAGCATACTCCCACCAATAGAACCGTGATCCATCCCAAATTCGTATAAATGATAAACCGGAACATGGCTAACCTGACTGACTTTTTCACTAAAATCCTCAAAGCCTACTACTTCACCATTATCATCAATATAATAGGTTGTTATCAAAATGGCACTATCCTGTTGCACCTGTTCCACTTGATGAAGAATATCGCTGTATTTGCCCTGATTCAGGGATTCCACATGAATCTGAGGTGCTATCCGATGTATCTCTTGAATTGACAATTGTCCTGTGGATTTTCCGCTTTCGGTATTATCATAGATTACATAAAGCCTCTTAAGTTCTGGGTTGATTTTCAATGCTGCCTGAATAGTTCCTTCGATATCAACATTTTCCACAACTCCTGTTACATTAGAAGCTGAATTTAAAAGCTTCTTTAAACCGTTTTCATTTACTCCACAAAATACGATAGGAGTGTCTCCAAAAAGCTTATCTCTATTATTAAGTGAGAATTCAAAAGCGGCATCATCTGTTGTAATAATGATATCTAAATGCTTTTTAGAATACTTATATTGTAAATTCGAATAGATGTTTTTTAAATTTTTATCAGTAGGATAGTTTTTCCAATCCATATATTCAACATCAATAGAACACTTTAGATCAGAATTATTTAAGGCCGTAATAATACCCCCCACCTCATGATCTGTCCAACTAAGACCATTTTGATAGGAATTCAAAACCAATATGTTTTTCATCTCACTATCCTGCGCAAAGGCCTTTGATGTATAGCAATTCGCAAAGATATAAAGGATGAATATAAAAATGTAGATTTTATGCCTAAGATTACTTACTATCCATTTAAATATCATTAATTCTCCTTTACATTTAGACCAACCAATTATCCAATGTGGATTCGTTTATAAAAGATAAATAGTAGTAGTTCGTTAAAGTCATATATTCTTATTATTAACTAATGCTAGGGTGTCCTAAGTCATCCGTATCGGTTTTCACTATATAGCTGACTTAAGGCACCCTTGCCATTACTTGTATTACTTAATTCTACATTTTTCATCCGCTTACGTCAAGTAATCCATTGGTATGACCTACTTAAATCAGTTGAAGTTCTCCCTCTTGTAACGTGCGCTTCACATCTATAATTCGCTGATTAGAAGATCCTCGAAATTGTAAACTAATATCCTTTCGCTCTTCAACGAATTCCCCATCCACTAATACATCAATGTTTTGTAACATTTCCTTTGTGCATTCACAGTATGCACGACTCTCCTGAAGTAAGTCCTTTTCAAGGGTATATCCTGTGTAACACCAGATATCCTTCTGTGGGTATAACTTCTTCACTTTTTTTATAAACGGCAAAAGAATTCGTTGATTTTGCTTTTCAAAGGGTTCTCCACCCAAAAGCGATAAACCCTGAATATGATCATAAGAAAGTGCCTTTATAAGCTCCTCCTCCGTTTGTTCAGTAAATGCTGTGCCGAAAGCAAAATCCCAGGTTTCTTCGTTGAAGCACCCCTTACAATGATGAGTACACCCTGATACAAATAAGGAAACTCTAACTCCGATTCCATTTGATACGTCCGTTTTTTTTATAGCACCATAATTCATATTAAAGATGTAACACCCTTTCTTTAATCTCCTGCGTTCTTCCTTGGTTCCAGAACTGAGTACCGATATAGCCACAGGTTCTGCGAGCAACATTCATCTTATCCTCATCTCGATTCCCACACTTTGGGCATTCCCAAAGTAGCTTACCGCCATCGCCAGTAACTACTTGAATTTCTCCTTCAAAGCCACATTCTTGGCAACAATCACTCTTTGTATTGAGCTCAGCATACATTATATTATCATATATATACCGTATTATTTGTAGCACTGCAGGAATATTATGCTGCATATTCGGTACCTCTATATAACTTACCGCTCCGCCAGTAGAAAGTGATTGAAACTGCGATTCAAACTTGAGCTTTGAGAACGCATCTATTTCTTCCGTTACATGAACATGATAACTGTTGGTTATATAGCTTTTATCCGTAACCCCTTTAACAACACCAAATCGTTTTTGCAAACATTTTGCAAATTTATAGGTAGTGCTCTCGATTGGCGCACCATAGATACCAAAGCCCAAATTCGTTTCAAGCTTCCATTTATCACAAGCCTCATTCATATATTTCATAACCTCAAGCGCAAAGATAGTTGCTTGTGGATCTGTATGTGACTTACCAGTCATATATTTTGTACACTCATACAAACCGGCATACCCAAGTGAGATTGTGGAATATCCACCATAAAGCAATTTATCTATTGTTTCACCTTTTTTTAATCTTGCGAGCGCACCGTGCTGCCATAGAATAGGTGCCGCATCGGATAAGGTTCCCTTCAAACGTTTATGACGAACCATAAGGGCTGTATAACAAAGCTCTAAGCGCTCCTCGAATATTTTCCAAAACTTAGCGGTATCTCCGCCTGAGGATAGTGCTACATCCACAAGATTAATTGTAACAACCCCCTGATTAAAACGACCGTAGAATTTATAATTATCATGTTCATCCTTCCATGGACTTAATGCACTTCTACATCCCATAACAGGGAAGCAATTTCCTTCTTTAAGTTCCTTCATCTTCTTTTCTGATATATAATCCGGAACAAGTCTCTTGGTGGTACACTTTGCTGCAAGTTCGGTCAGATAATAATACTCTGAATCTTCTTCGATATTATCATCTTCTACGACATAAATTAATTTTGGAAATGCTGGTGTAACCCATACCCCGGCTTCATTCATAACTCCCTTGTAACGTTGCTTCAAGGTTTCCTCAATTATCATAGCAAGGTCTTTCTTTTCCACTTCATTCTTCGCTTCGTTAAGGTACATAAAAACAGTTAGAAATGGAGCCTGTCCATTGGTTGTCATAAGGGTAATAACTTGATATTGAATTGTCTGAACACCCTTAACAATTTCTCTGCGAAGTCTTTTTTCAACAATTTCTTCGATTAATTCGTCATTAACGGAACAACCAAGTACATCTACTTCTTCTAACACTTCCGCACGAATCTTCATTCTTGAAATCTGTACAAAGGGTGCAAGATGTGCCAAGCTAACGCTTTGTCCACCATATTGATTACTTGCCACCTGAGCGATAATTTGTGTGGCTATATTACATGCTGTAGAAAAGCTATGTGGCTTTTCTATCAGCGTTTCACTTATTACAGTTCCATTCTGTAACATGTCTTCCAAGTTAACCAAATCGCAGTTGTGCATGTGCTGTGCAAAATAATCGGTATCGTGAAAATGAATGATACCCTGTTGATCTGCCTCCACAATCTCTGCAGGTAAAAGCATTCTTCGCGTAATATCTTTACTAACTTCACCTGCCATATAGTCACGTTGTACACTATTAATAATTGGATTCTTATTCGAATTCTCCTGTTTCACATCCTCATTATTGCCTTCGATAAGGGAAAGAATGCGATTGTCGGTGGTATTTGCCTTACGTATAAGTGAACGCTGAAAACGATACTTTACATATCTCTTTGCTAGATCAAACGCACCAGTTGCCATAATTTGATCTTCCACCATATCTTGAATCTCTTCTACCGAAACCGCTCTGTTCAGTTTCTTGCATTTATATTCCACATAATCTGCGATACTATGAATTTGTTCTTCACTAAGCATACTCTTCTCACCCGTAGCATTTGCTTTTCTAACCGCTGCGATTATTTTATCGATATCAAATATCTCTTCTGCACCGTTTCTTTTAATTGTATTCATTCCTACCTCCATTATTACGCTCTTCGTCAGTGCAAACTTCGCAGTTCCATGTGTGTGAATACTACAGATGTGAATTAGGCAAGTCAATAATTCATCCTATACTCAAACAATTTACCATGCTTTTTTCTGCACAATTTTTATACAATCTACTTCTCTTTTTAGTTCTAGGCCTTTATGTATAAGAATTGTATTATATAATAAATTAAAAAAAATTGCAATCATTTTAAAGCTATTATTTTTATTCATTGCACAATATATAGTAGTTGATTTTTCCAGCAACACGTTATGTGGTGATTTATGATTCAATTATTAATACTACGACATAGACATAAAAACAACCCGACAATTCCTCGCCGAGTTGTTTTTCCCCAATAATACGAATTAAGCATATATATTTAGCTTTACCTGATTAACAATATAAATTACTTCCTTTTACTTCACTTTTACATATTTAACTGTACTGTATTCTCCATATAATTTTACTCCATTTATAACTTTAAAAGCACGAATTTTAACATAATATACCTTACCTTTTTGCAGTCCGGTTATCACCATGGATGTTGTTTTATTATTAGGAGCAATGGCAATCTTATTGCTTACAAAGTTTTTGTCCGTTGAATATACAATTTCATAACCACTTGTAGAGGTATCTGCCTCCCAGGATAGAGTCATCTTCGTTGTAATCGTTGAAACGAGGGAAGTAACCTTTGCTTTCTTAGGGTTAATTGTAATCAAAACCATTTTTGTTGCCTTATTATAATTGGAATTTGCATTCGCTGTAATCGTAATAACTGCCTTACCACAGCCCTTGATGGTAACTAGACCTGTTGAAGATACCGTCACTACCGACGAATTGCTAGTTGTGTAACTAAGGTTTGATCCACCCTTCGTTACCGTTGCCCCTAATGAGAAGGCACTGTTTCCATAGGTTTTTGTATAGGAGAAAGGTGCTGTAATTGTCTGTGATGCCTTATTTACAGTAACACTAATGGTTTTGATTTCCTTTAAATGGGTGGCAGTTTCATTCGCAGTAATGGTGATGATTGCACTTCCTGCGCCGAGGATCGTTACTTTCCCTGTCGCATCAACTGTTACAACATTTTTATTATTCGAGGTATAGGTCAATTGTCCATCGCCTGTCCTAGTTACTGGCAGAGAAAAGGCTGCATTTCCATAGGTCTTAGTATAGGAAGAGGATGGAATGCTAATTACCTGTGCAAGCTTACTCACATTAATATACACTTTTACACTGACCGCCGGATAATTTGTATTAGCTGCCGCAGTAATGGTAACCTTAGCGAAGCCTCCTCCTTTAATGGTGACCAAGCCTGTTGAAGAAACAGTGACGATTGAAGTATTGTCGGAAGTATAGCTAAGAGCCCCACCACCTATTGTTCCTGTTGCACCTAAGTAAAAATCATTGTCTCCGTAGGTTTTTGCAAAATAAGAAGAGTAATAAATACTCTGTGTTCCCTGATTGACTACAACTGTAACGACGAATGTTTTTTGAGCAAAGAGTGCGGTCGCTTGCGCAGTTATGGTAATTTTGGTCGTCCCTGCACCAAGAATGGTTACCTTGCCTGTATCGTCAACTGATACGATTTTCGTATCAGCCGAAAAATAGGTCAATTGTCCATCCCCCGTTGTTGAAGCATTCAATGAAAATGTTGCATCACCTAATTTTTTTGTATAGTTTGTGGTAGCAGTAATCAACTGTTCTTGTAATGTTGTTTTTGCAGCAAGCAAATTGGAAGTCAACCCATAGAATGGTGTGGTTCCCGCTTTACAGTAGGGTATAACCTTATAGTTATACTGTGTATTTGCACTACAAGATGTGTCCTTATAGATCACAGTGCCACTAAAAAGATATCCATATGTAGTAAAAATTTTTTCATAATTATCCGATTCCCCTGGAGCTCTGTATATGTCATAACCATAAGCATTGTCTATCTCTTTCCAGGTTAGTTCAACAAAACTACCTCCGGTGGACTTCACGGATATAACAGGTGCTTCATTCGCAATTAAATCCTCTTCATATTTGGCTATGTAATGATCCGTTGAAAAGATAGCAATAAAGGGATCCAAATAGGAATAACGAGTTGTACCCTTTGTTAATACATTATTATTGTAAGTGTTGCCAGAATCCCAAGTATTGTCAATTATAGTCCATTTTCCATTGAGATAGGCTTCATTCCAGGCATGGTTTGAAGGATTATCTGAAATAACATTGGTCGGCCAGCTTCCGTAATTTAAACCATACCCGATTATTTTTTTGCAAGGAATTCCTGCTGCACGTATGAGCATCGTAGTCAAGTTAGCATACCCTTCACATACCGTGGTTTTATTGGTCATGACATCATAGGCTGATAAGTTAGTACTAGCGGTATAACCATAATAATACATATAATCATAATATATATTATCACATACCCAATCGTGAATCGCTAACACCTTATCATAATCCGTGGTTTTACCAGAAGTGATGGTAATTGATAGTGCTTTTATGGCTTTTACCCTATCTTCTTGAGAAACAATAGAGGAAGAGACATTAATCTGTTTCCCCGTTCCCATTTCCACCGCTGAGGTTCCCATATTTATATTCGATGCGGTACTAGCTATACTAGCTTCTGCACTGTTGGTGTAGTATACCTGATCATATACTTCTTTATAATAAGATAGTGCGAGGTTATCCGTGCGGTAAAGCTTATGTTTTGCAAGATTTGATTTGGCAACCTCTGTTGTACATGCCTTATCATCGTCAAATGTTATATCACTGTTGATTACTTTTAAAGCATTAAATATATCACTTGAACTGGCGGTACCATTAGAATAATACCTAACATATCCGTTCTTATCAACAACCAATACCAGAGGCAATAATATTGTTGACGATGTTTTAGGACTAATACATGCACTGTATTGGTTCCATGCATAAATTGCATAGTAATAATTTTGCGTAGGGGAAGCACACATTATTATATTATGTACATCAGTATAGCTTTTAGTGTTGGTTACGCTATCATCATAATCGCCAAATATAATGGTAGTTTTTGAAGCATCTAACCCCTTTGCTAATCCTTCCATATTCTTAATGGTTTTGTCGGTATTGTAACAGTTTACAGCACGACCCAAGATAATTACTTTCGAGGTTCCGGCATAATCACTTAAGTTTTTTGTAGTAGAATTGTTAACATCATACAGAACTGTATCCGTTATTTTATATGGTGTGCCTACAGGCGTCATCGCTGCATAGGCAGGGGCTGCATGATATAGAATAAAAACAATGATCAAAGTGCTTAAAAAATACTTAATCGTTTTCATGGTTTTATACTCCTTTAAAATATTGATTAATATGTTTCATTGTCCTATTTCAATTCGATTTTATTCAACCTGAATATTAACACAAACATTCAAAAAATATTAATGTTTTGCGTGAAATGTACAATAAATGGCATGAAAAGATATTTTACGTAAAAACAAATGCCTTAAATTGTTGAATGTAATTCCACTTTCCCGTTTTGTAAACGAGATTCACATTTTGAAAGTGACCTTCAAATTTTGAACCCGAAATTCCACAATTGTTATGACTTTCCCGTTTTTCTGTTGCTTTCCATGGTATAATCTCTGGTAACAGGATGATTTTGGCGCACAAAAACCGGACGTCACTTTTGGCTTACAAATTTTGTACTCCGAAATTCACGTCTGCTGGTATCTGTCTTTTCGTTCCAGCCGATGGTTTCACCTTCAGATTATCTTGCTACTTTTTCAAAAGACCTGGTGTTAAATTGATGCTGTTGGCGGTTACCTCGTGGCATCCTAATTTATCAGCCAGGTCTTTTCCATAATAAAAACAGAATGCTTCATACGGACTTTTCCCATTAAGCTTTTTTCTTCTATAGGAATTGATATGATCCATCATCCGATTGATATCCTCCTGCATCAGTTCATCAAAGCTTTTTCCCTTTGGCAATACCCTTCTTATAAACTCATGCCCTACCTCTATTTCTGCTTTCTGATAGGGTGCACTTGGGTTGCAGTAATAGATTCTGGTTCTTTGAAATCCTTTTCCATCAGGGCCATACTCTATACTCTTCGGATTAGAAAATTCACTTCCGTTGTCTGTCAAAATGATTGGAAACAACTTTCGAAAGTCCTGTCCTCCCAGCCTATGATATAGTTCATCATAAATATCGATTACTGACTGAGAGGTATTGGCATCTCTTAGGAATGCAAGCATCAAGGACGTTTCTACAAAGAATACCGTAAGCAGAACCTTTCCACCTTTGCTTCCTATCACAGAATCCATCTGGGTTACTGCTGTATCAGGATGCTGCTCCAGATACACCTCATAATCATGATAGTTTCTTCCCACACGACAACCTCTGTCTACTTTCACTTCTGGTTTTTTATAACGTGGACGATACTTTACTTTCCGTGGGAGATCAATGTTCCTCACATCAAACAGACTTCCATCTATGTAATTGTATAAAGTTTTCTCGCTGCACATTAGCTCATCCTTATTATTTAAATAAATCTGATGTATGGACTGTCCTTGTTTGATTAGCGGAACCAGGATTTCATTCAGTCTGGCTATTTCTCCTTCCGTGGAAAGAATCCCACTTCTTGATTCCGCAATCTTTTCAGATGCCTGACGATGGGCTTCCAATGCGTCGTAGATTGTCTTCGTCAGTGTACACTTCTTCACTTCACTGCATCCATTACATACATAGGGGGCTTTAAATCTACTGGTACACACTTCTTCCTCAAACTGTTCGCAATACCTGTTACACAGACGCTCACACTGTCTGCATGTGGTTACCATTGGATGCTTACATTCATTTGTTCCACACACTTTTTTTCTCTTGCATCCTTTTCGATACTTGCATACATTATGGGGATAGACTGAATATCCTGTGCATTGCTCTACTGCATAGTTGCGGACTTCTTTAGCAATAGTAGTTCTGTCCCTCCCCAGCTTATTGCCTATCTCGGTAAAAGTCATATCCTCCTTCAGTCCACTTTCAATCTCCAAACGATCTTCATAAGATAAAAACTTAGCCATAATGTCTCCTTTCCCCACCGGCTAAGTTCAATATATCACAAAAGGCAGGGACTGCACCCTGCCTTTTGTAACACAAATTCCCTCTATGCTATTTTCAAATATTTGTACCTAACTTTCCCTTTCAGACAGGAAAGTTATTTTACAATTGAGGAAATGCAAATGAAATGCAAATGCCTTAAAGGTTGAATGCCTTAAATGCAAATGCCTTAAATGCCTTAAATGCAAATGGCAAATGCCAAATGCCTTAAGTATTGGCTAAGTAACCAATTCTTAAGGCATATTCATATTATCCCATATTTCTCATTGTATTCGCCAAACACAGTGCCCCATATCCAAGCGTACGATTTGGGTATATACTCTCTATTCTTAATTGCCTTGCACCGTTGAGTAGATTAGCTTTTGTCTTTTGACCATACATATAAGGATCATTGCCCTCAACAATTCCCCATTCCATTAATAATGCCACACTTCCCGTGACAAAGGGGGTAGCCATCGACGTTCCTGAACGTACTGCATACCCTCCGCCCGGAGCGCAGGAGTTAATATTCACTCCAGGAGCAACAATGTCCGGTTTAATACTCAAATCTCTTGTAAATCCGCGTCCTGAAAACGGTGCATAACTATCAGTATAGGCATCATAAGCGCCTACACTAATTGCACGATAAGCGGTTGATGGAATTGTAAGCGTAGTGAATTCTGAGGGTGAAAGAAATCTTGTCTCCGGATTTTTCACACCACCTGCCGGAAGCCACATATCATAGTTACCCACAACAATTCTCCTTGGCACCATCTCGAAACGCCACACTCCGGAATTAACATAGGTTCCAAGTGGAACAAATTCAAAGTATATCTCCTGCTGTAGATTATAGGGTGTAGGATCCCCATAATATAAAAGAATCTGAGTTTGCCCGATATTAAATTGCTGTTTCCCCAATATAGCAGGGATTGGTCCCACTCGCGTTCCATTCGGAGCGACAATGGACACATCGAAATGATCAAAGTAGTTTTTCCATATTTGAAGGTTGAAAGAAAATTCATAATCAGTTACGGTAATATCAACGGAAGTGGTCTGCCCCATTTGTAAAATCCCCGAAGCATGATTACCGGTTGCTCCTTCATTGCCAGTTCCAACGACAATATTAGCTTTCCAGATGTTGGCTGCCTCATCAATATAGCTTTCAAGCAAAGAGTATCCAGTATGAGGTCCATAATTGTTGCCAAAGCTAATATTAATGGAAATTGGTTTATTCACACTAATTGCATATCGTATTGCAAAATCGATTCCTTGCATCAATTGAGTCGTCCTAGGGAAGGAGTCTCCAACAGACTGACCCAATTTTACTATTAATAATTCACTGGTAGATGCCACCCCTCGATTTAATCCATTGCTTGCCCGTCCGTTCCCGGCAGCAATGCCTGCAACATGGGTTCCATGTCCGCTTAAGTCAGTACTTGGCACAATTTCCATGCGCTCAGGCATGGGGATTTTTAATGCTTCATTAATCTTCTCTCTTGGATATAAGGTACCGATATCATAACCCGGAGGAGGAGAGCCAGGAATCGTCTGATCCCATAGTTCCAAAATTCGAGTTGTTCCGTCTTCATTACGAAAATCGGGATGTGAATAATCAATACCTGAATCAATGATCGCTACAATAACACCTTCTCCAAATAAACTAAAGGGAGGGCTTTGCACCGGATTAATACAGGAGGCAGTACGTCCTTGACTCACCTCGTAGAAAAATCGTTTTGGCTTCTCTATAAATTCAATTTCTTCATATCTTGCCAATAGATTAACCCGTTCATCCGGAACGGTAAGAATTGCAAAACGATTGAACAATTCAACTGCTGATATATCAAGTTCCTTTCGTACCCGATCCAGCGTACCATGATATTTAACAATCAACTCCCAGGTCTTCGTCTCAGGTGAATATCCGACCGCTAGACTACCTGTTTTCAACCTAGTTGTCTCAGGTACCTCCAGTGCTAAATTTAATTGATTTTCTATCTTCCCACTTGGCATAGCATTATTGCTTGGCAAAGTATTATTGCTTGGTGATGTATTATTACTTGGCACTGCATTATTACTTGGCGTTGCATTATTGCTTGGCGTAGTATTATTGCTTGGCGTTGCATTATTACTTGGCGTTGCATTATTACTTGGCATACCATTATTTCCTTGCATTCAATAACCTTCTATTTATAATGGATTAATCTATTATATGCTTATACCATCTTGTTCAAAACCCATATACGCAATGTATAGATCATTAAAATCCTCATGATTGGACAAATGCTTTTCTTCTGCTACTCGAAGAATATCCTGAGCCCTCTTGGAAGCCTGTTGATCCGTTAAATAATTGATTGCGCCTTGTAATGAGCTATTACCAATCGTCCTTATCTTTCCCGTCAGTTCTTTGGGCAACATCCCAATATAAAGTGCTTTTTCCATATTCAACTTATACCCAAAGCCACCCGCTACATAGATTGTATCAATTGTATCGTAACTAATACCATACTCTCTTACCAATATCTCAATCCCAGCACGAATCGCTGCTTTTGCCATTTGAAATTCTCTAATATCTCTTTGCGTAAACACCATCGGTAACTCTTTATGATTCACTACCATATAACCACTGTCAAAAAATTGTGGGGAAAGCAATCCTGTATCATCAATAATTTTTTCTTTCAAAAGCTCGGAGGTCAGTTCCAGAACTCCCGTGCCACAGATTCCAATCGGTGCTTTATCACCAATTGTTTTAACATGAATGCGTTCATTCTCTATTTCAACGCTACTGATGGCTCCGGCTATACTACCCACGCCGCATGAAATATTACCTCCTTCAAAGGCTGGCCCCGCTGCCGTTGAGGTAACCAATATGCTATCCCTATTGCCAATTGCCATCTCTCCATTTGTGCCCAAATCAAGAAACATATTAATATTATCTGTTTTATCAAAATCACATACAAGTAATCCTGCTGTGATATCTCCTCCTACAAAGGTTGAAATCCCGGGAAGTAATACAACTTCCGCCTGTGATTCATCAGAACCGAATATCTCCCGAAAGTTTACTATCGTCTCTTGAACATTAATCGGGGTAAATGGATACATGCCCAAGGACTCACAGGAATAGCCAAGTAACAAATGACCCATTGTAGTATTACCGGCTATGGTTATTTTTTCAAGCTCCCCTACTTTGATCCCAGTCTTTTCTATTAAAGAACGAATGCCCACAAGCAAATCCTGACGAATGCATTCCTGCAACTCCTTTTGCTTGCCCTGATTTGATCGTTGTATTCTAGTAATCACATCAGCACCATAGGTTCTTTGATGATTAACTGAGGTATAGGTATCGATTGTCTTTCCATTTGATAAGTCAACCATACTCAGTGCAAGGGTTGTAGTACCAAGATCAATCCCTATACCATATCGCGAATCTCCACCAGAATCCAATTCTCCCAGGTTTCTTATCGATTCACAGTCTTCTGTGCTCCTCTGATCACTTTTCCCTGTCGTTTCCGTTAAATCCTTCTTATTTAGCTCCTTTTCATTTTTCCATTTTTGATTTTGCTCCTTCTCATTGGCTATAATTACTTCAAATTCAACTTCCGCAGCTTCCGCCAACTGTATCGTAATGTCTTCAAAAGGATATGCTGTACAGGCCAGTCGAAAACCTTCCTTCAATTGCTTTTCGGTAAAAACAATTCTATCTGCTCCTGTAATCTCAAGAGTACCCTGTAATAATTTAATTTTGCATTTTCCGCAAGTTCCTCTTCCACCGCAGGCAGTATTGATATGGATGTCTTGTTTTGCCAGGCACTCCATGAGATTTTCATGGTCGTTACAATATAAAAGCACGATATTCTGTTCTCTTTGTAAAGTTACCTGTCTCTTCGTTACCTTTTTTATAATATCTGGATTCATTTCGTTATTTTCCATAAAAGAGTACCTCATTTTCTTAAAAACCATGTATTCTAATAATCTCTTCTTTCATTATTAATCATAGCATTTATCACTGTCAATTTATTTTATAATTTTATATTAATTATTGGCTAAGGTATCCTAAGTCACCCGTACAGTAAATTAAGGAATAGGTGTGCCTATCTATGCAGATGCGCAGACCGGCCTCATGCGGAAGCATTATACCGCATGTGGGTAAGGCAAGTCATCTGTATAGATAGGCGCACCTATTCATTTTCACTAATATCCGCTTATGCCACATTAACCATTGACTCTCCAATTATATATTTCGCTAATATACTACATTGAAAGCTTATCATCGCTTATGTTATACTCGGATTATTACTGGTACGACCTAATTTGTGCTATCTATATAAATCATACAATTGTACCGTTATCTATTAACTAAGGAGGATATCTAATGAGTAAAGACTTAAAAGCCTACTCACTTCATATGGGCCCGGCAAAATGTAGCGTTGATCTTAGTGTTGGCAGCGAAAGGGGTGGCTATGTGAATCAAGACTACATTCTTCATAAGCTAGGAAGACCGCACAGAGCCATCAATTTAATGTATTGCTACTATCCTTTGGATAAGGGTTGGCCAGTACGGGCAAGCATTGCGCATGCAAGCGATGATGTTTCCTTTGCCTGGGACTATCCTTACGATGATTATTTTACCTATAAAGGCGGGTTAAATGGCAATCTTCAAGACGAGCCCTTCACTTGCATGAGAGATGTCAGAAAACATGGCCAAGATGTAATGTTAACACTTACGATTGACCCCCATGTAACGGATGAACATTTGATTGCGATTGCAAAGGATTTATCAACCTTTGGCCGTATGTTCCTTCGAATTAACCACGAAGCAACTGGGAATTGGTTCTCGTTTAACAAACGTTGCACCTATCAAGAGGTAGCCGATTTCTTTGTTCGTTTTCATAAAATTATTAAAGAGTATGCTCCCAATGTTTTAACCATTCTGTGTATCGGAGGAGTTGAGCATCTAGATAATGAAATGATGGAAAAAGAAAGTGAATTTACGGAGGCAGTTCGTGTCACCGATATCTGGTCAGTTGATAAATATATGGCGCTCCACTGGGCCTGGCCTTATGGCATTGCTGAAAGAGGAGGCACTAGCCACAGACGAGATAAGGTTACAAAAACCTATGAATTAACCAAACGAAGCTTCGAACGATTTTCTTTCCTTAGTGATGGTGCAAAAAAACCTATGGTTATGTCAGAATGTAACGCAGACGGCGATGTTACCGGTCCTTACGATCAGGTTCTTATGCTTCGTGAATTCTGCAATATGATCAAAGAGGAACCTGCAACCTGGTTCTCCGGCTTTACCTTTTATCAATTTCGTGACGATGGCCGCTTAGGTCTTGAAATAACTGATCCAAACAATAAAGAAGTAGGTATAGAACAACCTATTCTTAAGGCATATAAGGATATCATTCATGAGGATTATTTTTCTCCAAGCTGTGAAGTAAGTGACGAAATTACCTTCCCCGTTACGCTTCGATGGGGTGGTTCGGAGAATTCCACCGGCATATCAATTCCCCTTCACTTTGAAGGGAATCCTATCTTTGCTGAAGTCAATTTCGATGATGAAATTATAGATTTAAATCTAATGATGGAAATCAACGGCCATTGGTTTTATAAAGCGCCTGGAATAAAGACCATCGACTTGATTTCCGCCTTTTTTGAGAAACAATTATCCTCCCCCTGCGACCTTACATTGAAGTTATTTGCACCTCCCTCTTCTGGTGAAAATGATTCCTCACAGGGCTCTGACTGGCAGCAGAATTATTATACCGTTATTAAAAAAATGCCTGAGTTTCGCTTGAGATTTGAACCGATTGAATTGTAATGTAATATAAATAGCTGTGCTTTACACAGAAAGCTTCTAATTATATTAATTGAAGTTATCTCTTATAGCGAATTACCAATAAATATTGAAATCCCTAACACGAAGTGTAGGTCATAATAATATACTCCTCCAAGTAGACAGTTTAAATAAAATCTGCCTCCTAGGAGGAGTATATCGACCCTTTGCCACCTTCATGTTAGGGATTTCAATTTGCTCTATCCTTGACCTTTCAAATAATGAATCAAAATCTAATTTCATTAAATTAATTTGTAAAATCTAAAAATCTATTTTATTATATTATCCTCTTTTTCCATATTCACCTTTGCCGCATGCTTCATTAAGATACTCTCTGCTCTTTCAAGAGCCTGATCAATATTATTACAAATATTCTTTTCACCTACCCTTTGATCGAAGCCTGCTTTTTGCATCATATGAAGGGGTTGCTCCTGAACATGGGACAGAACTAGTGTAATGTGTTTCTTTTTGCAGGCCTTTAGTACATTACTCAATGCATGAAGTGCATTTACATCCATCGCCGGTACACTTCTCATACGAAGAATAACCACCTTTACATGATTATCCAGTGATATATTCATAAACTTATCTGCCGCGCCAAAGAACATCGGCCCGTTAATCTCATATACGATGGTTCGTCTAGGAACCTTTTTCAAACGAATATTTTCATTGGCATCGTCTTCTACCATATCATCGTCAGCACTATCATCCTCTACATACTTCCAACTCTGTACATCCGCTACATCTGCCATTCTCTTCATAAATAATACTGCTGCCATTAAGATACCTACTTCAATTGCAACAACTAGGTCAAAGACAACCGTCAAAGTAAAGGTAGCTACTAATACCAACATATCGCTCTTTGGAGACACCTTTAATAGATGAACAAACTCTCTCCATTCACTCATGTTATAGGCTACCATAAATAGGATCGCAGCGATCGTAGGGATTGGTATTAAGGCAGCATATGGCATAAGTATTACAAGTATTAATAAAAGTGTAACTGCATGAATCATGCCGGCAATCGGCGTACGTCCGCCATTTTTTACATTAGCCGCTGTTCTTGCTATTGCACCTGTAGCGGGTATCCCACCGAATAAACTGGAACAGATATTACCGGCACCCTGTGCAACCAATTCCATATTAGAACGATGCTTGCTACCGATCATCCCATCTGCCACTACACAGGAAAGCAAGGATTCCACTCCAGCTAAAATTGCAATTGTAACTGCATCCGGTAATACATCCCTTACCGTGTGAAAACTCATATTAGGAAGCTGAAATACCGGTGCCTTTGAAGAGATTTCATATAAACTACCTATCGTGTTAACATCCACTTTAAAGAACTTAACTATCAAAGCTGCTACTACAACAGCGATCAAAGACGAGGGTATTTTAGCATTTATCTTCGGCCAGAAGATTAAGATTAATAAGGATATCACACCAATGAATAGTGCCTGTATGTTAATGGAACCGAAATCTTTTACACAAGCCAACAATTTTTCCATGGTCTCTACAGGCTTTGAGCGAAGGGTAATACCCATAAAATCTTTAATTTGCCCAATAAAAATAGTTACTGCTATCCCTAAGGTAAATCCGGTAGTAATGGTATAAGGTATAAATCGTAGTAGTCTGCCAAACTTTAATAAGCCCATAATTATTAAAATAATTCCGGCTAATATCGTTGCAACAGCAAGTCCTTCCATTCCTCTTCGAGCAACAATTCCGGCTATAATCGTTACAAATGCAGCTGTTGGTCCTGCAATCTGAACCCTGCTTCCACCTAGAAATGAAATCACAAAGCCTGCCACAATAGCCGTGTACAGACCTTTCTCCGGAGTCACACCGGATGCTAACGCTAACGCAATGGATAACGGTAGCGCTATGATTGCTACAATCACTCCTGCAATTACGTCTTTTGCACATTGTTCCTTCGTATATGTTTTCATAACCGAGAATAACTTCGGTTTCAATCTTTCCATTCTAAAGCCCCCATTTTTTTAGTATCCCTTATTCTTTCCCTATGCAATAAAAAAACAAAGACTATATTAGTCCTATTATGTATATATTTCAAGTACAAATAGAAACTTTATCACATTTTATACAATCTATCACTATAGTATTATTTAGGATGTCCTAAATAATTCTTATCATAACTTAATAATTAGGTGTCCCTTCTCAATTCTCCCTCTAAATCCGACTTATACACATAACCACTGTTTGAAAACATCAATTTTGTTAATCAATTGATATTTTCTTAGATAGCCACTGGTCATACCCCTATTGTTTTCTACCTACTATCTTTGCCCTTTGGCTTACATATTATTACATATTAACTAACCAAACTCAATCTTTCCAGTATTTCATCCTAGTAAATATATAAAACTCTTGTTACAATTACCAAGGAGCTTATGTAAATCATTTACTATTTTGGAGGTTGTTCAATGAAGCGAATTATTTTGATTGTTCTGTTGTGCCTTTCTTTCGTCGGTGTCGGGCTAATAGGTAATCATTTTCTGAATAAAACAGATGCCGATCTGTCCTACCCCTCATTTCTTGCTTCTGTAGAGCAGGATAAGGTGGAAAAAATAACATTTCATGAGGGTAATAACAATTTTACAGCCAAGTTAAAGGATGACAAAACAAATTATATCGTTCCTAACCCTAGAACAGAGAACTTTACTGAATTCCTTTTATTGAATAATATAACTGTAAGTTACGGCAAGGAAAGTGTAGCGGTGACTCTATTAAAGATTCTTCTTATCGGTGGAATCGCAGTAGTTGTTATTATGTTTGGTCGTAGTGGTGGTAACACGGGTAATTTAATTAAAAATGCAAATAAAAAAAATCTAAAATCCCTGTTTAATAATAAAAAATCTAACCAACAAGAAGAGGCATCCGTAATTACTTTAGCGCAGGTAGCAGGTAATGTGGAAGCAAAGTCCATGGTGGGTGATATCATAACTTTTATCAAGGAACCCGAGAAATATTCAGCTGTTGGAGCTCGTATGCCAAAAGGTCTACTTTTATACGGACCACCGGGAACCGGTAAAACTTTAATGGCAAAGGCAATCGCTGGCGAAGCTGGGGTACCATTCTATGCCATGAGCGGTTCCGACTTTGTGCAGATGTATGTTGGCGTTGGTGCTAGCAGAATTAGAAATCTATTTAATAAAGCAAAGAAAAATGAGAGAGCCGTTATCTTTATCGATGAAATTGATGCAATTGGTAAGAAAAGAGCCAGAAATGCTTCTGCCTCCAATGATGAACGTGATCAAACACTCAACGCACTCTTAACTGAGATGTCAGGCTTTCATGACAACCAAGGCATCATTGTAATTGGTGCAACAAACCGTTTGGATACATTGGATGAAGCTTTACTTCGTCCCGGTCGTTTTGACCGTCACATCGAGATTGGCTTACCTGATGTAAATGCAAGGCAACATATTCTATCCCTCTACGCAAAGAAGAAGCCCCTCTCTGATGATGTAAATTTAGAGTCCGTTGCAAAATCCACGGTATGCTTCAGTGGAGCGATGCTAGAAAATCTAATGAATGAAGCAGCCATCATGGCGGCAAACAGTATGGATAATGTAATACGTAACGAACATATTGATAAAGCTTTTTATACCGTTATTGCCGGCGCACCAAAAACCGACCGAAGCTATATCACGGATCAGGAACGCAAAATAACAGCTTACCACGAGGCAGGTCATGCATTGGCCACCACCCTACTATTACCCGATCACTATATCTCCAAGGTAACCATTATTCCAAGTGTTCGAGGTGCAGGTGGCTTTAACTTAAGCATTCCTAAGGATACCATGTTTCAAAGTCAGAGGCAGTTAAAATCTAGTATACAGGTTCTTCTTGCCGGACGTGTTGCCGAGGAATTGATCTTTGGCAGTGATGAGATTACAACGGGAGCAAGTAACGATATTCAAAAGGCATCAAAAATGATCGTGGATTACCTTGATAAATACGGAATGGATTCTGAGATGGGCCTATTCAGTGTTGAAGCACTCGAGGAAGGACATGATAGTAAATTACTTGATAAATGTCGTACTTTAATGAATGAATCGTATGAAGAAATCAGATCTTTAATGAATGATAATCTGCCACTATTGGAGAAGATTACACAGGAGCTATTAGAGAAGGAGTCGATTAACGGAAGTGATATCGATCGGATATGCGCATAAGATTAATGTTGGATTTGAATTTGTATCCTTTGTATAGTATATAAAAGTTTTATTACAATAAAGGAGAAATACGCGTTGCGTATTTCTCCTTTATTGTTTGTATTCATATTCTAATGAAATTATTTCTTATCTATCTATTATTTGGTCGCAGCCTTTGTCGGTTGTGTTCCCTTCGCAGTACTATACATTACTGTTAGATCAACTCTTCGGTTTTTCAGCCTTCCTTCAGACGTGTCATTGGTTGACTTGGGATGATATTCACCATACCCAACAGCCGCCAGTCGATTGCCACCAAGGTGTTGATTGGTTACCAGAAACTCTGCTACATTCGCAGCTCGAGCTGCAGATAATTGCCAGTTCGAAGAATATAAATTAGCATTCACTTTACTAATTGGAATATTATCTGTGTAACCTTCAATGACGATTGGATTATCCACTCTACTCAATAATACCGAGATCTGTGCCAAACCCTTCTTCAAATCATCCTTTAAATCTGCTTTACCACTATCAAAAAATACGTCATTAGAAAAGGTGATTGTAAGTCCTCGCTCTGTAATTCCAGTTCCGGCCGCATCTGATATATTCAAGTTGCCTAAAATCGAATCAATACCCTCTTCCAGATTCTTCATATCCTCTTTCGTGCTAAGTGTATCACCGGCACCCCCAGTAGGTGCAGGAGTTGCAGCATTGGGATTCTCATTTATTGTCTGACCATTATTATCTAACACACCCGGTTTCCCATCGAATACACTAGCACCATTTCCGTCGCCTAACGATGAATTAAAAGCTTCTGCTAATTGATGATACTTTGCTGTATCAACATTACTGATTGCATAGAGAACGATAAATAATGCCAATAACAGAGTAATCATATCAGAGTAGGTGAGGAGCCATCTTTCACTGTTCTCCTTCTTCGGTTTGACTTTCTTTTTCATCCCCTAGGTATCCTTTCAGCTGTTCTTTCATAAACGCAGGGTTAGATCCCCCACGAAGTAATTGTATTCCTTCTAGCATCATATTCTTTGCCATAACATCATCGGAATTTAATTCCTTTAATTTTGTAGCCATGGGCAGATACACAATATTGGCAAATCCAACACCATAAAGAGTAGCAATAAATGCAACACCAATCTTATGTCCTAATTCTCCAACGTCTCCACCCAATTCACCAAGAACACTTACCAAACCCATAACGGTTCCAATAACACCCATGGTAGGAGAATAACCACCAGCAGCTTCAAAGACTGCAATCGCTTTCTCATTCTCATGCTCCATATTAATTATTCTTGTTTCTAATATCTGCCTTACTACTTCCTCGTCCGCCCCGTCAATAACAAGACGTAATCCGGTAACGATGAATTCATCCATTTCCCTTGTTTCCAACTCATGCTCCAAAGCAAGCAATCCGTCTTTTCTAGCTATTGTCGATAGTGCCATAAAGGTATTTAAGATTTCTGCACGATTAACTTTTTTATTTTTAAATACTTTACCAACAGACATTGGTATTTTTTTTATTGATGCAAATGGAAAAGATAATCCTACCGCACCAATTGTACCACCAAATACAATCATTGCAGCAGTGTATTGCCAAAGAGCACCAACACTACCTCCTTCTGCAACAAAAGCAAAAATCAACATAAAAAATGCAAAAAACAAACTAAACAATGCAGATATATCCATTTTAGTATCCTCCGGTTCTTCTATACCAATTCTTGTGTAATTTTTTAATTAATAAAAATCCCATTCATCGTCGTGATATAATATTTATCGACAATTCTCCTCATTTCCATAAGACAATAATAGTAATTTGTAGAATTTAATCTTCACCTTTTTTTCCTATACCAATGACTGAGTTATCATCACTGATGTCTTTATGCCTTGCTTCGTACCAACACTTTTCACATTCAATAATACTAAATTCCTATGGAATATTAAAATATTTCTTCAGTTTACCCTTTTTATCAAATGCATCATTATAACCAATATAACGGTAATCTCTAATAACATTACTATAGGGCGTTGTCTCTGAATAATTATGTAGCACATTATCCTTATCTATATAGTACAACCCATTAATTACAGGCACCTGCTGGTATTGTTGATTTAAATATTGATTATACACAGTATCTTTTAATCCCGCAGTCTTTAACAAATAAGAGGAAAGGTAATTAGCACTCATTCTATCTACATCATCCTTGGGTATATCATAATTAGCCCAGAGAATAAAAGGGACTTGATATTTATGTAGCATTTCTTCCTGATTCGTCATATTACCTTGGGTTTCTAAAAGATTATAAATTTCTGAATATGCGATTGGTTGATGGTCACCAAACAATAGTACAATTGTATGCTCGTCCTGTTTTGAAAAATAATCAATCAAGTATTGAAATGCCTTATCAGATTCCCTAACTAAGCTTAGATATTGACTGGTGGAACTAAATTCAGGGTAATCGGTCAGTTTCACTGTATTATCATCATCAAACAATTGTGCGCCAGAATATCCACCATGATTTTGCATTGTTACGTTAAATATAAAAACTGGTTTCTCTTTCCCCTTTTGTTTATATTCGTCAATAATTTTTTGATAACTATCCCTATCACTAATAAAGGAACGGATCAAGGTCGGATTCTTAAAATCCTCCATCGATAAAAAATCATCAAACCCCAATAATGGATATACCATATCTCGTTTATAATCACTAGCAATATACGGATGAATCGCAACATTGTAATATCCTTGGTCCTTCAGTGTTTTTGCCAGAGAATCAGTGGGCTTTGTTACAAACTGTTGATAAGGGACACTGTTTTGAGGCATGACTGCCATACTATTGCCCGTGAGAAATTCATATTCTGTATCACTTGTTCCTCCACCAAACACCGAAACAAAAAGTTTACCCTTAACCGTATTTTTCTCAAGCGCTCTGATATTGGGCAAGTAATCAATATTTGTTTTCATATCAGTAACTAAGCTTAAATCAGAAAATGCTTCGTTCATAATAACAATTATATTAGGTTTTTCTTCCATGTTTGTACTCATATTCTGCTGCTGTGTCTGTGAATCCAATAGCTCCTTGACCTTATCTACAGAGTAATCTTCCGGTTCTTTGGTACTCATTGCCTGTACATTTGCCACAAATCCAAATGCAGTACCATAATCACAATATGTATATTTGGGTGCGAAAAAGTCAATCACCCTTATCTTTGACTTAATCAAATCCGTCGAAAAAAAGAGATTAAAAATGAAGGCTGCAAATGCCACATAACTGCCCATTACAATGATTCGATTTATGATTGATGGTCTCTTCTCAACTTTTTGAAGCTTAAATCCCAGCACAAACATCACAAACATAATTAAGGTTGCAATTAGAAAACCTTCAGTAAAGCTTACCGTATAATTGGAGGCAACTCTCATACCAGTCTTCCATGCAAGTAAATCACTAGGTATAACCGGATTACCTCGAAATAAAAACACAAAATAATTCAATAAGGATGCTGTATAAATTGCACCGTTACAAAGAATAATAGTTACTTTGCTATCTCTTACCAACGCAAATATAAGATAGTATATAATTGCATACCATATCAAATTATATAGGCTATAGCTTTGAAACATCTTCAAATTAAAATTACTCACCATAATTTCAACTGTTAAAAACGAACAGATCGGAGCAAGAAGCAGCAGGAAACCACCAATCCATTTGGAGTATTTTTTATAAAAACTATGTACTTTATTAATCTCAAGCATGGCAAGAAACATTAACGCCATCCATATTAATACAAGGAGATAAGTAGATGGCTTATCTAACGCTACCTTGACATCCTGCTTTACATAGACAGATACCACAAGAATGAAATATATACTTAGTAGATAAATCGGTATAATATTTAGCTTCTTCCAGTTTAATCTAATCTTCTTATCTTTCTGTAATTTTTCAGGTTCTAGTGTTTTACCATCCTGAAGTATGTAATTATTTTCTACCATCTTTTCAGATTCTAAAATATTTGCTTTATCTAATATATTATCAGTTTTCAATGTTTTTTTAATTTCTACTATGTGTCTATTTTCTAGTGTTTGTTCATCATCTACAACTTTTTCATCTTCTGCAACTTGTTCATCTTCTACAGTCTTTTCATCTTCTATAGTCTTTTCATCTTCTGCAGTCTTTTCATCTTCTGCAATCTTCCCATTGACTACAGTGTTTACATCCTCTACTCTCTTCTCAGGTTCTACACTCTTCTCAGTTTCTACCATCTTCTCAGTTTCTACTATCTTCACAGTTTCTACTATCTTCACAGTTTCTACTATTTCATCATCCTCTAGTATTTTATTATAATTTCGTTGATTTTTGTTATCCTCTATATTATTCTTTTCCATCATAATTTACATATCCCTCTTTTTCTATGTAATTATTGAAACTTGCCCATAAAATCTTTTCTCTACACAAACATGTAATAAGGAGTATAATTCAATTATATTATACTCCTTATTACACTATATAAAAAGATGATTACCATGTCAATCGGACAAATTTAGTTATAATACCAATTAATTATACAATACTTAGTTTATCTCAAAAAGATCCACCCCAAACAAACAACGGAGCAGACCTTAATATTTATCCATATAATTTTTAAACCTATTTAGCCTATTTACACCATCTTTCCAATCACTGTAAGACCTTCTAATATCTGTACCATGCCGGAGTGACAAACCATGAAGTCATTGGTGTGGTTCTGTCCCGCATTAAGTCCGAAGTGTGTGCCTCCTGCCCAGTGATTATTCTTTGTTACATCATAAACATTACCATTCACCCCGACATAAGCAGGATTTCCCTGACTTCCATCAAATCGAGCCAGTTCATCCACAGTAAATTCCCTTAATGACGGTTCTTGCGGATTAGGTTGTTTTTGCGGAGTAGGGTCTTCCATCGGTAGCTCAACCATCCGCTGCTCGACCAACTGTTGTCCCGATAACAGCTCAAACAATTCCTCAACTGCCTCCTCCATTTTCATTTCAAATGCCTTTTTTTGATTATCAGATTTGGCTAACGTATGTAATTGGCTACTATGTGCTACATCCATAATAATATCGTATATCTTATCTCTTAGAGCCATATCTCTCAATTCTTGCTCTCTCAATTCTTGTTCTCTCAATTCCATATCTCTAAGTTTCTGCTCTCTTAAATCCTTTCCATCCATAACATACACCTTATCAATTTTTATTTACGTTCTTGGCATTCACCATATTAACATGTTCCATTATCCCACAAGCGCACTCTGAGAATCGGTTCTGCAGTTCTTCACTCAAACCATAGCGAAAGTTAATATCTGCAATTTGTACTGCCAGAATAACACCCTGTAACTTCGGTTTATATAACTTTATTAAGTGGAGGAAGTTTATACTATGCCCCGTTACAAACTTATCCGTATTTGAAATTTCGCTGATTGACATAACACTTATCTCCCCAGCAACACCACCAAAATCTGCAGCGTCCACGAATATAATAAAATCTTCCTCTTGTATGCTGGTAATACAATAGCCAATATCCGTTTCTCCATAGATAACTTCGATTCCCATTTGCCCTAGTTCCTCTTGTAAAGCCATAGCAAGATGGATGGCAACTGCATCGTCCCCCATCAACACATTGCCCAATGCAAGTAATTTTTTACTCATACCGGTATCTCTGTTGTTATTATCTCTTTATTCGGAGTAATCAAATGAGTTGAGCAGGAAACACAAGGATCAAAGGATCTTACGATACGTCCAATTTCTACAGGGCTTTGAACATCTTTAATATATGTATTTATTAAGGATTGTTCCACTACTCCCGGCACACCATTTGCATCCTTGGGAGACAGGTTCCAATTTGAAGGAGTGATGGTTTCGTAATGTTCAATCGTTTTATTCTTAATGCTAACCCAGTGTCCCAACGACCCCCTAGTGGTATCAATCAGCCCAACTCCCATTGCTTCATCTGGAATCGGAATAGGTTTTTGATTATTTGGCAATAGTTGAATTCGCTTTATTAACTCGCTCATTATTGAAATTATTTTATTTGCTTCCAGTGTTCTGGCCATAATACGATCCATGCAGGAATTACCACCCGAATAATTACCCGATATCAACATTCGAGCCAAAGGCCCTACTTCCATCGGCATATTGTTATAGCGCGGAGCTTTAATGAAAGTGTAAGCACCTGGTTTATTCATATCCGCTTCATCCGGATCATCATTAAGATACCAAGCATACTGTACCTGTTCCGTGATTAGCCCCGGATCAAAGGCGTACTGTATCCCATTTACCAATAATCCAGGTCTTACGTAGGAGATGTCTTCCTCTGCGTAATCGAATACTCCATAACTCATAAAATTCGGATACGAGAATCCCATTTGATAATAATCCGGATAATAATGAGCAATAAGCTCTGTGTCTTCAATCATCGTAGTTGAAATAAAATTTAATAAGCGTTCAATAATTGTTTTCATCTTTTCTATTTTAAATGCAGTGATATCACAAGTAACACCTCCAACAAAAATTCCTTGATGATGCGGGGCTTTACCTCCAATTACTGCCTGACCCACATGTGCCAGTTTACTAAATTCAATTGCCAATTCATAATGTTGCTCTAGTCTACTATTGACCTCCTCAGGAAGTCTAAAATCATTATACTGCGTCACATTTGCAACCATCGGTTTTCGTATCTTGACAAAACTTGGCAACACAAATAAATAATAATGCCGTAGATGATTTTGTATGAATTCAAATCCATGAATGATATCACGTAAATATCTATCATTTAAGGTTGCAGGCATCTGAAGTGCATTATCAAGCGCAAGTGTGGATGCATAAGCATGTGCCGCCGAGCATATCCCGCAAATTCTCTCCGTAAAAAACACTGAATCCAGCGGAGATCTTCCTCTTAACATCTTATCGAATCCTCGATATAAAAGTCCTCTAGCCTCCGAAGAGATAATTTTGTTTTCCTCAACCTCTGCCCTAATCTCCAAATATCCACTAATTCTTGTAATTGGATCAATAATAATTTCTGTCATACCAAACCTCCAGGATGCTGCTTTGCGACATGTCAAAACCCTCTGAGAACAAGGGCTGATCCGTCTGTACACTCTTCGCAGTTCTAAATTCCATATTTTACAAACGGTTCAGTTCCATCCGGAAAATTAGGATTTCCACATCCGATACAGTTTGTATTATTACCAATTGGCCAGTTCACATAGCTATTCCATTTTATACGTGGACACTCTGTTTTTGTTATGGGACCTTTGCATCCCAATTGAAACATGCATCCTTCCTCACCGAAGGCTTTGGCAAAAAAACCTGCATCAAAGAAACCCCTTCTTGTGCAAATGTCGTGTATCGTATGGCTATAGAATAGAAGTGGCCGTTCTTCACTATCCAGTTCCGGCATGCCATATGCACTCAGATGTGCAATTGTTCCAATTACCCAATCCGGATGACAGGGACAGGTTGGAAGTCTTACTACTGTTCGCTTAAGAACATCCCCTACACTCTTGCATTCGGATGGATTTGGCCTTGCCGCTGAAATTCCTCCGTAAGCTGCGCAAGTACCCACTGCAACTACGTATTTGGCTTTTTCACCTGCCATTATTACCGCATCGTACGCTGTTATATTTCTGCCCTTATAATTGGCTATGATATTATATAGTCCATTCTCTCTTACCGATACCGCTCCATCGACCAGAAGAATAAAGTCTGTATTCAGGGTATCAAGAAACTGCTCAAAAGCCGCGTCACCCTCCGGTCCCATTATACTATTTGAGAAGGTTAAATTGACAATATTAATAAGTACCTCATAAGCATTTGGTATATCGCTGTTGAGAAAGGATATGATATTACCTGAACATCCAGTGGTTTCCAACCAAATTGCGTTCATTTTAGGTATACTTTGATTCATAACCTTAAGAGTGACGTCTTTAGCCAGCCTCCTTGCAGTTATTTTCCTTTGGTCGGTGTATAAACAAGTTTGATGATAACTCAAGTTATGCTTATCCCCCTATCATATAACTTAATTAATTTATATCTGTATTCGGTTCAGAATATGCTAATTGTTTTAAATTGTTTTTATATTACTTCAATTCAGTATTTAGTTGAATTGGTGTCACCTTGCAAATCTTTCTGTCATAAGTGAATAATCCATTTACTTCGTCCTCTACATCAGTGATCTGAGTAAATACTGTTGCCGATAATCCTTCCCTACATAACTTTGAAATATCTTCTTCCAACAGATGATGAAAGGCTTTATCAAAATCCTCTGTGGTAAAATATATTCTATAACCAAATATTTCGTTAGAATAGGTGTGTCCGTTAAGAAAGCAAGCATAACCTCCATATTCCGAAAGAATATATGGCCTTTTCTTCAAGCAAACCTCCATTGGATGAAAATAATTATGAATGCTTTCAAAATCACCACCTTGTTGATCAAACCAACCGCTGGCATGATCAATCAATCTCGTAGTATCCAGTTCTTTAATTAATTTGTAGGCTTTTTGCGCATCAAATTGTCCCCAGCCTTCATTAAAAGGAACCCATACTACAATAGAAGGGCTATTGTAAAGATGCTCAACCGTCTCTTTGCATTCCAGGGTCCACTCATTTCTTCCTTCTTCGCTCGCACGACCAAACCAATGATAATGATTGTCTTTTATTTTACGAGCAACATTCGGCAATAGTGTTGGCAAATACCCTACTAAAAGTGTGCTATACTCCTCTCCACCATTCACCATATCCTGCCATACAAGCATACCCAGGCGATCACAATGATAATACCAACGCAATGCCTCAATCTTGATGTGTTTTCGAAGCATATTAAATCCCAATCTCTTCGCCTGTTCGATATCAAAAATGAATGCCTCATCACTTGGAGCAGTATATAAGCCATCCGGCCAATAGCCTTGGTCGAGCAATCCATTTTGAAAGTAGATTTGGTTATTTAGATATATTCTTGGAACTGAATTAGAATCACGTTTGATTTCAATTTTTCTCATGGCAAAATAGCTTTCCACACGATCCTCCCCAACTCTTATCACCAAATCATATAAATGCGGATTCTCCGGGCTCCAGAAGGTAAAGTCTGCAAAAGGAATTGTTATAAATTGTGTTCGGCTATGTATTATTTTTAATAGCTTTTTTTTATCATATATTGCAATTTCAAAGACAGTATCGAATACCTTCTCATAATTAAAATCATCATTTAGAAAGATATCAATTTTGACCTCTTGCTGATCTACTAATGGAGTAATCTTCACTGACTTAATATATAAATCCGGAACCCATTCCATCCAAACCGTCTGCCATATCCCACTTTGTGCAGTATAAAACATCCCTCCCCTGTTTATCTTTTGCTTTCCTCTACTATGATGGGAGGTATCCGTTACATCTATCACCTTAAGAGAAAGTAGATTAACCCCTTCCTCTATTTTACTTGTGATATCTACTTCAAAAGGTAGATATCCACCCATATGCTCTATTACCTTTTGATGATTAATATAAACGTAGCAATATTGATCAACTGCTCCAAAATGCAGAATACACCTCCTTCCTTTCGGAAATCGGTCAATTGATACAATACGTTCATACCATAGAATTTCCTCCGGTTTTAACTGCCTACTTACACCGGACAATACACTCTCAGGTGAAAAAGGAACTAGAATTTTACCGTCATAATTTATCGGCATTAAAGGCTCTGTTGAAATACAATAGTTCCAATATCCATTCAATATTGTGAAATCATCTCTTTTCAACTGTGGTCTTGGATATTCTGCCAATACCTTATCTGGATTTAATTGTTCTCCCCAAGTCGTATATAACTGATTCGCTTTTGATTCTTTACCACGAAAGCGCAGTGTCCGAATTGCATTTTTTAAATTCATAACCATCCTCCCGAAAGATATTAATTCCCATCCCTTCTTATTGCTAACTCATACTATTAATATCTGATACTAAGTAACTCACCCTATTCCCAACGTTCCAGATATTTTTAACTGCCTTTACATATATATGTTAAAAGAAGGTAATCTAAGGACACCCCACCATGAAAAAAGTTAAAATATTATGCAGTTTTATTATTTTTATTGGAATTGGTTTGTTTGTTTCTACCTATACTTTTATTTCAGCAAAATCTATTATCTTTGGATGGTGTATTGGGCTAGCTTGCGCTCTGATTATATTGGGCTCGGGGTTTCTTGTTAATAGTATTTATTCGTCCGTTGATTCCACCTCAGCTAATTCTATAAAATCTGTTGATTTAGGGAAAGAATTCTCTAAAGAAAAATCAGGCTATCTCGTATGCAAATTAATGAATATATTACTCTGCATCTATATCCTATTATTAGAACATTACAATGCAGATCAAACCCTTATATTATTAAGCATTGCATTGCTGGTCATCCAGTATCTTTTAAATTTGCTTCTTTACGTCCATTTCTCCAGAAACAAAGATAATTAATGATATTTTGTCGCATTATAGGTTTGTAGGCATAGAATATAGTAGGATTCAAACTGAATTCGATACAATCTTGTAAGATAATTCAGGAGGAAAGGTTATGCTATTAAAAGAACTAAGCAGATATATCGGGCAGACTGTTACTATATTTACCGTAAGTGGTGGAGCTACCGGTTTTGGCTTTACAGGTGTTTTGCTACGTATTAATGTAAACTTTCTCACCCTAGTGAATAGACTTGGTTCACTGCCATCCAACCAACACGATAGTATGCTAAGCAGCAATGGGAGATTTAGTGAAGAGATTGAAGATATGCAAATATATGTTGTAACCTCTTTCTGTGACATTCCGATTAATAGAATTGTTGCAATTTGTCATAACTCACTTTTTTAAATAAGAATATCTTACAAATCACCAATAATTTGAAGCGTGAAAATTATAAACAAACAAGGAGGTAATGATATGTCATGTTCATGTCGAAATCAATCAAACGGTTGTAACAATGGTTCATCGGGAGGTTCCGGTATTAGTTTGGTGGGACAGCTTAGTCGATACATCGGTGCTACTGTAACCGTATTTACTACAAGTGGTGGAGCTTCCGGCAATGGTTTCACCGGAGTTCTTTTATCCGTTAATGCAGCCTTTATTCGCTTGGTAACGGATTTTGGTGCAGCACCTATGAATCCCTTGGGAGATGATCTGGATAATCCATTAGGCGTTGGCTTAAGAAACAGAAGTGATAGTTGTCGTCCGGTTGGTTCCGTTGTAGATATTCCGATTGATCGAATCGCGGCTTTTTGTCATAATGCTTTATAATACTTAAGGGTCTATGCAAAGGTAGTGCTTTTATAAACACTGCCTTTGCAATAGACCCTTAAAAAAGCGCTCCCATAAGGATACTCTCCTATGTCAAATTCATCTTGATTTCATTAATTCTCCCCTTTATATATATGAAATAATTAATTCCATATTGCCTCTTAGTTGATAAGTACCATAATTAAAAGGAAGAAGAAAAGAATCACCTTTTTTCACATTAATACTATCTACAGTACCGCTCCCACTAATCACGGTTACATTTTTAAACTTTTTATCTTGTATAAATGATTGCTCTCCATGAAGAATAACTTTCTCCACTGTATATTGATCACAATGAATCAATTCTTCTATTTGATACTGTTCCGTTTCCTTCACCTTTTTGCCAACTTCTATATTAACATGAGGACAATTAATTACATCAATGCTTTTCTCTATATGCAGCTCGCGAGGTTTACCATTCTCCAATCTTCCATAATCATAAAGACGATAGGTGATATCACTGTTTTGCTGCGTCTCCAGGATAAGTGTGCCCTTTTTGATAGCATGTATCGTTCCTGGCTCTATCTGAAAGAAATCACCCTTTTTTATTGCTTGAACCTTGATTAGCTTATCCCATTGATCTGAGTAGACCATATCTCTGAGCTCCTGCTTGTCCTTTGCATTATGGCCGATTATTATCTCCCCATCCTTCTCACAATCTAAAACATACCAGCACTCTGTTTTACCCAGAGCCCAATTTTCATTCCTCCTTGCATATTCTGCATCCGGATGAACTTGTATACTCAAATCTTCTTTTGCATCGATTATCTTAATAAGCAGCGGAAATACATCACCCTCAGCATAACCAAATTCCTCTTTATGATTTTCCCATAACCAACTTAACGTGTATCCATGATAAATACCATTTTTAATTGTACAATCCCCATTCTGGTGAGCACTAATTGCCCAACACTCTCCGGTATGATTGTTTGGAATATGAAACCCGAACTCGGTCTCTAATTTATTACCACCCCAAATCATCGACTTTAAAACAGGTTCTAAAAACAGAATCTTTTTCATTCTAATCTCCAGTCTAGCCCACTTATTCATTAATTTATCTTACGGATGACTTATGACACCCAACAAAGTAGATATACTTTACACTATTCAAATGATCTCTCGTATAACGTGAAATAATATTAGCTTTTCTGATTCTAAAATACGTTATATAATTTGTCAATGCATATACAATATTTAGACAGAAAACAGGTGCATAACATGTTAAAAACAAGTTTGCACCAATTTTCATTGCATTTATATATATATATAAACCTAAAATCGAATTACCAAATCAATACAAATCACATTAACCTGTGCATCCTTATTTTCATAAGCATAGGAAAGTGTTTTGCAAAGCCCTCCTGTTGCAGTAGAGATATATTCTAATGAAGTATACCACTGTTCCTTATTCTTCATTGCCTGTCTAAAATATTTCTTCGCCCCATGATCATCTCCCGGCATCGCTGGTTTAAAGTTTTCATCCTGCTCAACTAAGATATCCGGATTCATAATTGTGTGACTGCTCTGATAACCAGAAGAGTCAATCAGATACAAACATTCAAAATCTTTTTGACTGTGAATTGCATTCTCTAGGATTTTATCCACTTGTATTTCATCTGAAGCCTGTTTTAGTTCATCAAATAACTTGTTAAGAAATTGATTATCGATTGTGTCTATCCCATTATTATGTACTGCGCCATTACTTTGTCCCTTAAGTCGATAGCGTGACATAACATTTTTTAAATCCGAAGATAATTCTGCTAAGTTAGTAGCCAAGGCGCTATTTTCTTGTGCAAAGGCAGCATTCGTCTGCACCACACCGGATATATCTGTTATGATAGTCGATGTATTTTTTAAGTTATTTGCTTGAACCGCGGATACCTCTGCAATATCATCGCAAAGATTAGCAACATTCTCGATAGAATGATTGATACTTTTAAAGCTATCCGAAGTTTTATAAGCAATTTTCGCACTTTCCTCTGCTGTCATAATACTATTATTTATTAAGTATGTGGTTTGATTCACTGCATCAGTACTCTGGTCGGCAAGCTTTCTGATCTCACTGGCAACAACGGAAAACCCTTTCCCTGAATCACCGGCACGTGCTGCCTCGATGGCAGCATTTAATGCCAAAAGCTTGGTTTGTTTTGCAAGTCCACTTATCATAGTTATGACACCTGAGATATCCTGTGAGGAAGCTTGAACCTTTTGTATGGATTCCATCATCTGGTTCATATAACCCCTACCTTCCTCTGCCTCCTTCTCAACCTCACGAACACTTGTGGAGGCCAATAGTGCATTTTTTGCATTATTGGAGGTTTGTTCCGTGATTTGATACATTGTATCGGTCAAATCGTTAATGAGCCCAGCCTGTTCCGTAGCATTTTGAGCTATCTGAGTTGCCCCTGAATCTACTTGTGTACATAAAATATCTATCTCATGGGTTAATTGATTAATCTCTTCAAAAGAATGATTTAATGAATTCTTTATCTTGTGAAGAGCATTCTTTATTGGTACAAAATCACCTTTGTAGTTAAGGTCGTTCGCTGAACTAACCGCCATATTACCGGCAGATAAATGTGATAAAATATGTGCAATCTCGTTGATATAACCAGTAAAGGTTGTGCTTATCTGATTGATGTCATTCGCAAGCTCACCGAGAAGTTTATAATCCTGTGTGTTAATAAAAATATCTAGATTTCCGCTCACTAATTGATGTGTATTGTTAATCAGTTCCGTTGCCTCAACCGTCATTTTTTTCAAGTCTTGACGTTTTTCCATATTACTCCTCCATTCCGACGAGTTAAAGTGTGTGCAGAGAATTACATCAGCACTAACTTCTAGTTGTAAATTGTGCCCTTTCATAATTCTCACTCATCTGTAATAAATAATTTCCGTATTTGTAACTTTACTATAAAAATGCTTCCCGATTTACTCAATGTCTCCTCTCAGACATCAATTGCATATGCCAATTCAGCACAAACAAAAAGGCAGTGAGTTTAAGCCTCACTGCCTGCTATTAATATAAATTACAACTTGTACATTGTCAATCCCCATTCCGTCTATTCTCATAACTATCTGTTTAACGTTATAGAATAGAGTGGTGGGTTATACTATTCGATCACAGCTATTATTTCAACTTCGCATAGAACATCCTTTGGTAGTTTTTGAGCTGCTACACACGACCTAGCCGGTTTTCCTACAAAATACTCTGCATAAATTTCATTAAAAGCTGCAAAATCATCCATACTTTTTAAAAAACACGTAGTCTTTATTACATGAGAAAAGGAAATTCCAGCCGCCTCCAAGATAGCAGATATATTCTTCATCACTTGAATAGTCTGTTCCTTGATTTTACCCTCTACGACCTGTCCACTCTCAGGGTTAATTGCGATTTGTCCTGAAGCATATAACATATTTCCATGAACCAATGCTTGTGAATAAGGTCCAATTGCTGAAGGCGCCTTATCTGTCTGTATTACTTTGAACATATTATTCCTCCATAATTGATTTCTACTTCTTATCATAATTATATATTATTAGCATTATATAGAAACTAGTAGCTATTCCGCACCGTATATTTTATCCTGCAAAGCTTTAACATTTTTTTCAAATTCAATTGTCAAAACTGCCATACCCCGAACTCTTAGCCCTTTGTATGCTTTATCCAATGGGATACGGAATTGTTCCAAATCATACTTCAAATAACCCGGAGCTCCAAGAATGTAGGAGAATATTTCACTTTCCGGCATATTGGTTGTTACATCGGGAAGTATTTCATTCAACAAATCATTCAGCTTTGGAATGCTAAGTTTCTTGGCCTTTTGAAAAATCTGTTCAAATACTCTTCTCTGTCTTGCTGTTCTTTCAAAATCCGAATTTCCAACATAGCGATTTCTAGCATAGCCCAACGCCTGTTTTCCATTCAACTGCAATTTACCCGGTGTGGTTAAGAAATCAGTTTTTTCTGGCTTTCCAGTTAATTTGTTAAGCTCTTTAACATATTTATTGATAACCGGAATCTCTTTCTGAGATACGTCCAAAGTAACCCCACCAACAGAGTTTACTATGTCAATAAAGGAAAAGAAATTGATATAAGCATATCGATCAATCTTAATCTTGAAATTTATATTAACCGTTTCCATAAGTAAGTCAGCTCCGCCAAGAGCAAAGGCTGCGTTAATTCTATTATTTTTGTGACCAGGAATATGAACATAAGTATCTCTCATAATTGAGGTTACTGTTATTTTCTTCGATTTCTTATTAACGGAAACCACCATCATAGAATCCGATCTTCCTCTGTTATCATTCTGTCTTGAATCAATTCCAATTAATAATATATTAAAAACATCGCTTGATGACTTGGTTTCCAACTTTGAGTTATTAATAAAATCATCTATAGCACGATCCACGTCACTAATTTCACTTGGGGATGAATCCGGTAGATTCGTATTATCTTCTGGATCCGGCTGCAACTGTTCATCGGGTATTGTTGGAACTGGATTGCTTCCATTTACTATATTAATTTTACCAATATATGAGTGTATGATTAATACAGCACTTAATACTATTACAAGTATCGTTGTTAATAAAGCAATTCCCGCAACTATTAATTTCTTTTTTCTACTCCATTTTTTCTTTGTTTTCATCCTTAACCTCTCTTATCTAACCATAACACCGAAAATATTATCAATTGCTTGTCATAGTTTTTGTTTTTTCCATTATAGTTTTAAAAGAAAAAATTTGCAACAGGATTTTACCTATCTTGTAATTCTTTCCTTATTATAATATTCTTAGAAGTAGCGTTATAAGGATCTTAACTCGTATATTATTCACACTTTGATATATCATTTTTATCATATTCGAGCATATTTGCGCTCTTTAATTGTATAAGAAAGCTCTCGATGTCCTTCTGTGCTTGCACCATGGTGAAGCTATAATACTTCATTAGTAATTCTACCATCACTGGAAAGCTTGTCCCTTCTTTTAAAATTTTCCACAAGAAGCTTTTCGTACCCTCCAACGATATCATTTCATCAAAGTCAGCAGTATAATTACCAACAGGAACAACCCTATCCGTATTTCCAATCTTTCGTAGGGTGAAGCCGTCCCTAATCCTCATGTTTCTCTCCTTTTTGCTTTCACTGCTTATTTTGCTCCCTTTCCAAAAAGTACAACCGCTACTGTTTTAAATAATATTTTAACATCCATATAGATCGACCAATTATCAATGTATTCTAAATCTAGTTTTACTACATCTTCAAAATTATCAATATTACTCCTACCACTAACCTGCCACATTCCTGTTACTCCCGATTTCAAAGCCAACCTTCTCTTATGCCTTCCTTCGTAATTCAGAAATTCTTTTTCAGTTGGAGGTCTTGTTCCAACTAAGCTCATATCTCCTTTTAACACGTTAAAAAACTGTGGAAATTCATCTAAACTTGTTTTACGAAGAAACTTCCCAACCTTTGTTATTCTGGGGTCATCCTTCATTTTAAACATATAGCCATCAATTTCATTATCATCCGATAGTTCTGCCAATCTTTGTTCTGCGTCTCGATACATAGAGCGAAATTTATATATGCGAAAACGTCTGCCATTTCTACCAATTCTGGTCTGGGAGAAAAATACCGGACCCCGTGACTCAATTAAAATTGCAGGCGCTATGAATATTGTTAATATTATTGTTAAAATACTTCCCACCAAACCACCTACTATATCAAACAGACGTTTTAACTGTAATTGCGTTTCATCGAACAACTTAGAGCTAAAGGTTAAAACATGATATCCACTCATCAAACGAACAATCTTTTCACTTATTTTTAATCCAAAGGTATTAATACTTAAGTTTGTAGTGATGCCCATATTTTGAAATGCCAATACCGTTTCTTCCAGTTCCAAATCCAACCAGGTATTTGGAATATGAATAAATACTTCGTCAATTACTTCCTTTTTTGCCACCTCGAACATATTTATAAAATCCGCTTTAACCTCAATGCCCTTGATTTGCTTGCCTACCATGTAACGATCGATTATCGTAAAATAAGTAATCTGATAGGCCCATTCATTATCCTCACGTACACGTTCAAGTACATTCATTGCTTGATCAGATGTAGTAATTATCATAATCTTTGTACATTCTTTGCTATTCTTACATGCAGCCATATATATTATCTTAAAGTATTGTCTAGCCGTATATGTTATCATTATGTTGATAATAAAAAATAGTATAAAAAACATTCTGGAGAAAATATCACCTTGTTGAAACAAAAACATAACAACGGTTAGAGTAATCGCTAGTAATGCATTTTTTTTGACAACAATCAATATTTCCTCCAGAAAGCCTCTTTTAAAAAAATTGGTAAAGGTATCATAAATATAAAATACTGTTATATATAATGCTATAACTATAAAAAGTCCCCATCGATAGATATCTGTATCCAATAAATTAGCTTTAATATTACCAAACCGAATCCAGGTTGCTAAAATATAAGATATTATAATGCAAGACACATCAATGAGTAACAAATAATTCTTAGGCAAATTCTTTTTCTTTATACCCATGATTGTAGCCACCCTTCTTAAATAACTGATGATGTCTTGTTATAATAATACTCACACTGATTAGAATGATACAAAATAATAACACTATGATTAATATGCTCCATTTTAGCTCAGATTGTACCCGATTTATGGATGAATCATATAATATATTGCCGTCCATTTCCCTGATTTGCTGTATTTCACCCGCAATATTATAATGTAGTATTAATCCACATTGCTCATATATTTGCTGAGAGACTGATAAAATCACCCCTCTGCTGATAAGAGACAACTTCTCTTCATCCTTTTCATTATTAATTTCTATACTATTATTTAAATTTAATAACAATTCGCTAACCGCGTTCACTTGTTCTTCTCCCAAATTTACCTTATTTTCGCTTAGGTGTTGGGTTAGTAGCCTTATATAAAGACTTTGTGATTCATTTTTATATGTTTGATCTCCTGTAACTACGATTTGATTTGCTGCTATCATGCTCAATATTTTATGCTCATAGGAATTCAATGCACTATTCTCTGATTCTTTCCTTTCATCACTTAATACAAATACAGGAATAACGTCCTCTTTCGTCCATTCTAGTTTTCTAATGGTTACAACACTTATAATAAGGATAAATATAACTAAGGTAAGTAACATTAATTTTTTGACATTACTGAAACAAAACTTCCTCTTTTGATGGTTTATTAATATTAGTTTATTGTTTTTCATTTATAATAGACCTCCAAGTAATATATACACAATAGATATCATACAATATAAGTTAATTATTACCATATTTATATGAATTATATAATAGGACTTTTTAATTGACAACCTAATATAGGTAAAAAACGGAAAATCCGTTTTACAGATTTTCCGTTTTTTTATCAGCTTATCCATATATTCATTCGCATTTTATTTATTCCGACGTTAATGTATAAAATACATGTTATATATAGTAAAACAAAAACAAAATATTAATTTAATGTTGATAATTGATTAAGGTGTCAAAAGGTCTTTCAATAAAGTTCATTGGTAATTTGCATAAAGCAAAAGAATGAATGCGCCTATAATTTTGTTAATCGAAATTAATTAATTCATGAATTGTCTTTGGCTTTTGAGGATTACTATCTAATGTCCTAATACGTTTTTCCATCACTAAAAGGTCCCACCATTCCCCTAATTTAAATCCTGTTTTGCGATATATCCCTGTTTCTTCAAACCCATATCTTTTATGCAATTCAATGCTACTTGTATGAGAATTTGTAATCAAAGAATAAATTGTATAATACCCCTGTTGCTCAACCAATTCGAATAATTTATCATATAATAACGTCGCAATCCCTCTTCGGTGATAATTTAAATCAATATACACAGAGCACTCACAATCCCAATCAAAGGCTGCCCTCTCTTTAAATCTTGAACAATAAGCATAACCAACGACTTTCCCGTCCAACTCACATACCAACCAAGGAAAATCTTTTAGCACAATTTCCATCCTATGTTGAAAAGACTGTAACGAGACTGGCTCGTACTCAAAGGTAATTGAAGTATTTAAAATATACGGTTCATAGATTGCTTGAATCGCTGCAGCATCTTGTAAGGTAGCCATACGAATTATATAATTGCTCATATTAATATCCATTCCTTTCATCATTGCCTACTATCTTTAAGCAATAGTTACATATTTCAGTACATATCAGCACTAACATCCATTCTCTGTTTAGCAGATAATTTTATGTTAGTGTATTATAGTGTACATTTTATATATTTCATTCTATATTATTATAGAAGAAATACCGGCAAAAAAAAATAGGGTAGCTGCAAATTTAAAATTTATTTGCAACTACCCTTATCTATTTCTTAATTTATTTCCACATGATGACAAGCAACATAATGTCCTTGTTTCATCTCCAATAAAGGCTTATGTTGTTTACAGATGTCAGTTGCAATCGGGCAACGGCCTGAAAACGGACATCCCGCCGGTGTATTAATCGGACTTGGTACATCTCCAGATAAAATCTGTCGCTGCTTTTGTGCTTCCTTATCTGGATCCGGTATCGGCACAGAAGATAACAATGCCTTCGAATATGGATGTAGGGTATTACCATATAATTCATCACTAGAAGCAAGTTCGACAATATTACCAAGATACATAACCGCAATACGATCACTAATATATTTTACAATATTTAAATCATGAGCAATAAAAAGATAAGTTAAATTTAACTTCTCTTGTAAATCATGTAAAAGATTGATAATTTGTGACTGAATGGATACATCAAGTGCGGAAATCGGCTCGTCACATACGATGAATTCAGGCTCTATTGCCAAAGCTCTTGCAATACCGATACGTTGACGTTGTCCACCTGAGAATTCATGAGGAAAACGATTTGCATGCTCGCGGTTTAAGCCTACTAATTCAAGTAATTCAAACACTCTTTCTTGACGTTTCTTTTTATTATACATATTATGAATTATCATACCCTCTTCAATTATAGAGCCCACTGTCATACGTGGGTCTAAAGAAGAATATGGATCCTGAAATATAATCTGAGCCATTTTCGAATAAGTAAATAGGTTTTTCTTAGTAATCTCAATATCATGTTCACCATGATAAAAGATATTGCCTTGTGTTGGTGCATAAATTCCCATTAACACTTTACCCAGTGTGGACTTGCCACATCCAGACTCGCCAACAAGACCCAACGTCTCACCTTTATAAATATCGATATTTACGTTATCAACTGCCTTTAAGATTCCTTCTGATACCTTGAAGTGCTTTGATACCTGTTGTATTTCAACTAATTTGTCTTTTTTAATCATCTTATTGCACCTCCATCCATGCTGTTAGGACAATCTGGATGTAACATCCAACATGAGGATTTATGTTTATCGCCAGTCTCAAATTCTTCAGGCTGAGTCGTTTTACAAATTTTCATACAGTAATTACATCTGCTTGCAAATCCACATCCAACCGGAGGGAGTAACAAATCCGGCGGGGTTCCTGGAATGGAAACCAATCTTGTATCTCTTGCGGTATCAATCGTTGGAAGACTCTTTAAAAGAGCCTCAGTATATGGATGGGCAGGGTGATAGAAAATTTCTTCGACCGTTCCTGTTTCCACTACTTTACCGGCATACATAACAGCCACGCGATCAGCCATACTCGCTACTACACCAAGGTCATGTGTAATTAATATAATAGCTGTATTTGTTTTTTCTCTAATCTCTTGTAGTAAATCCATAATCTGAGCTTGAATCGTTACATCAAGAGCAGTTGTAGGTTCATCCGCAATCAATAGCTTTGGTGAACAAGATAATGCCATGGCAATCATAACTCTCTGTCTCATACCACCAGAAAATTCATGTGGATACTGTCTTGCACGCTGCGCCGCATTTGGAATATTAACGATATCCAGCAATCTAAGTGCTTCTTTTTGTGCTTTATCTTTTGACAATTTTTGATGATGACGAATTGCTTCTGTAAGCTGTTTTCCAACTGGCATGGTTGGGTTTAAACAAGTCATCGGATCCTGGAAGATCATACTGACATCTTTACCACGAATGTTCATCATTTGCTTTTCACTTGCTTTTACAATATCTTTATCACCCAATAAAATTTCACCCTGTTTAATTCTTGCCGGGGGCATAGGGTTTAATTTCATTATTGTTTGTGCAGTTACACTTTTTCCGCAGCCACTCTCACCAACAATGGCAAGTACCTCTCCTTCATGTAAATCAAAGGTAACACCGCGTACTGCTTTAACTTCTCCTGCATAAGTATCAAAGGATACATGTAGATCATTAACTTGCAATACTTTATTCATGCTATAACCTCCACTAGCTGAATCAGTTTTGTTCTGATTCGCTTATATTCATGACATCTTAATTATCTTCTTAATTTAGGATCTAATGCATCTCGTAAACCGTCACCTAATAAGTTAAAGGATAACATCGTTAAACTGATACAAATTGCTGGTATAAAAAGCTGGGAAGGGAACATCTGGAACACCTGGCTTCCGTCACTTGCTAAAGTACCCCAGCTTGCTTGTGGTACCGGAACACCTAGCCCAATATAGCTTAAAAATGCTTCCGTAAAGATGATAGAAGGAATCGCAAGTGTAATATTAACAATAACTACGCTTAAGGTATTTGGAAGTAAATGTTTTGCAATTATTCTAGAAGGTCTTGCACCCATTACCTTCGCTGCAATAACAAAATCCTGCTGTTTTAAAGTCATAATTTGACCTCTTATTAATCGTGCCATGCCTGTCCAACCAACCGTAGCATAAGCAATAACCATCGTAAGAACGCCTGGCGGTAAAACCATCATTAAGAGGATAACAATAATCAAATATGGAATACCATTAATTATTTCAATAATTCTCATCATTAAGTTATCAACTGCACCGCCCATATAACCAGAAATACCGCCGTATATAACTCCAATAAGAAAGTTGATAAAAACTGCCGCAAAAGCAATACCTAAGGATACTCTTGCACCATCCCAAAGCCTGGTAAAAATATCACGTCCCAATGTATCTGTACCAAATAAATGAACATGTCCGTCAATTTTATCTTTAAAACCCATCGGAGCATCTGTATGTGATAAATGTTGTTCACTCATGGTATAAGGAGAAACCATAGGAATAATGATGCTTCCCAACGTTATAATAATAATTATAGCCAAACATACCATAGCTACTTTATTTTTGGAAAGACGATGCATAGCATCCCTCCAATAACTTGTAATTGGTCTGCGAATTGTCTCGCTTTCTCCAGTTCTTGCACCAATCAATTCAAATTGACTTTTATCTATGCTACTCATCTCATCACTCCTTTACATCCTCGAGCTTAACCCTTGGATCAATAAAACCATATGCTAAATCCACGATCAAGTTGGCAATTACTAAAAAGGCTCCATAGAACAAGGTAGTTCCCGCAATCATAGTGTAATCAGCTGTTTTAATACTTAATACAAAGAATTTACCCATTCCCGGGATACCGAAGATATTTTCAACAACGAAAGCACCGGTAAGTACCGTAGCTGCAATCGGTCCAAGAACTGTAATAACGGGCATAATTGCGTTACGTACTGCATGTTTCCATACAATCTTCTGCTGGGATAAACCCTTGGACTTCGCAGTTTTAATATAATCCTGTCCAAGTACATCCAGCATACTAGTTCTCATGAGTCTTGATATTGTGGCAAGGGAGCTAAAGCTAAGCGCAAAAGAGGGAAGTATCGTACTAGAGAATGTATCCCATCCGGTAATTGGGAAGAAACGAATTCCCGTTAGCACTTTCAATTGTAGTCCCAAGAAATATTGTAATAAGGATCCAATAATAAAACTTGGAACTGAAACTCCGACAACTGCAAGCAGCATGGAAATAGTATCCCATTTTGTTCCCCTTTTTACAGCTGCAACAATACCAAGTAAAACACCCATAACCGTTGCAAAGATTAAGGCTCTCATACCTAAATCAAATGAGTATGGAAATGCTTGTGCAATAATAGATGTAACTGGACGACCAGGATAATGTATAGAAATTCCTAAATCGCCTTTGAAAACATTACCCATGTACATAAATAATTGTATAATCATCGGTTTATCAAGACCGTACTTTGCATTTAACGCTTTCATGGTTGTTTCGGGAATCGCTTTTTCACCTATAAATGGATCACCCGGTAATAAACGCATCATGAAGAAGGTCAGTGTAACTAAAACAAACAAAGTCAACAATGCATAAAACAAACGTTTCACTATATATTTAAACATATTCACTTCTCCTCTCAAATAAATCTTTCTCTTATTCTTTTGTCGAATCGTATGAGGTAAGCATAAATCCTGGACTAAGAATTGGCATCCTATAATGCTTTTCCAGACAGGCTCTTTTATATAAGACTTTAAACATCTAAAGTATCTGACTGTAGAATCCATCTAGAAAAGTAGCATAGGATGGCAATTCTATCATGTACGGACAACTTACAAAAGTGAGGTGCAGGCTATAACCCGCACCATCACTTCTTATTATTTAATAACTATTTACTACTTTGCAAGTTTCACAAATCTAAAGTTCATATCCTGGAAAGCTGTTCTGATAACACCGGACGCGATTTTTCCACTTACAACATAATCTCTGGATCTCCAATAAATAGGTCCAATTGGAAGATCATTCATTAACGTCTTCTCAAGATCCATTAAATATCCAAAACGTGTATCCTTATCAAGCTCTTTACGTGCTTTATCAAGTAATGAATCATAATCTGCGTTAGAGTAGCTTGTATGGTTATTACCGTTACCAGTTTCAAACATATCAAGGTAAGTCATCGGATCGTTATAGTCAGGGCCCCAACCAGCAAATACTAATGAAAAGTCATGGTTAGACATTCTTTCAAGTCTGCTCTTTAAAGGCATGGATTCAACTTTAAGTGTTACACCAAGATTTGTTTTTAACTGTTCTTGAACAAATGCTGCATTTTTAACAGCAACGTCAGAATCATCACAAATCATAGTAAGATTTACTTTATCTACGCCAAGTTCTTTCAATGCTGTGGCATAGTATTCTTTTGCTTTTGCAACGTCAACAACTGGAACTAAATTACCAACTTCTTCAGCAAAATTCTTCTTGTTACCTTTAAGTGCAGGTGCAGTGAAGGATGTTGCAGCTTTTGAAGTATTCTTTACAATGCTATCAACGAAAGCTTTTTTATCAACTGCATAAGTTAATGCTTTACGAAGATTTGCATTCTGTAATTGTTTATCTTTTAAGTTATACTCAAGATAGAAGCAAGAACCATCATCGAAACTGTTTACTGGATACTTTTCAGCTCCCATTAATTTAACCTGATCACCATTAATACCAGTAACATCAACTTCACCAGCTTTAAAAGCATTAAGTGATGCATTTGTATCGTTTATCATTAACATTGTTATTTTATCAAGAGCAATTTTATCTTTGTCAGGATAATCAGCATTTTTCTCAAGAACAAGTTTGCTTTCATGTTCCCATGTTGTAATTTTGAAAGGTCCATTATAAGCCATTTTATCAGCATCTGTACCATAAGCTTGGCCAAACTGATTGTATGCTTTTTCATTTAACGGAGCAAATACACCAAATGCTAAAGTATTGATAAAGTAAGGTGCGGGATTTTCAAGAGTTACCTCTAATTTATAATCAGAAATTGCTTTAAAACCAAGTTTAGATGCATCCACTTTACCTTCGTTAAAAGCTTTTCCATTCTTGAACATATAACCAAAGTAAGCATAGTCAGATGCAAAAGAAGGAGTAAGGAGAGCTTTCCAAGCAAATACAAAATCATTTGCAGTAACTTTTTCTCCATTTGTCCATTTCATATCATCTCGAAGATCAAAAGTATATACAAGACCGTCATCGCTAACAGTCCATTTTTTTGCTACACCAGGAATAACATTATCCTTATCATCTAACTCTACCAAGTTTTCGATAATGTGGCGAATTACAGAAAAAGATACAGTATCTGTTGTTGTTACGGTAAATAACTGTGGTGGTTCAGAGGCAATATTAACTGTTATTGCATTCTCCTCGGTTGTGCCAGGGTAAGCACTTGTTGTAGTAGGTTTGTCTGTTTTGTCTGTTGATGATTTTGTACCGCAGCCTGTTAATACAGAAGCTGTCATTGCTAATACAAGCATTACGGCTACTAATTTCTTAAATTTCATAATTTTCCTCCTCATAATTTTAATTTGAAAGCATTATAAACATCGCATTATGAACATCAAACGCTTCCATTGCTAAATGCATATATTACATAATATACAAATTAATTAAAATAGTCAATATTGATACTTTTTCCATAATGTCCTAGTAAATGTAAATAGTATCATTTATTTCCATATTTGTAATTTATTATGTTATACATTAGTTTCACTTTTTACAATTATTAAGTGACAAAATTTTCAATTTATATATCTTATACATAATTGTTTAATATTTCTTAAAATATTTTGTTTCTTTTCCACAAATCACCTCTCAATTTATATTATCTTATTATTAATCAAAATTATAACTGGTAAGTTTTATTGTCATATTATTTATATAATTTTAAATTAAGCCAATTTGATCTTATTAACTTTAGGATAACTTTCTTTAAATCACAATTTTATATCAATTTCATATAATGTGGCATAAAGGAGTGAAGTATATGTCCCAACAAACTGATATTGGAATTTTCGGTGGTGATCAACGCCAGGTATATATGACAACTGCGTTACTCCAAGAAGGTTATCATGTATATACCTACCGTATCGCACAGTCAGTTAAACATGAAAACTGTATTCAGTTATCTACCCTTAATGAATTATTTGACCATTGTAATATTGTGATTGGTCCTATTCCTTTAACAAGAGATTTGGTCTCAATAGCTTCAACTAGCACTTCTGAGCTCACAACTAATAATTTGGCTAATTTATTAACAAGAGATCATTATCTGATTGGAGGAATGATTCCTTCTACTTTAACCGGAATCTGTTCAACAAAAGGCATTATGTATTATGACCTAATGAAAAATGAAAAAATTGCAATTCTAAATGCAATTGCAACTGCAGAAGGCACAATTATGGAAGCAATTCAAAGCAGCGATCTAAATCTTCATGGTAGCGATTGTCTTGTTCTAGGCTACGGAAGATGTGCCAAGATACTTGCTTCAAAGTTAAAGGCGATGGATGGAAAGGTTACAATAGCTGCAAGATCTGAAGAAGCACTTGCTTATGCACAAGCCGCAGGACTTCAAACGGTTTTGTTGTCTGAGATACAAACCCTCTTACCCGTTTGTGACTTTATTTTCAATACCATTCCCTCTCTAATTATGGATAGAGATTGTTTGGATTGTGTTAAAAAAAATGTCACGATTATAGATATCGCATCCGCACCAGGTGGAGTTGATTACGAATATGCGATGCAAAAAAACATAAGAGCTAAACTATGCCTTGGATTACCCGGAAAGGTAGCTCCTAGAACCTCGGCCAATATTTTAGTGAATGAAATAATTGGTTTAATAAAAGAAAGAAGTGATTAAATGACTGTTAACGGAAAAAATATAGGAATCGCCCTTACCGGTTCCTTTTGTACTTATGATAAAGTCTTTCCCGAAATAGAACACTTACTAGCTGAAAAAGCAAATGTATATACTATCTTTTCTGAACGCTCTCAAGTTACAAATACCCGCTTTGGCAATGCGGATGCCTTTTTAAAAAAAGCCGAGGAGATCACAGGCAACAAACCAATCACAACAATTACCGATGCGGAAAAACTTGGGCCTGGTAACTTACTTGATATTATCGTGATTGCACCCTGTACTGGTAATACAATCGCAAAACTGGCAACTGCCATAACAGATACCACCGTATTAATGGCTGTAAAGGGATTATTGAGAAATAACAAACCAGTAATCATTGCCGTATCAACTAACGATGCCTTAAGCAATAATTTAAAGAACATTGGCACGTTGATTAATAATAAAAATATCTATTTTGTTCCCTTCGGCCAGGATAATTATAAAGGGAAACCAAATTCCATGGTGGCTCATTTTGATTTAATTCTTCCTGCTATAGAAGATGCATTAGATGGGAGACAGCTTCAACCTATCCTATTAACTCCCCAATAATTAATATAATTATTTTAATTAGCATCAACGCAAATGACTTTATGTATTCTTATAGCAATATAATTAACCGTAATCTACTTCCCAGGTATTGAATTGAAACCGAATGCAAGGGGATATCCGTCGAGGATAATTTCACATAATCGTGCAGACGAAGTGGTCTGTTTCAACGAATTAAGCAGTGAGTATTGTGAAATCACGAAAATGATATCCCCTTTATTTATATAACGCTTTACACACTCAAGAAATAAATCATGCAATCCATGACATAATGCTGCTTCATATCAGCACAACTGTTACTGTACTTAAATTATTTATATGTGCGCAAGCACAAAAGGGAGGACATATGTGTGGAATAGCTGGATTTTGTAACATAAAGGCCGATTATACCAACGAAAATCACAAATGGCAAGAAGTATTAAACAACATGAAACAATCTTTAGTACATCGAGGTCCAGATGCAGAAGGGGAATTGCTTACCCCACAAGCAGGTCTTGCACATAGAAGATTATCCATTATTGATTTAAGTCGCGGTGGGCAGCCCATGACAAGAGAAAAATTTGGCTGTTCTTATACCATTGTATATAACGGCGAACTTTATAATACAGCTGAACTACGAGATTCGTTAAGCAACATGGGCTATTGGTTTAAAACTCATTCTGATACAGAAGTCATTCTAGTAGGGTATATGGCCTTAGGAACTGATTTTATCAATGAAATGAATGGTATTTTTTCCTTTGCAATCTGGGATGACAACGCACATACCCTATGTCTAGTACGTGACCGGTTAGGCGTAAAACCATTATTCTATACAGAATTTGAAAATACATTACTTTTTGGGTCTGAAATAAAAGCTTTGTTTCAATTTCCCGGCTTTAAGCCTCGCATTGATGGGGAAGGCCTCTGTGAAGTGTTTGGCCTTGGTCCCGCTAAAACTTATGGAAAAGGTGTATTTAAAGATGTTCACGAAGTGCTACCAGGTAATTATATCATCTATAACGAGTATGGTTTGCACCAAAAGGCTTATTGGAGTCTTGAAAGCGCTCCTCACACCGACACCTATAAGCAAACCATCGAGAAAACTTCCTTCTTACTTAACGATTCAGTAAAGCGTCAGATGATCTCCGACATCCCCATTTGTACTTTTTTGTCAGGCGGTGTGGACAGCAGCTTGGTTACGGCAATCTGTGCAAACGAGTTGAAAAAGCAAAATAAACAAATTGAGACATACTCTTTTGATTTTGTAGATAATGATAAAAATTTTAAATCCAACTCTTTTCAACCCTCCCAAGATCGACCATATGTCGATATTATGAGAGATCAGGTAAATAGCATTCATACCTATTTGGATTGTGATAACCTTGATCTTGCAGATAATCTATATCATGCTGTCAATGCAAGAGATCTGCCTTGTATGGCCGATGTGGAATCTTCTTTAATCTATTTTTGTAGAAAAGTTGCTGCTAAAACCAAGGTTACTCTAACTGGCGAATGTGCCGATGAGATATTCGGAGGATATCCATGGTTTCATAATCCGGAAATTATGGCAACAAACGCTTTCCCATGGTCAAGAAATCTTGAAACCAGAAAGCAATTGCTCTCAGATGATGTTCTCTCAACTCTGGATATTGATGGTTATGTTCATGCAACCTATGAAAAATCAATCGCGGAGACCCCACGGCTGATTGGGGAAGATAAAACAGAAGCGCGTCGTAGAGAAATCGCATATTTGAATCTTAAGTGGTTCATGGTTACTTTACTAGATCGAATGGATCGCTGTAGTATGTATTCTGGCCTGGAGGCACGAGTTCCTTTTGCTGATCATCGTATTATTGAGTATGTTTGGAATGTTCCATGGGATATGAAATGCCCGAATGGAGTGGTAAAGGGATTGCTTCGCGAAGCAGGCAGAGGGTTAGTTCCCGATGAAATTCTTTTCCGTAAAAAGAGTCCCTATCCAAAAACCTATAATCCTGAATATGAGAAGTTACTGGGCAACCGACTGCTTGACATCTTAACCGAGCCCAATGCACCGATTAAACCATTAGTTGATGTCAAAAAAATAAAAGCCTTTCTCTCCTCCCCTTCTGACTATGGTAAACCTTGGTATGGTCAGCTTATGGCCGGACCTCAGCTAATTGCTTATCTACTACAGATTAATTATTGGTTGGAGAAGTACCATATTGAGTTGGTATAGAAAAATTATTGCAAAACCGCCTGCAAGATAGCAGGCGGTTTTAATTTATTCACTATTTCTTTTTAATCGGATAGCAAACCTCAGTTACTAATTCATTTGAATCCTGAGTTTGTGCAGGACTTACATGGTAAATACAAAACATCGCTCCGTTGAGCTCATATCCGTTATCTCTTACCCATGTTGCAACAGACTGATTTACCAAAGTGAGTTGCTCATAGCTCCCTTTATATGTTGCAGAAGCTACTTCGACTTCAGAAACTGTTTTGAAGATTACATGTTCCGTGTTTTTATGATCACCCTTAAAGCATATCTGTACTTCAATATCCACATCACTTTCTTTATAGCCTTCGTCATGAAACATTGCCAAGCTATAGCAATTTTCTTCCTGCACTAGGTTCATTGTTGCAGTTTCTGTCATCAAGGTATTCCACAAAATTCCTTCTTGATTGTAGGCAGGTATTATTTCTCTCACACTTGCAACATAACGCTCCGGTATTGTTTTTAACACTACATTATAATTCATAGCCATATCATCCTTTCTCAGCCTCTTTATAGCTGTATCAAGGAGAAGTAGACGCTGTTGGATTTCATTTGCTTGTGACTGTATTTCTATTTGTTTTATAAGCAGAAATTCAGACAGAGCTTTCGGATCATTATAGTTTTTCAGTATCTCTATAATCGTCGCCAAACTAAAACCCATTTCCTTTAAAGCAGTAATTCTACAAGCCACAGCCAACTGTTCTTCGCTATAGTATCGATAACTTGTAAAAACATCTATGCTTTTGGGAATGAGAAGACCTAATTCATCATAGTGCCTCAACATGCGTATACTTATCCTTGATAATTTTGAAAAATCACCTATTTTCAACATTACATTTCACCTCACATATATGTGTTTCTTGAGCTCATCTTTACTATAAAGTATAACATAATGTGAGAGTCAATCTATTATTTAAATTTATGATTAACTTCAACTTTGGGGTTTTTCTTATGAAGGAAGCATGAAGGCAGATTACTTTATTTGTTTTGTTTATTTATTATTTGCTTTATTAGTATACTTGCTTTATTTGCTTATTTGCTTAATTTTATTTTCTTTATTTCGATTGCTTTACTTAGTTTGCTTTACTTGGTTTGCTTTACTTGGTTTGCTTTACTTGGTTTGCTTTACTTGGTTTGCTTTACTTCTTTACTATATTTGCTTTACTAGTATATCTAATTATAAGTTCATTAGATGTACTCTGTTTCAATTTGCTTAACCCTATTATAAAGGAATTGATTGACCGGTATATATATGCCCCATTTCTTGGCAAGTCGTATTACGGTTCCTGCAAATATTTCTACTTCTGAGGGGTTTTTATTAATTCTATCCTGCCCCATGGATGGTGTCCCTTCCGGGCTCAAGGTCTTTATGATATCAACATATTGATTAATATCTTTCTCCGACAAAGGAATTCCTTCTGCATTGGCTAACGCAATTACCTCTCTCATCGCAGAAATCATTGTTCGATTCGGCTCTCCTTCTCTCAACGCTCCTGCATAATTAGTCCCATAGACCATGCAGGTCTGATTTACACCCACATTCAGCATGAATTTACTCCACATACGGTAGCGGATATCACTTTCTTCTACATAGGGCAACTTAATTAATTCAAAGAAATTTTTCACCCTTTTTAAATTGTCTTTCTGGTACTCCTCTATGGCTCCAATATGCAATTCTCCCATCCGCGTATATTGAAATGAATTACCGAATTTCATAGCATCCATTCCTTGTGCCACAGTAAAGATTAGTTTTTCCATTCCATAGCGTTGTCCTATGATTTCTTCACTGGAGATGCCGTTGAGAACAGATAAAATAACGGTTCTTTCTCCTATGCAAGGGTGCATTATTTCCAAAGCATCTTTTAATGCGTTATGTTTCACAGCAACAATTACAAGATCCGCTTCAGCTGCCAAAGAGACAGGTGCCATGTGAAATTGTTGCTCTACACCATTGCAAAGAATGATATTTGTTTTATTTTTTTCATATCTTCCTTCATCCATAACAAAGGTTACTTTGCTTTTGGTACAATGCTTAGTGATATATAATCCATATAAAAGTCCTAATGCACCCATGCCGATTATGGTGATATTGATAATATCTAAAACCTTGCTTTTCATCTATTATGTAATTCCTTTCTCTGACGCACATGTCACCGATACTGTTATAGTTAGCATTGACCCTACTGTTACAGACATCATCAGTCATACTGTTGCAGATATCATAGACCCTACTGTAGAGATTGTTTTGAACATCATCCGATCTCATTGACTAGCATTTTTATCATTGCTATTAAATTCCAACTTGTAATCTCTTGTCTCATAAGTTCTAGTTTGATCAAAGCTTGAATAGCTTCCCTCCTTAAAGTAACGAAAACCTACCTTTTCCATGACTTTACCGGAAGCGATATTCTCCTTGGCATGGCAACTGAATAATTCCTTCTGATTAAGATTCTCTTTTGCAAAGCGAACAATTTCACCAGCCGCCTCTGTGGTTAATCCTTGATTCCAGTGCTTCTTCATAAGATTATAGCCAAGCTCGAAACACTGCTTTTCCTCTTTCCAGTACAAACCACCCGAACCGATTAGCTTATTGTTTTCCCTTAATACAAAGCCCCAATCATAAACTTCATCACTATCCGAACTTTCTTCCACTACTTTTAACCATTCTCTTGTAACCTCAACGGATGCATGCACACTCCATCTCATAAATCGCGCAACCTCAGGATCCGTTGCCCAGTTTTGGTAAATATCCTCCGCATCTTCAAGATTGAGGGGACGTAATATTAGTCGTTCTGTTTCTAAAATTGGGGTCTTCATAAAATTCTCCTTCCAAAAAATCTCGTTTACTTTTCCAAATAACTTAAGTTACATATCTAGGACTTTAGCTACTTACATACTTTATCTACTCTCAAGCTCTATCTGCTCTCAAGCTTTAACTACTCTCAAGCTTTAACTACTCTCAAGCTTTATCTGCTCTCAAGCTTTATCTGCTCTCAAGCTTTATCTGCTCTCAAGCTTTATCTGCTCTCAAGCTTTATCTCCTTACAACCTTTAACTACTTACATGCTCTATCTGTTTACAAACTTTAACTACTTACAAGCCAAATCTAGTTCCTTCTGTAAGATTCCAAGATCTTCCCTAATGCTAATTCTCTGAGGACATACCTCTTCACATTTACCACAACTGATACAGCTTTCCGCCTTTGCATCCTGCTTAATATCATTATTCCATGCCCATTTTGTGTGTCCTGGATTTTGGTAGATACCATATTCATTCCAAATACCAAAGTTCTTTGGAATATCCACTCCCACCGGGCAAGGCATACAATAAGAACATGCTGTGCATCCGTTCTTTACTCTTTTTCTAAGAGCTGCAACAGCATTAAGAACAGCGTGATGCTCTTCATCACTTAGCGCTTCAAATGCATTGAATGTAGTTAAGTTGTCCTCGACCTGTTCCTCATTGGACATGCCACTTAAGATCACTTTCACATTTGATAAAGAACCTGCCCACCGGAGCGCCCACGATGCCTCGCTTTTCTGGGCATCTAATGCCGTAAAATACTTTGTAACACTTGTTGGTAGATTTGTTAAAGTCCCACCTTTAACTGGTTCCATTACGATTACAGGAACATCCTTTTCCTTAGCCAATTCATACCCTTTCAAACCTGCCTGAACATCAATATCCATGTAATTTAATTGAATCTGACAGAAATCCCATTCTCTAAATTTCAAAATATAATCGAATGATTCATATTCATCATGAAAGGAAAATCCAAAATATTTAATCTTTCCTTCTGCTTTTAATTGATCGCAAAATTGTGGTATACCCAGTTTCACCATTTTATCAAAGCTATCCTTATCCAATGCATGCAACAAATAAAAGTCAATACAATCAACTCCAAGCCTTTGTAGTTGCTCTTCAAAGAGCCTCTGTGCATCACTGGCTGCATTTACCAACCAGCAAGGAAGCTTATCCGCTATATAGTAAGTATTACGATCGTATTTTTTAAGAGCCTTACCAGTAAAAGCTTCACTTTTTTGATTATGATATACATACGCAGTATCAAAGTAATTCACTCCGCTCTGGTATGCAGTATCCACCATATTCTCCGCTGCCTCGAAGTTAATTGTACCATCTTGATTCTGTGGTAAACGCATGCAACCAAAACCCAACAACGATGTTTTAATTCCCAATTTATCTAGTTTTCTAAATTCCATATGCTTTCCTCCACTTATCCTAATTCATTAAGTTATTTTATATCATAACACACAGCAAAACTGAATTTCCATATAAAAGCATAAAAAGATTCGGAATATAGAAACGTTTTTCCGCTCCTTTATTCCGAACCTTATGTTTACACCATTCAATTAACAAGACAAACTTATTTCTCAGTGCTTGGCTTCTCTAATTCGACAATTGCACTTTTCTTCATTGGAATTCTACAATTCTTGTTGTTACCAAATTCCACAATAACAATATCTTCCATAACATCAATGACAACGCCATAAAATCCGCCATTTGTCACAACACTGTCGCCTGTTGCTAACGTAGAAATTAAAGCCTGCATCTGTCTCTGTTGTTTCTTCTGTGGACGGATTAATAAAAAGTACATAACACCACCCAAAAGCGCCAACTCACCTACAAGAATTAAAATCGACGATGGACCTGTTCCAGCTGTATCATTCCCTGCTAATAATAAAAATAAATTATTCATTTAATTACCTCCTGATATTTACATTTCTTTATTTAGATGTTATTCGCCTAATCCTCGCTCCTAACAAATCCTTCTAGCTTTTGTTTCTTATATTCTTTGTAACGTTTAGCCCGAATGGCCTCCCTAATCTCTTCCATCATATTATTATAGAAATATAGATTATGAAGTACCAGTAGACGCATTCCAAGCATCTCCTTCGCCTTAAGCAAGTGTCTAATATAAGCTCTGCTGTAATATTGGCATGCCGGACAACCACAGCCTACTTCTATTGGCCTATCATCAGATTCATATTTTGCATTCAACATATTCATCTTACCATAGTTTGTATATGCGTGTCCATGCCTTCCGTTACGAGATGGATAAACACAGTCAAAGAAGTCAACACCTCTGTCAACCGCTTCCAATATATTAGCTGGTGTACCAACGCCCATCAGATATACCGGCTTATTAAGTGGAAGATGCGGAACCGTTTCATCAAGAATGCGGTACATTTCCTCATGACTTTCTCCTACTGCCAGTCCACCAAGTGCATAGCCATCAAGATCCATCTCCGAGATTCTCTTTGCATGTTCAATTCGAATATCACCAAAAGTACCACCTTGGTTAATACCGAACAACATCTGCTTTTTGTTAATGGTATCCTCCAAGCCATTCAACCTGTCCATTTCCACTTTACAGCGTTCCAGCCATCTTGTTGTACGATCAACAGAATTTTGCATATATTCTCTAGTAGCTGGATGAGGTGGACATTCATCAAAGGCCATTGCAATTGTCGATGCTAGGTTGGACTGTATCTGCATACTTTCCTCTGGTCCCATGAAAATCTTACGCCCATCTATATGTGAGCTGAAATAAACGCCTTCTTCTTTTATCTTACGCAATCCGGAAAGCGAAAACACTTGAAAGCCGCCGGAGTCTGTTAAAATGGGTTTGTCCCAAACCATAAAATTATGAAGACCACCCATTTGTTTTACTAGCTTATCGCCAGGTCTTACATGCAAATGATAGGTATTGGATAACTCCACCTGTGTTTTAATCTGTTGTAAATCCATTGTGGAAACTGCTCCTTTAATCGCTGCAGCTGTTCCTACATTCATAAACACCGGCGTTTGTATGGTTCCATGCACAGTCTCAAACTCACTGCTTTTTGCTTTCCCATCCTGCTCAATTATTCTGTACATATTCAATCGTGCCTACTTTCCATATGAAAGAGAGATGCTAATGGCTTAATCCAACCTGTAAATTCCCACCGTTTATACATCTACCCTATTTATAACATTACAAGTATACCTTTAAAAGCCTATATTTTCAACAAAAATCTATTTTGTATATTAATTACTAGAACCTATTTCAAATTGTAACTAAAGCTGATAAAGATTATAATTGCTTAAATCTTTCGCAGAGTGTAACTAAAGCTAATACAAATTGTAATTGCTTAAATCTTTCGCAGAGTGTAACTGCTAAAGCTACTTCATTTTATAATATACATTCCCTTCCTCATCCCTATAGTATTCTCATTATCCGCATTGTATTTATACGCTAATAATAGTAATATATCTAACTAAATATCATTGCTTTATTTTGTCAAAATTGGTAGAATAGTTACGTTAGTTAATGAAAAATTCAGCGTTTTTAATATAACGGAGGACAAAAATGTCAATAAAAAAATCCCTACAAATTATATTGATTATTTCTTCTATGATTCCTGTCATAGTCTTCTCCATTTTAATTCATAGAATATTAACCAATAATATAATCGCCGATAACAGTCAAACTTTAAAAAGATCTGCTGAAATGAACATGTCAGGACTTGAAGCCATGATTAATATTCAGAAAACTGAGGTTTCATTGTTATCTCTACATAATAATGTAATTGAGGCGTTAAATAATAGTAACAAGTTAAATGCAGAACATGCTCCATGGTCTGTAAATACACTATTATTTACCAGAAAAAATAATTACCAAAATAATGTCCTATTCTCTCTTTATAACGCCAAAGGCGAGGTTATTGCGAGTTCAAACCCCAATATGGTGGGTTCTATTAATAATGATAATATAACCTATCAATATATTATGAAACATAAGTCCGTGGCTACAGGTGTAAGTGGATTAAAACCTATGATTGTAGGCAAGGATACCCAATATACAATAGAAGTTGGTTCCCCTATCGTGGATAAATCATCAAACCGCGTAATCGGTTGTGTTATTAGCACCATATCAACCTCATATTTTAATAGCGTTCTTAAGACTATTAAAATTGGAGAAACCGGATATGGCATGTTATTAAGTCAAGATGGAACAATTATATACCATCCGGATCCCACTAAAATTGGTAGCAATATGCCGACACTTAAAACATCTCAGCTTGTGAAAAACTATTTATCAGATAAACATATAAACAGTGGTTCCTTTCATCAAGTAGTTGATCATAAAAATGAAGCCTTCGGGTATTCCATCCTTCCTGATCTTAATCTAGTCCTCGTCGTGAATCAGAATATAAAAGAAATCAGTTCAACAACCAACTTTATATTACAATTTCTATCCATTGTATGTGTGCTTGTATTTATATTTGTTATTTTTATAGCAAGATTGTTTGCAAAAAAGTATACAGAACCTATTATCTTGATAAGAGATGCTATGCGTGTTGCCTCAGATGGAAATCTCACAGTACAGTCCAATATAAAAAGCAATAATGAAATTGGTGAATTATCAAAAAACTTCAATAAAATGTTACATATCATTAAAACTAATTACGAAGATTTGGAGTCCATGCATGAAGAATTGCTCTCCAATGAGGAACAACTTCGTTCTAATTACGATCATATTGAATTTTTAGCCTATCATGATACCTTAACCAAGTTGCCAAACAAATTAGCCTTTCTTGATAATGTGAATGCAATATTAGAAGCCTCCAAATCGACTCAGGTAAATCATGCCGTATACTTTGTTGATCTTGATAACTTCAAAACAGTAAACGATACTCTGGGACATGAATACGGAGATAAATTATTAGCAAAAACCGCTCATATTCTAACCTCCTTACTTGGCTGCGAAGGAATGATTGCAAGAGCAGGTGGCGACGAATTTTTATTATTTAAAGAGAATATTGGGAATAATGATGTTGCAAAAGCCTTTGCTTCCCAGATCACGAGCCACTTTACCAATCCTCTTGATTTAAATGGTGAAATTGTATATGTATCGATGAGCATTGGAATTGCACTCTATCCTGAGAATGGACTATCCTCTAATGTTTTAATTAAGAATGCTGATATTGCCATGTACAAATCAAAGGATACCGGCAAAAACAAATATACTTTGTTTGACAAGAAGATGGAAGAAGAACTAAGTCGTAACACCCTCATACTAGAAATATTGCGTAACGCAATTGAAAACCAAGAAATATATGTTGAATATCAACCTTTATTAGAACTTTCAACCAATAGTGTGATTGCTTTTGAGGCCTTAATGCGAATTAAAAGTGAACGGTTAGGTAACATCAATCCAAAAGAATTTATCCCTATCGCAGAAGAAAGTGGAGTCATTATTGATCTTAGCGCTTGGTTATTAAAAGAAGTGTGCACCTTCAACAAACAGCTCATTGATTGTGGAGCGAAGCCAAGGCATGTATCGGTTAATATATCCTCGGTACAGATTAACCGCCCAGGATTCATAACTGTATTATCCGATATTTTGGAAGAAACCAAACTTCCACCTCAGTACCTCGAATTAGAAATAACAGAAAGCACCCTAGTATCCTCGATCATAGATGCAACCATGATGTTAAATAAGCTCCAAAATCTTGGAGTCCGAATATCCTTAGATGATTTTGGTACCGGCTACTCCTCGCTGAACTATCTTACCAACATGCCAATTGATACATTGAAGATTGATAAATCCTTTATAGATAATATTTGCAATAACAAAAAAGATTCTTGCATTGCCGAATCAATTATACAATTGGCTCATAGTTTGGAGGTCACAGTAGTTGCTGAGGGTGTTGAACAAGAGGATCAGTTGATTGAACTCAAAAAGATGCGCTGCGATACTATCCAAGGTTATATTTATAGTAAGCCGATTAGTAGGTCAGCCTTAATTGATATTCTTCGAGAAGATGACTTAATTACACAACGTACTTTATTCTAAATTGATCGTAATAATGACCGTTACACCTTATGAATTCTTTTCCTTAAATTAATTAAAATGGGATAAGTTAGGGTGTTATACGTCATCCATAAAGTAAATTAATGAATATGTGCACATATATATGCAGATGCGCAGACCGGCCACATGAGGTTGTACTATACCGCATGTGGGTAAGGCAAGTCATATGTATATATATGTGCACATATTCATTTTTCACCGTAAACTCTAACCAATTTTAGATTTTTATTTTAATATTATTTTTCTATCACTCCTGCACTACCAAGTACATTCTGAATTTTATGTTTTACCAATGTCTTTATATTATTTCTTGCTGGAGTCAGGTACTGTCTTGGATCAAAATGATTAGGATTCTTTGCAAAATACTCTCTTACGCCAGCAGTAAATGCAAGTCTTAAGTCAGAATCAATATTGATTTTGCAAACTGCCATTGTAGCAGCCTGTCTGAGCATTTCTTCCGGAATACCAATAGCATCATCCATTTTACCACCATACTGATTAATGATTTCAACATATTCTTTTGATACGGAGGATGCTCCATGTAATACGATGGGGTAATTAGGTAATCTCTTCCCCACTTCTTCTAAGATATCAAAGCGAAGTACCGGTTTTTGTCCAGGTTTAAATTTGAATGCTCCATGACTTGTACCAATCGCTATTGCTAATGAGTCCACTCCGGTTCGCGTAACGAATTCTTCTACCTCCTCCGGCCTCGTGTAGGATGCGTTCTCTGCTGACACATTTACATCATCTTCAATTCCTGCTAATTTACCCAATTCTCCTTCTACCACACAACCGTGATCATGTGCATACTCTACTACTCGCTTTGTTAACGCAATATTATCCTCGAAACTATGTTTTGAACCATCAATCATAACAGAAGTAAATCCTCCGTCAATACACGATTTGCATATTTCAAAATCGTCTCCATGATCCAAATGTAGTGCAATTGGAAGGTCAGTATCGATTAATGCAGCTTCTACTAATTTAACAAGATATGCATGTTTTGCATATTTTCTCGCTCCTGCAGAAACTTGTAAAATAATTGGAGATTTCAATTCCTTTGCAGCCTCTGTAATTCCCTGTACAATCTCCATATTATTTACATTAAACGCACCAATCGCATAACCTCCTGCATATGCTTTTTCAAACATCTCCTTCGTTGTAACAAATGGCATATTATCCTTCCCTTCTATTAATATATTATGTAAATATTTCCCACTTAATTATAACACAAAATTTTTGAATGAAAAGTTATTTTTACCCAGAATAATTATATTTTTACATATATCACACAGCTAATCCATTTCATATAATGTACTAACCAATTTATATCTTTTAGTCAAATATAAATTGGATTAGCTTATTCTTATGAAATGAAAATAAACTATAAGGAGCGATGATAATGGTAATGATAAATGAAAATAACCGAAATCATGGTCAAGGGCATCATCACCATCATGAGGGTTGGCCTCCAGGTCCTCCTCCAGGACCTCCAAAGCCCCCGTCACCCTATCCACCTAAACCGTACCCTCCGAGACCTATTCCTCCTGGACCCCCATTTCCTCCTGGGCCATTCCCACCTAGACCTTACCCTCCGAGACCTTACCCTCCTGGACCTTATCCTCCTGGACCTTACCCTCCTGGACCTTATCCTCCTGGACCTTATCCTCCTGGACCTTACCCTCCTGGACCTTACCCTCCTGGACCTTACCCTCCAAAGCCACCGAAACCACCGAAGCATCGCTGATTATACCCGAGAAAACACCTTTCTACTTAGATTTTTATAATGAGTAAAATAATATAACTAAAATTATAGCAAGGGGTAGCCTCAAAACAATATTATTCGAATGAAATAATATTGTTTTGAGGCTACCCCTTGCTATCCCTCCAAGTACAGTATAAAATTAGTATATTCAATTATATATTAATGCAAATAACACATTTGAAAGATGAGGTTAATTATTATGGAACCTAAGAGACTCTCTGACTCAATAACAGAACAAGTACAAATCCTTATGCCATCTCATAGTAACGGTGCAAACCGACTTTTTGGCGGTCAGTTAGTTGAGTGGATTGATATTGTGGCATCGGTTGTAGCGCGACGTCATTCTGGCTGCAATGTAACTACCGCTGCAATCGATAATCTTCAATTCAAAGCCGGAGCCTTTATGAATAATACTCTTGTATTGATTGGTCGCATTACCTATGTTGGAAAAACTTCAATGGAAATCCGTGTAGATACTTACGTAGAAGACTTGAACGGTATTCGTCAGGTAGTAAATCGTGCCTATCTTGTAATGGTTGCTATAGATGATCAAGGTCATCCCACTGAAGTACCGGGTTTAGTCGTAGAAACAGAAAGTGAACGCGCGGAATGGGCGGCTGGAATAAAACGACATTCTCTGCGAAATAAAAGACGTAAAGAAGGATATTAATGCAATTGATTAGTTACACGACAAACTGTCAGGGATCATTGGAGCTTATGGAATCCAAACCATACATCTATATCTTAAATTGATCCAATTGGTTTTTTCTGTTTTCTTGTTTCACTTTTGCATTTTTAAACGATTGATCAGACATATGGTCTGCATTATGATTCAAATATCCTTCTGTATATAAAAGACGTTTTTCAGTGTTAAGCTTGTAGTTATTGTTAACATTATTTCCATAGGCTAAAATATTCTTTAAATTATTGATTTCCAACAAGCGCTCTTGATTTAACTGTTTCGCATGCTCCAAATTCTGCAAAGAGGAAGAATTATCGAAATGTCCTTCAAGATATCGTTGCGTCCTTGTTTGTTTTTCAACCAAGTTAACCAGATGATTAACCTGACGCTCTTTTTTAGAAACATCCTTTTCTCTAACAATACTCATTGTTTTCCACCTTTCATAAACTTGATGTAATCGCTTCAAATGATAATACAAACTTTTCTCGATTTTATTTTTTCCGAAAGCATACACTTTTATGATGTGAATATTATGTTAAAATCGTTTTAAATGGTAACAAATGAATATTTTTCTTATATTATTTTACACCCTTAAGAAATCTCATATAATAAAACATATACTGCTGTACAATTCCTGCATAGCCCTTAAATCGATCTTTTTCAAACTGGTCATTATAGATTTCCTTGAGAACTCGAAGAATCCACACGTCAACTGGAAATCCTTCAATATGGTGTAAGCCATAAAGCGCAATGCAATTGGCCACTTTTTCTCCAATACCATGAATTTTCTTAAGTGCAATTACCGATTCTTCAAAACTCCCCTTCATTAAATATTGCAAATTCAATTGTTTCGTATATACAACCAGTGAAGCACTGATTATGTAATCGTCCCGATAACCGAGCTTTAAGGCACGCAACTCTGCTTTGCTCGCTTGAGATAACACCTCCGGGGTAGGAAAAGCATAATAAACACCATCCCCCTCCACTGATAATTTATCTCCATAACGTTCACAAATACCCTCAATACAATTTTTGATTGATGGGATGTTCTTATTCTGAGAGATAATAAAGCTAATCATAGCCTCAAACGGCTCCTGTTTTAAGATACGTATCCCTTGTCCATACAAGGATGCCTCTCGTAAAAATATATCCTCACCCTTAGCCAATCCTTCTACAATCTTATTGTAATCGTATTTCAAGTCAAAATAATTCTCCCACAGATCTAAGTATTCTTCTTCACTACAGCTCATTTCCACAACATCACTACTTATTTGTGTTAATTCCAAATATTTGCCGTAAGCCACCAGTCCATATTTTACTTCCTTCTCAGCGGTGGGAAGTCGATACATTCGGAAACACTGCCCCGAATCTGCTATCTGTTCTATATTAAAATTAGGATTTTTAATTCTCATTTACTCACTCTTTCTATATAAATTTATTAATAATTCTATGAATATCTATCGTCCCTATATACTTTAATAAATCTACAATTTATAATTCATACGAACATTCAGATTATCCTACTACCTTTAATCGATCCGTAATATAAATTATATTATATAGTACCTGGTTTCTCATAACAAGCTGTCTCCTTATGAGAAATCTGGTATTTTTTTCTGTCAAAACAAGGAAGAGAGTGATATAATTGTCGTAAATAAAATGTTGTATTTGGAGGACTAATAAGTATGTTATCAAATTCCAATATAAAAGATTTTTTTATCCGCAGTGCTACTAAGGAGGATGTTCCGACTATCTTACAATTCATAAAAGCCCTTGCTGAATATGAAAATATGCTGGATCAAGTAGTTGCTACCGAAGAATTTTTAACAGATGTACTTTTTAGTCAAAAGAAAGCTGAAGTAATAATAGGCGTTTATCAACAGAATCCGGTATGTTTTGCTCTATTCTTCCACAATTTCTCCACCTTCTTAGGAAAGTCGGGTATTTATATTGAGGATCTGTATGTAAAACCCGAGATGAGGGGAAAAGGCTTTGGCAAAATAGTACTCTCCTATCTTGCCAACATGGCTCTTGAGCGGAATTGTGGAAGGTTGGAATGGTCATGTCTTGATTGGAATAAACCTTCCATTCAGTTCTACAAACAGATGGGAGCAATCCCTATGGATGAATGGACGATATATCGTTTACAGGGTAATGAATTAATTAATTTAGCAAAGCAATAAATTGCTAGTTACACTCACTATGTTACACCCTCAATAAAAATAGAGGGTATTAATATTCAATATCACCCTCTTGCCTATGATTCTCATCCCTATAAATTCCAATTATATCTTTATCATATTGTTTTTCATCCTCTTCATAAGTTATAATAAGATTAGTTATTAACCTGATAATAAATATTATAAGGGAGGACTCACAAATGGAGACAAGACCATATATTTCATGGAAGTTAGTTGGTGATTTTATGTCGGCTACTTTTGAAAAAATGGGAGTACCACACGAGGAGGCACTCATCTGTGCTGAAGTGTTAATGGAGAGTGACCGCAGAGGAATAGAAAGTCATGGTTGTAATCGTTTTAAAGCTATTTACATTGATCGAATTCTGGAGGGAATTCAAAAACCTATCACCGAATTTGAGATAGTTCGTGAAACTCCCACCACTGCCGTTGTAGATGGACATGATGGAATGGGTATGATTGTTGGTTATCATTCTATGCAGATGGCAATTGACAAAGCAAAAAAGTATGGTCTTGGCATGGTTGTAGCTCGCAACTCAACCCACTACGGGATTGCAGGTTATTATGCTACAATGGCAACCAAGCAAGGTCTGATAGGAATAACTGGTACCAATGCTCGCCCCTCGATTGCTCCAACCTTTGGTGTTGAAAATATGTTGGGTACCAATCCATTAACCTTCGGTATTCCGACCGACGAGGATTTTCCGTTCGTGCTCGATTGTGCAACTAGTATCACACAACGTGGCAAGATAGAATATTACGCTCGCACTGGCAAGGATACCCCAAAGGGAATGGTAATTGGACAGGATGGTTTACCTATGACAGATAGTGGGCTCATATTAACCGATCTCACTAAGGGTACTGCTGCGTTGGCTCCGCTTGGTGGCATCGGGGAAGAACTGGCAGGGTACAAAGGTTATGGATATGCAACCGTTGTTGAGATTTTATCTGCAGCATTACAAGCCGGAAGCTTTTTAAAAACGTTAAATGGCATTGGAGAAAATGGTAAAAAATCACCTTATCATCTAGGACATTTCTTTATGGTAATTGATCCGGAGGCATTTCTTGGACTTGATACTTTTAAAAAAACCACCGGAGATATTCTTCGTGCGTTGCGTGCTTCCAAGTTAGCACCGGACGAAGAAAGGATTTATACCGCCGGTGAAAAGGAATATTTGTGCTGGCTAGAACGCAAGGAGAAAGGCGTTCCGATTGGCGAAGCTGTGCAGAAAGAGTTTATAAACATACGCAATAAATTCGAACTACCCTTCCAGTTCCCTTTTGAATAGAAATCTATAATCAGCAGTAATAACCCAATATAAATTCTATATATTAACTGAATTAACCGCTATGGTTTAATTAAGGCTCTAAATGCAGTATTGGGGTTGGTTTCTCTGAAATCCGCTCCAATACTGCATTTAGAGCCTTTTTAATGGTTGGTTTTATGCGCAGACCGGCCTCATAATATATATACCATTATATTTGAACATTGACAGAATTATAAAAAACATATAAAATTACAGCTGTCAAGACAGTTGTAATACTTAACGTTATATCACGAAAGGAGTTTTTTTATGTCATCTCTAAATAAAATAAAAACTATGACTGTAGCGGCTTTACTCTGCGCCATAGGAATTGTTATTCCATTTTATTCACCCTTTAAAATTATAATTGATCCTATGTCCTTTACTTTAGCAAGTCATGTTGCGATTTTTATCGCCATGTTTATCTCTCCAGTTGTAGGTATCTTTGTCGCTTTTGGAACTGCCTTTGGGTTTTTAATAGGTGGTTATCAAATTATAATTGTATTTCGAGCTTTTTCCCAAATTATTTTTATTTTAATCGGAGCGTTAATCTTAAAGAAGTATAACAACATATTACTTTCCTTAAAGTCCCTAATTCCTTTTGTTGTATTTATATCAATAATACATGCACTTGGCGAATTAGCCGCTGTATATGTGTATTATTCTTTTAATGCACCAAGCAATGTTCTTACTAATACAATTATCTATCTGGTTGGCTTTGGAACCTTCGTTCACAGCTTGGTCGATTTCACCATTGCTTATCTAGTATGGAAGCCGATACAGTTTGTTGTTTCTATCCCTGCTAATGCTAAGATTAGAACAAGACCTAGAGGACTTAAGGGTTAAACATGATTCATATAATTCACATTGTTTAATTTGGATTATTCGTATGATACGTATAAAGAGCATGGTAACTGTGATCTGATATAAGCCCATAATGCTTGACCGTTTTATTATGAAACTGTCTTTCATATGGAAACCTATATTAATCAAGATACCATGCTCTTTTTCATCGCATCAACCTATAAACTATGAGGAGCTTAACAGATTCCTTAAAGCAAAAAGAAACACGCATAGCGTGTCTCTCCAATGTTCACATTTAAAATTTCTACAATATTTCACTACTCATTTCAATCTCAGACTCAATAATCGTAATTGATAAAACCTTCATCATATCAATCTCAAATGGCGAAACCTCTGCTCCTTCTGGATCAGTTATCACTCGCACAATCGGTCTTAAAGGGAAACTCTTATTCTGCTCTTTTACAATTCCAATACAATTATCAGAAAGACGAACCATAGAACCATTCGGATATATTGCTATCTGTTTAATCAATACTGATACCATCTGCGTATCAAATTTCGTACCTGCATTCTCAATTAAGTAATTAACTGCTTGGTTAGAACTCCATTTTTTGCGGTAGCAACGATCTGAAATCAAGGCATCATAGGTATCTGCAACAGCAACTAACCTAACAAATTCATGCAATTCACCAGCTTTCATTCCAGTAGGATATCCTGATCCATCCATCTTTTCATGATGATATAACGAGATTATCCTCGAAAGCTCTGTTAAACTCGGACATTTTTTTAAAGTCTCATATCCTAAGGTCGTGTGGTTCTTAATATGCTCCACTTCATCCGTATTTAAGTTACCTTCTTTGTTCAGAACGCTTTTATCCAAAAGAATCTTGCCTATATCATGGAACAAAGCACCTGCTGCCAGTTTTTCCATCATAGTTTTATTATAGCCTAATTGTTTCGCAATCAGCAACGAATATACGGTAGTACTTACACAATGTGTAAAGGTATACTCATCGGTAGCTCCTATATCATTAAGACTCACTTGTAAATCTTCCAATGTCAAGATATCATCAATGATACTAAGAATCGTCTCTGATATCTCAGTTAGGTCTATTATCGTTTTTTTCTCAAAATCATCAATTGTTTGACGAAGTATTCGCTTGCAAGAAACTCTGGTCTCTTCTGAAATCGCATCCGGTATTTCGATTCCATTACTTTTGGAATCTTCAACATATACACAATCAATACCCAATTGCCTTAATCTATTAGCATATCTTTCAAGATCCGTCTGACCATCTCTCAAAATCAAGCAATCTCTATAATAAATTGACTTTGCCAATATCATATCGGACTTAAGCATTGACAACGAAACCAGTCTCATGAATAATCTCCTCTACTTTAGTACAATAGTTCATATATCAATATCATACGGTATCAGAATTCTTGTGTCAAGGAATAGATAGTGGTAAAAGGGTTATAATGTCTAATTATAAATGAGAAATATATACTATTTACAAAGCATTTTCATTAACATATTGTACTATTTCGACTAATTTAGAGAATGTTGTGTTACTACTGTTTCTGTTGTTTTGTAATAAATGGTATTTCTTCCATTAAAATTCTTACAGCAAAAAATTGATATATACATCTATGCATTGCAAATAAGTATAATGTCTTCCAATATCCATTGAATTATTATAGTGAACATTTTGCCATCATATCAATTTTATTACAGAAATAGACATAAAATATTTTGTATTATTTAATATATTATTTATATATTTTTTATAATTATAGTTGAACAAAGTTATTTAATACCTCGCTTCCTTGTTTACACAACAATTATTTTCTATTTACTTCATGAATAAAATTATATTTTTTGCAAATAGTAAATAGTACTAAATTATAAAAGGAGATGAAAATATGAGCGAAAGCAAAAACACTTCCTCCAAAAAGGCAAGTAAAAGTAGCACTTCTACAAATGGTAATATGAAAAATGGTTACACCTCATCCGCTACCGATTCTCGTTCAAAATCCACTTCAAGTAAAGCAACCGATTGTGGTACTAAATAAATAGCGGACGTTGCAAGCTATAAACATGTAATAAACTGTGCACGTAAAACATAAAAACCCGCTAATGCGGGTTTTTATGTTTATTACTACCAAAATACATAGTAATTACCATGAACTCTCCATCGTTTTTCTAATTATTCATTGTACTTTATATCAATAAATGTTAGAATAAAGTATAAAAAGTCACTTTTAATCGTCAGAATGCACAATAATTATATCTTACATTTGTTGACGGCTTAAATCATTTTAACTTAATTATCAGAAAGTTAAAGATCTAACAAGTGCTCTATAATTCGAGGAGGAATTTTTATGAATGCACTAAAAAAATTAAAGAAATTTTTATTTGATCAGAAAAATACGCAGGTTCTCATTCTTCGTCTTACCATTATCATCCCTTGCTTATTGATGATCACCTTACTACTGGCCTTTGTTTCTCCCACTATTTTTTCCTATGTAGTACCTGTTTCTCTCATTATTCTAATCATCCTATCTGCTATACTTCTGCTCTTATTTGCACAATTTATTAAAGCAGTTCGTATCATTGATGAAAATGCTATCACACTATCACAGGGTAATCTTAATGTCAGTGATATCATTTCAGAAAAAACGAGAGGTTTAGAAATTCTCGCATCCGCCTTCAACGATATGAAGCGTAATCTGCTAAGTTACATAGAATCAACCAAAAGTAATGTTATTATATTATCCGATGCCATTGATAAGGTGACAAAAAGTATTGATATGAGTTACAAGGGTAACGAACTAATTGCCTCCAATATATCCATCGTTGCGGAAAAAGCACAGGAGCAGCTAAAAATTGCAAAGGATACCCTAGACGGAATCGAAAAGGTAAGTATCGGAGCGAATCGCATCACAACAACCTTAGGTACCATTGAGAACTTTATGGAGAATACCGCAAAATTAACAACAGACGGTGCCAATTATGTTGTCAAATATACGGATCAAATTCAATTGATATCGGATAACCTTGATGAGACTTCCAGTTTTATTCACACGTTAGATTCTAATCTTTCTCAAATCAATGAATTTGGTAAATTGATTATGAATATCGCCGGACAGTTAAATCTTTTATCATTGAATTCAAGGGTGGAAGCAGCCAGGGCAGGTGAAGCAGGTAAAGGATTTGCCGTAGTTGCAATGGAGATGGACAATCTGTCAAGTGCAACCAAGGACAGTGTAACTCAAATCAACAACCTTATAGGTAACATATTAAAAAGTAATGCGAAAGTTAGCGAAGGTATCGTAAACGTTTCAAAAAGTTTTACAATGAGTAAGGAAGTATTTAATTCTGTAAAAGAGTCCTTCTATACCATTAATAATAACGCTAACATCTTAAATTCCGATATCAAAGAGGTATATGAAGAGTCCCTAAGTATAAGCAATAGCACAAAAGAGATCAGCCATCACGGTTCCTTATTGCATGATTCTTCCTTCGAGATTTCGACTATCACACAGGATGTTGCAGCGGTAACAGAAGAACAATTAGCTGAGAATGAAGAACTGAATGAACAGGCTACTTCTCTTAAGAGAATGCTATCTAGTATTGAAAATCTATTAAAACGTTATAAAACCTCTGTTTTACCAGTTAGTCAAGCAAGTCCAAAAAGACTTCAATTTGTTATGATGTGCCCTACCAGCGGCTCCTTCTGGATGTCTGTTAAGCAAGGTGCTTTATATGCACAGAACGAGTTGAAGGGTAAAAATGTTGATGTGAACTTTCTAGGTTTCGAAACAATTGATCGTACCTTTATCGATGAGGCAAACATCATCATTGATAACCACTGCGACGGACTTATTCTTCCCGGTTTTGTCAAAGGAATTGAGGAGTGTGTTGAGAAAGCATACCAAAAGAAAATACCTGTAATGACCTATAATTGTGACATTGTTGATACTTCAAAACGCTTATCCTATTTTGGTCCTAATACCAAAGGCGAAGGAATTTTAGCTGCTGAAATACTTGCTAAAAGTATTGACGAAGAAGGAACTGTAATTATATTTAAAGGCAATACCAACTCTTCCATTAATTCTACACGAAGAGATGCTGCCTTTGCAAAACTCTCTAAATATTCAAACATTAAAATCGCTTTAGAAATTGATGACATTGAAAATGTTATGCAAGTTTACAAAAAATTGAAGGAAGTTATGTATTATATGCCTAAAGTAGATGGTATCCTATTTATTGGCGATGGTGCACCTGGCGCTGCTAAATTAATTGAAGAGTTGCAATTAGTTGATAAAACGAAGCTATTTTGTTTTAATTACAGTGATGATATAGCTAGCTTGATCAAAAAAGGCATTGTTCAAAAAGCATTTCACCAAGACTCTTTTGGTCAAGGTCATGATCCAATTATCTATCTCTATAATTACTTGGTGGCCAACGAACAGCTGGAAAACAATACCTATACAAGAACCGAGATCATTGATAAATATAGCATGAGTGATTACTGATTAATATTATCAATGATGTAGTTTATCTTTGATGTAGTTATCTTTGATGTAGTTTATCTTTGATGTAGTTTTCTTTGATGTAGTTTTCTTTTGATGTAGTTTATCTTTGATGTAGTTTTCTTTGATGTAGTTTATCTTTGATGTAGCTATCTTTGATGTAGTTTTATTTGATGTAGTTATCTTTGATGTAGTTATCAATGATATATTATATTTTTGATGGAGTTTATGATGGAGTTTGTCTTTGATATTGTTTAAATTAAAAGCGGAACAATGTTAGCATCTAAGTTTCTAACATTGTTCCACTTTTTATTAAAATCACAGATAAATTCAATGTAGCCCTGGCTATATTAGTACCATTTTTTCAACATATTTCATCTTTACTTGGGTGTAAGACGTATTATCTTATCATCATAAGCATCCGGATTACCTCTTCCGTCTCGATTGCTTGTCGTTAGATAAATTGATCCATCTGACATTTGAATCACTTCGCGAAAGCGCCCAAAACTATTTTCTAACCATGGTTCTATCTTTACTACTTCTGTTCCATCCTTATTCAATGTAATTGCTAACAGCTTCTCTCCACGCAAACCACCAACTAGTAATTTCCCTTGCCAAGCACCTTTGTTAATGTTGGTTATGCCGGAGGGTGCCCATGTTTCCTCATTACTTTGAATTATAGGGTTTTTAGCTACTATCCTATTCGTCCGTTCATCACCTCGAACAATTGGCCAACCATAATTCGCTCCGAGTTGTATAATATTAATTTCATCGTGAGCTCTCGGTCCATGCTCTGATTCATACAGAATATTATTATAACCCCATGCAAGACCCTGTGGATTCCTATGGCCGATACTATACACCGGAGAACCGCCATATGGATTATCCTCAGGAATGGTTCCATCGAGATTAATTCGTAATATCTTGCCTGCTAAACTGTCTCTATCTTGAGCTAAACTTGCATCTCCCGCGTCTCCAGTAGTAATGTAAAGTTTATGATCTGGACCTATTTTAATTCTTCCTCCATTATGTATACTTGCTCCTGGTATTTTATCAAGAATAACTTGATCAATAGTAGCCTTGTCATTTTGCTCAATCAGTCGTACAACACGGTTATATAATCTACCATCCTCATAGTAGGTATGCATAACGTAAATATAATGGTTTGTCATGAACTCAGGATCCAGTACAATACCCATAAGTCCTCCCTCCCCTTGACTAATAAAGGGGAACTCTAATGTAATCAATGGCTCGGGAAGAAAGCGACCATTTTCAATAACCCATACTGATCCTGTTCGTTCAGTTACATATATTCTGCCCGACTCACTGATATCGATTGCCCAAGGGACAATCAGTTTAGTTGCAATAATTTCAATATCATAAGGGAATATATCCGTGTTAACCAAGTTACCAATTGGCATCAGATACAACCTCCATAAACCTTTCTATCATTATATTAATTGATACTGAGAAATATTGTACAAACTGATAAATTATTTAAAAATATTGTACATATAAATTAATGTGATTTAAATCACATATTTATCATGCGAGATATGAAATAATAATATCATTAAAATAGGCGGCATATACACTTAAACATTTGTGTCGCTTAATCAATAATATCTTTACAGGAAATATATTAAATGTTATAACTTGAAACAAGAAGTACGGTATATAACAATTCCAGTTTGAAAGGATGATTCGATGTTAAATAGAAATAATGTCAATAAGACCTATGGTAATTTAGTAAATGGCGAATGGGTCATGTCAGAAAGTAATCAGACGATTGAAATCAATTCTCCAGTTGATGGATGCTTTGTTGGTAAAGTACAAGCCATGAATCAAGATGAAATTGATAAAGTTATCGCAAATGCGAAAGAATCACAAAAAGCATGGAGGGAAATTCCAGTAAGCGAACGTGCAAAGATATTAACGAAAGCAGCTGAAATCTTAGAGGACAATGTCGAATTTTTATCAGAAATCTTAGAAATTGAGATAGCGAAAGATACTGATTCCTCTGTTTCAGAGATTAAACGTACCGCAGACTTTATTCGTTTTACAGCCAATGAAGGAATGCATATACAGGGCGAAACCATTGGTGCTGATAATTTCCCCGGATATAAGAAGAATAAAATATCCTTCGTAACTCGTGTCCCTTTGGGGATCGTATTAGCGATATCTCCCTTTAACTATCCGATCAATCTATCTGCCTCTAAGATAGCTCCAGCACTTATGGCCGGTAATAGCGTCATATTAAAGCCTCCCACACAAGGCTCTATCAGTGCTTTATATTTGGCTGAGATCTTTCATGCTGCCGGTCTTCCAAAGGGCGTGTTAAACACCGTCACAGGAAAAGGTTCTGAAATCGGTGATTATCTTATAACACATCCTGATATTAGCTTTATTAATTTTACCGGAAGCACCAGTGTCGGTAAACATATTGCCAAAATCGCCGAGATGGTTCCAATGATGATGGAATTGGGTGGAAAGGATGCCGCAATTGTTCTGGCAGACGCAGATTTGACTATGACAGCTAGTAATATTGTTGCAGGTGCCTACAGTTACTCAGGGCAACGATGTACCGCAGTAAAAAGAGTTCTTGTAGTAAATGAAATTGCCGATGAATTGGTTAAATTGATCGAAAAAGACGTAAATCAGTTGAAGGTTGGAAGACCTGGAAAGGGCGTTCAGATTACACCTCTTATTAATAATGAATCAGCAGATTATGTTCAAGAATTAATTGATGATGCCTTAGAAAAAGGTGCTAAGCTAATTACAGGCAATCGTCGAGAGGGAAATTTAATCTATCCTACCTTACTTGATCATATTACCACCGATATGCGTATTGCTTGGGAAGAACCTTTTGGCCCAGTACTTCCTATCATGCGTGTAAAGGACGGGGATGAAGCAATATCGATTGCCAACCGTTCCGAATACGGTTTACAATCTTCTGTATTTACACAGGATATCGACAAGGCCTTTATGATTGCCAGCAAGTTAGAGGTTGGAACGGTTCAAATCAATAACAAAACAGAACGTGGACCGGATCATTTCCCCTTCTTGGGTGTAAAATCCTCCGGTATGGGTACTCAAGGCATTCGCTATAGTATAGAAGCAATGAGTAGACCGAAAGCCATTGTATTAAATTTTGATAATCATTAGAAGTTTGTAAGCAAATGCAAATAAGGACTGAAACACCAATTGATTAATCTACTTTGGTTCCAGTCCTTATCTTTAATAAAGAATTTAAATAATTCTCAGGTGTTTGAAAGCTGTCAAAGGAAACGAATTATTTTGCTTCTTTAATTATTGCTTTTTTATATAACTTTATTTTGTAAATTGTTACTATATATAACCTTCTTACTTAAGATAACTATTATATATTTACATCCTTACTTTTTTCAAGTAAGTATGTTATAATATCAATACGAGGTGATAAATCATGGAAAACTTTCATTTATGTCCAAAATTTGAGGCGGCTTTTGAGTTATTGGGGAAGCGTTGGACCGGTCTTATTATAAGAACTTTAATCGGTGGTAAAAAGCGATTTTCTGACATTGCAGAAGCCATACCTAATATGAGTGCCCGAATGCTTACCGAACGTTTTAGAGAGCTAGAGAAAGAAGGCATTATTATTCGAACTGTATATCCTGAGACCCCCGTTCGCATTGAATATGAACTTACTGAGAAAGGTCATGGACTAAAATCCGTCATGGATGAAGTACAAAAATGGGCGGAAAAGTGGAGCTAATTCTACTATGCTCTTACACTTTTACAATCTATCCCCGAACTTTATAATATAATTATGAAGTATCGGGGGATTTTTTTTAATTATCAGATAATTTAATTATATCAAGATTAATAAAAGTTTTTTCTAAAACACTATTGACATATTCTATCTTTAGTGTAATAATAAATGCATATACACTTACTAAAAGTAACGAACTATATTATATATTATAAATTACTATTTGTAATTATAATATTACTTTTGACTTAGTATTTACTATACTTACAACTAATAATGGGAAAGAGGGATAATACATGTTAAAAAAGATAGACAGCAAAGCTATGGGTAGTAGTAATCTTGGTTGGTTAAAAAGCAAATTCCACTTTTCCTTTGCGGAATACTACAATCCTGCTAATATTAATTTTGGAGCACTCAGAGTAATCAATGATGACTTAATAGAGGCTGGTAGCGGATTTGATACTCATCCACATAAGGACATGGAGATTATCACTTATGTAGTGAACGGTGAATTAACACATGGTGATAATATGGGAAATCGCAATACGATCTCCAGAGGACATGTACAATACATGAGTGCTGGTACTGGAGTGTTTCATAGTGAACACAACTTAGGAAGTGAGGAGTTAAGATCATTACAGATATGGATCTATCCTGACAGACGTGATTACGAGCCGAATTATGGTGACTATCGATTTGAATGGAAGGACAGACGCAATCAATGGCTACCGATGGTTTCCGGCAAGAACGGAGACACTCCAATTAAAATCCATCAGGATGTTAATATCTACTCTCTCGAACTTGATAAAGGGAATGAAATTTCCTTTCCTGTGGCGAAGGGTAGACAAGCATATTTGGTTCAAATCGAGGGAAAATCCTTAATCAATAACGTGGATTTATCAGCGCAGGATGCGTTAGAGATCATAAGTGAGGATATCATGGTTCAAGCGAAAGAAACATCCCATATTATTGTTTTCGAGATGATTCAATAAAAACCTTCGACAACAATTTTAACGATAATAAGTAAAAAACCTATAATATTTATCTTAGCGATAGTAAACATAATACCTATAACAACAATTTTAGCGATAATAAGTAAAAAACCTATAACAACAATTTTAGCATATTAAGTAAAAAACCTATCACAACAATTATAGCATATTAATTAAAAAACCTATAACATTTATCTTAGATATAAATAAAAACCTATAACATTTATCTCAGATATTAAGTAAAAACCTATAACATTTATTTTAACAATATCAACAAAAAAACCTATAAAAATAAAATTATTTATTATAAATAAGGAGGAATTTATATGTCAAAAGATTTTTTATCCGCAGTAGAACAGAGACGTACCTATTATGGTATCAGTAAGGATTCCGTTATATCCGATGAGAAGATTAAAGAAATTATCGAGCAAGCTGTTAAGCATACCCCTTCCGCTTTCAATTCTCAAAGTGCTAGAGTTGTTCTCCTTTTAGGAGATCATCATGATAAATTATGGGAGTTTGCTAAGGATGCATTAAGAAAGATTGTACCTGCTGAACAGTTTAGCGAGAGTGAGAATAAGATTAATTCATTCAAAGCAGGTTACGGCACCGTTTTATTCTTTGAAGACAATGCGATAATCGAAGGCCTTCAAGAGAGATTTGCACTCTATAAAGATAATTTCCCTGTTTGGTCGCAACAGTCAAGCGGCATGCATCAATTCGTTATATGGACTGCATTGGAGCTTGAGGGCTTCGGTGTATCTCTGCAGCATTATTCGGAATTGATAGACGGTGATGTAAAGAAGGAATGGAACATCCCAAGCAATTGGAAGTTCATCGCTCAGATGCCTTTTGGTAAACCGGTTGTACCACCAAGTGAAAAACCAATGCTTCCTCTTGACGTTCGAGTTAAGGTATTTAAATAATTTGATTTGTTCTTAACTAATTTGCATGTCAATAAAAGGAACAAGGTCCGCTCTCCAAAATATCCTTTCGGAGAACCACCTTGTTCCTTCTTTGATTTTAGTTATATTGGGTGACCCGAAGTCATCCCTAACCAATGAGAAATAACGAAAATTTATAGCGTTACGTTAACTGCATATTCTATATTAATTGACTGAAGCTTCCTTATTTAAGCGTTCAACAACTTCTTCTAGCTCTTTCACAGTCATACTGCTTCCAAAGCTTATTACTCCACGCAACGGCATAAATTTCATCATAGCCTCTTGCATTTCTGCGGTGATTGCTTCGGATGCCGAATCACTTCCATCATTGTTGGCAATACCCGCCAATTCATCCATATTAACCATTTCGTTAATGATATCCATTGCCTTTTTATTATGCATGATATCTCCCATAAGGGTGTCTTTTGTAAAAGTAAATGGTAGCTGGACAGTTGATTCTACCGTTATAGTTGACGAGAGCTCAATTTGTCTGGAGGATTTTCCAATTAATATATCAAACTCTCCACTCTCTACGTGCCAATCATGAATTTTGATATTGTAGTAGGCAAATGCTCTCTTACCTAGTTCAAAAGTAATTGTTTTCGTTTCTCCCGGCTCTAATTCCACCTTACCAAATTCTCTTAACTCTTGGATTGGTCTGATTACAGTGCTTTGTTTGTCCGCTACATATACCTGAACAATCTCCTTACCTAAGACGTTACCGGTATTCTTAACATCCACAGTAACAATAACACTTTCAGTATCCTTCATGAAGGATTTGCTTAATTTGAGATTGGAATATTCAAAGGTAGTATAAGAAAGTCCGAAGCCAAACGGAAATAGAACATTCATCTTTTTCTTATCATAATAACGATATCCAACAAAAATTCCTTCTTTATATTCAACGATATCTTCCTCACCCGGGAAGTTTATAAAGGAAGGATTATCTTCTAAGCAAAGCGGGAAGGACTCAGGAAGCTTCGCACTTGGATTAACCTTTCCAAACAGAATATCAACTACAGCACCACCTACTGCCTGTCCGCTAAGATATGCTTCTACAATTCCCTTTACTTTATTTACCCATGGCATCTCAATTGGAGACCCATTATGAAGAACAATTATTGTATTCGGCTGAACAGCGGTAATTTCATCGATCAAAATATTCTGGCAAATTGGAATTCTCATATGCTCTCTGTCATATCCTTCTGATTCAAAAGAATCCGGCAGTCCGGCAAAGACAACTGCAATCTTTGCCTTGCTTGCAGCTTCCACTGCTTCCCTTAATAACTGTTCATCTACTTCATCCTTATCAGTACGATATCCCTGTGCATAAGTGACATTACTCATTCCATTCACTTCTTCAACAGATGAGATGAACTTATGACAATTAATATGAGAGCTACCTCCTCCTTGAAATCGAGGCTTTGAAGCAAATTCACCTATAAAAGCAATGTCATCACTTTCACTTAACGGAAGAATATTATCATTCTTTAATAATACTATTGTCTCATGTGCTATCTTTCTCGCTAATTCATGATCCTTATCGAGGTCAAATACGGCATTATGATCTCTATTTTCTTCAAAGCGATACACAATGTTTAATATTCTTTCCGCCGCAGTATCAAGAACACTTTCTTTCAGTGTTCCGTTCTTCACTGCTTCTACAATAAGTATGTCATTCACTCCATTAGTACTTGGCATCTCTAAATCCAAACCTGCGTCAAGATTGGATACTCGCTCATTCACAGCACCCCAATCGCTTACAACATATCCGTCGAAGCCCCACTCATCTCTTAATACCTTGGTAAGATAGGTTTTATTATCAGCAGCATAAACACCATTGATTTTATTATAGGAACACATTACTGTCCATGGCTTCTGTTTTGTGATTGCTCCTTCAAAGGCCGCAAGGTAAATCTCTCTTAAAGTTCTCTCATCAATTTCTGCGGAACAGGACATTCTACGTGTTTCTTGGTTATTGGCTAAAAAGTGCTTGATACTTGTGCCTACATTCTTGCTCTGAACTCCCTGAATCAGTGATCCAGCCATTTCACTCGCTACATAAGGATCCTCTGATAAGTATTCAAAATTACGTCCACAAAGAGGAGAACGCTTGATATTAACGGCAGGACCTAGAACCACACTTACACCCTCCGCCTGGCAGGCATTACCTAACGCTTCACCCATCGTGGTTACCAACTCTCGATTAAAAGATGCAGCCGTTGCACACCCTGTAGGAAAGCATACCGCCTTAATACTTTCATTAATTCCTAGATGATCCCCAGCTAAATCCTGCTTACGCAAACCATGAGGTCCATCCGATACCATACTTGATGGTATCCCTAGTCTTTCAATTGCTTTCGTATGCCAAAAACCATCACCAGAACAAAGGGATGCTTTTTCTTCTAAGGTCATTTGTGCGATTAATTCTTTTATCATTTCAGTTTTCATTTGACTTCTCCTTTTAACAACATTTCATTTGCTAACAAGAATATCTTATCATACTTAAAAGCATCGTTCTATTCAGTATAATGACCATATTGTAGGTCATTATTGACATAATTCATCATCTCAAAGATTAAGTTTTATCCCCACAAAGCGCTGGCATCACTGGAACTTCTATTAATTCTAGAGAAATCTGTTTTAACAAATGATCTGGTAGAAAGGAATAAGAAAACCACACCAATTAAGATGAAAATTGCAAAGGACAATATCGGGGTTACTATAAAACCATGAATATCTATTGCTAGACCCTCTTTTACAAGTTCGTCAATCGGGCGGTTTGTTTTTTCTAAAACAATCATACGAAAGAACGCTGTTGCGTAAGTCATAGGGTTTAAATAAGCAACATTTCTTAACAATTCAGGTAACATGGAAAGCGGAATGTAAGCACCAGATATAAATGTTAACGGCATCGTAACTGCAGTCTTTATTATCTGGAAGGTCTGCCCGCTTCGCACCTTTGTCGCCATAAATAAGCCAACACCGGAAAATACAAGTCCTACACTAATCATTGCTAATAAAATAAAAATTGGTGTAGTCCAAGAGGTGAATTTAATACCAATAAATAGCCCAATGAGCAAAATCATAACGCCCTGCAAGGTTGAAACGGTGGCTGCAGATAAAAGCTGTCCGATTGCTACGTTAAGTCTCTTGGCAGGGGAAACCAATACCTCTTTCATAAATCCGCTCACCATATCATCCACTGTTGTGGAAGCCAGGTTTAAAGAACCTTCAAAAACTGTGGTTATAATTACACCGGACAACATATATGCAATTGGATTTTCAATTACATCATTTTTAAAGATCGCACCAAATACATATACAAAGAAAAGCGGAAATATCAACGAAAAAATCAATCCGGTTTTATTTCTTACAAAAGCTTTCAGACCTCTAATCCATAAGGTTAATATAGTATTCATGTTAACCCTCCTCCCTAATTTTCTTACCTGTAATTTCAAGAAATACATCGTTAAAGGTTCCTTTTTTGATTTCGATATCCGTTATGACATCCTTTTGCTGGCTGATAACCTGCAATAATTGTTCAATATTTTCCGCATCTACACGGTAATAACTCTCTTTTTTTACATACTCTAGATTATAATCCATCAATAATTGTTCCAACTTGGGTTCATCCTTCGTTGTTATGAACGCTTTATCCTTTGTATATTTCTTTTTTAATGCATACGGAGTATCATGTGCAACAATCTTACCACCATCAATGATCGCAATCTTATCACATACCTCCGCCTCCTCCATATAATGTGTGGTTAGAAATATTGTAATATTTCTTTCCTTCTGAAGCTTTAAAATATACTCCCAGATATGAGAACGCGTCTGTGGATCGAGTCCTGTCGTAGGTTCATCCAAGAATAAAACCTTAGGAAAATGAATTAACCCTCTCGCAATCTCAACACGTCGCTTCATTCCTCCCGATAACGCACCCACCATTTTTCTTCTTTCAGCCAATAAATCAACAAGCTTTAATACAAACTGGATTCTCTCTTCAATCTCCTTTTTCGGAATATGATAAAAAACACAGTGCATGATCAGATTTTCTTCTATTGTCATCTTCGCATCCAAGGTAGAATCCTGAAATACCACTCCTATTGATGATCTTACTTCGCTTTTATTGGTTGTCACATCCTTCCCATCAATTAACAAAGTACCGGAAGTCTTTTCAAAAATGGTACACAAGGTATTAATTGTGGTACTCTTTCCTGCTCCATTTGGCCCAAGAAATGCAAAAATCGAGCCCTCTTCTACATCAAACGTAATATCATCTACTGCCTTAAAATTGCCATAGGCTTTTACAAAGTTTTTCACACTTATAATCGGGTTCATTTGTTTTACTCTCCTTAATAGTGTAGTTCTTTCATTATAACAAAAAGAAATCATCTATTTCAATTTAATTATTTGTTTTTTTACCGATTTATATGAAATGGTTATATGAGATTACTTTATTCTCACTAATTATTATTTAATTATTTGCAATTTTAATAAAAAATGATGTTACAAAACCAATTGCCTCGCAAAAGTTAATCCTTTTTCAGGATAATTGGTTTTGTAACATCACTATTTGTAACTATTAATGAAATTGGGGCAATGATTCATAAGTAAATCCTCTCAATGCGCCCACCAAGTCGACTAAACAGTTCATTGGTAATGCTCCCAGCACTTTTTGCCACATTAACTGCGGGAATTTCTTCTACTCCATCGCAGCCGATCAACGTCACAATATCTCCTTTATTAATATTGGTTATATCAGTTATGTCAATTACTAGCTGATCCATACAGATTCTACCGATAATTGGTACTTGCTTCCCTTGAACCAACGCTCTGCCCAGTCCTTGTGTAAGATTGCGAGGTAAACCATCCGCATATCCAATCGGAATTACCGCTATCTTACTATCCTTATTAACGCGAAAATCCCTTCCATAGCCTATACTCTCTCCTGCCAAAACCTCACGAATAGTTGTAATTCTTGATTTCAACGATAAGACCGGTCTAAGATCAACCGATGTTTTGGTACGATCACCAAAAGAACTTAGGGAGCCATATAACGCAATACCGATTCTCGCATAATTGCATTGAAGCTCATTGTAATTTAAAAAACCATAGCTGCTTTGGATATGAATCTTCGGCAACGTAACGTTTCTATCCTTAAGCTGTCTTAGCAAATAGTAAAAGCACTCAATCTGATTCCAGCTATAGTTTACCGCTTCTCGTTCTAAGCTATCTGCTACACACAAGTGAGTATAAATTCCACTCACCTTAACTCCCTTCAAATGAAAAATTTCAAATATATGATCTATTTCTTCTACATTAATTCCTAATCGGTGCATTCCCGTATCAATTTTTATATGCACTTCAATTGCTCTTGCACAGTTGCTAAGCATGATTGCGTAATCATAATCAATTACGGTTTGAATCAATTGATAATGATGTAGATCATTCGCTCTACCAATATCCGTATACCCAAGCACAAGAATCTCACCACGAATTCCGTTTTTACGAAGTTCTATTGCCTCATCTATCGTCGCAACAGCAAACGCCCTCACTCCGATTTCGTTCATCACCTTCGAAACTCTGACCGCACCGTGACCATATGCATTCGCTTTTACCACAGCCATCATTTCACATTCCTGAGGCATGAGGCTTATCAATGTCCTTGCATTATGTTTTAAATTTTCTGTGTTTATCTCAATCCAAGAGCGGCTTTTTTTATGATTAGTTTTGCTTTGCGTGTCCTTACGAAACTTATCAATGACAAAGGTTATGCACAATGCGGTACCACCGGAAATTGTGGCCACCAATATATAATAACTCAAGCTATTATCTTTCATCAGTTCACCAATTCGCAATCGCGTGAATATCGAATGAATTAAAATAATCATCATGGGATGAATAATATAAATCATCATGGACAATTCTCTAAACCAAGTGTAACTCTTCCCTTCCCACATAAGAATCATGTTAAAAAGGAAAAACATACATGGTATTAGAAAAAGATACATACTATCATGTCTCATCAGATTGAAATTATGTAAAAGTAGTCCTTCTGTTGTCATAAGTATTATGGAAGCCCAAAATCCGATTATACTATACTTCTTATTAATTCGCACTTCATGATTAGCAAACACTCCCCCTAGTACAAAAAATACAGGAGCAAAGAATATCCCATTACGCGTATAATCAGAAATAATAAATACCCAGTTGTAAGCAGTTTTCACTGCTTGTGACTGAACTCCAATTCCATAATAGCTATCCCCGAATAGTCCTATTAGGTATAAAATCATCGTAATTACGAATGCACCGCGAAACGATAATTTTCGAATTAATCCTGCTGCCAATACTGCACCAATCATCGATGCTGGCAAATACCATAAATGATACATGGTACCGTCAAAAACAATATCCTTTATTACATTGAAAAATAGGTTCCCCTTATGAAAGTAACCCATATAGATATTGATCGGAAGATACAATACTATTGCAATACCATATAATATTGCTGTTTTTTTTAAGAATCGAAGGATCTTTCCCTTGGTATCACCGTTTTTTGAAAATAGAAATAAACCGGAGGTCATAAAGAAAAATGGAACTGCCACTCTGCCAACAATGCGTGTCAAGGTAAAGTCCGCTATGGAATTCACACTTAAGAGAGGAGAGGTATGAATTGCCACGATAAGTAAGGCTGCTATCATTCTGAAATTATCAATACCACCATATTTCTTTGCTTCACTCACGTTATTTACCTCCATATTGTAACGATAAATCCATCTATGTTATTGCCGGAGGTTTGATATATCGTGTCATCCTCCAATTCAATTGAGGTGAGATTCAAGTCCCCTTTGACATAAAAAATCTCTACCCTCTGTTGAAACACCTCTGTTATAAAGTGCTCTCCCTCATACGGAAAGGATTTTATAAATTCTACATATTCCTCAAGTACAAGTCCAAGCTCCTGCATAATTACCGAGTGTGGATAACCCACATAACGAAAATGCCAGGGCTCATGTGCGATACCAGTCACCTTTTCTTTTCCACTCTGATATCGCTCTATAAAGCCATAAAGTGGTGCCTTTTCGCGAAATGTTTTGCATATCCCATCATAGGGAAACTCCGGACGAATAAAGTCAACCTTTGGCTGCTTTAGTGCTAAATCAATTGCTAGACCTGATTGGTGTTCACTATGATTTGGAAGTGCGATATATTTTTCAGTAAATTCATTGCCGTTTTCAACTAGCGACTGTGTATAGATTTTCGACTGTTCATCATAGGTTCGATACCCACTTACGGGTACAATGTCCTCATCACATCCCAAGGTTCCAACAAGATGGGATAGCACTGCTGCCGTCTTAAATTCTAAAAGCACCTCAGGGTTAGTTACATATGCCGGTATCATTGAGATATTATATTCTGCTTCATCATTCACCAAAGGATAACTTTTATTAATCAGTATCAATTTACCTTTATGTATATCCTTTTTATGAAATGTTATTGTTTTCATGCTTTCATCCCCAGTTCAATTAATCTAGTCAAAAGTTCTTTAAAGGGTACTCCAATTCCCTTCATCATATTGGGATAACGACTATGAGAGGTAAATCCCGGTATTGTATTTACTTCATTAAACACAATCTTATTATCCGGAGTTAAAAACATATCAACTCTTGCAAAGCCCTTGCATCCAAGTGTCCTGTATATCAACTCTGCAGTGTTCTTTATTCTGTCTGCAGTCTGCGTATCAATTCGAGCGGGCATATAAATCTGTGAACTTTTTAGCGTATATTTCTCCGTATAGTCAAAAAAACCGTCCGTCAGTTCTATTTCATCCACTGCGCCAATTACTAACTCATGATTTCCCATTATCGCGCAGCCGATCTCAAAGCCCTCGATATTCTCTTCGATAATGACCTCATTGTCATAGGAAAAAGCAAGTTTCACTGCTTCAAATAAATCTTTCTCTTCATATACCTTTGTGATACCGAAGGAGGAACCTGCTTTCACTGGCTTAACAAACAATGGATATCTGAGTTTCTTGGTTTTATCAATTAAGATTGCTTTATGATAGGTAGTCGGTATTACAACTGCCTTGGGAACATCAATACCTTCTGTCTGTACCAACTTATGGGCTCTATCCTTGTCCATACAGAGTGCAGAACATAACGTTCCGCATCCGATGATCGGAATTCCAGCTAATTCAATTACTCCCTGAACGGTACCATCCTCACCGTTTTTTCCATGTAATATTGGAAAGGCAGCATCCACTTTTGTATAATGAATTCCTTCTGGTCTTAACTCTATCAAACCATGAATCTTTCGATCCGGTGAAATGATTACTGGTATACATTCTTTTTCATCCGCCAACCAGCTATCATTTTTAATATTTTCAAGATCACCCTTATATCGAAACCAAGAACCTTCTTTACTAATACCAATTAATATCAAGTCATAACGATTCAGATCTATATTGGAAATGATGGAATAAGCTGATTGAAGTGATACGGGGTACTCACTGGAGCAACCTCCAAAGATAATTGCTAGTTTTTTCTTTCTCATAATTTCTCTCCTCTAATTTTGGTATAAGTGTCATGAGTCGGAGGGTAAGTGAAAATGAATAAGTGCGCAAATATACCCATATGACTTGCCTTACCCACATGCGGTTAGTACGTTCGCATGAGGCCGGTCTGCGCATCTGTATATATTTGCGCACTTATTCATTAATTTACTATTTGGATGACTTATGACTCCCCAGTCAAGGGGTAAAAAAAATCTCTTCCTTGATAATATGATATTACCAAAGAAGAGAATGTTCTTTTTACGTTTTTCTATATAATAATACTATGATTTTCTAATGAATTTCTTACGATTTTCCTACGAAAATAGAGGAAGGGTAATCCGAAACTCAATTTTGTCATTTTCACTTATGGCAGTAATTCTACCCTGATGGAGTTCAACTATTTCTTTGGCAATGGCAAGACCCAGTCCCGCACCGCCACTCTTAGAGGTTCTGGCACTATCCAGTCGGTAAAATTGTTCAAATATTCTCTCTAACTTCTCAGGAGGTATGGTATTACCATGATTTAAAAAGCTAAGATAAATATCCTTCTCTTGCTGCACGGCAGTAATTGTGATGGTATCCTCGGGAAAGCTATAATTAATTGCATTACGAATGAGATTATCAAACACACGTTGCATCTTATTCACATCAATTTTAATCATCAAGTTAGGATCCGCATTAATAATACAGTTCAAATTTTTATCCAATAATATCGGCTTAAACTCATAGGTAATCTGCTCCAACATACGAGTGAGATTAATCTTGCTTAATTCTAGTGTAAGGTTCGTAAGATTAAACCTGGTTATCTCAAAGAATTCATTAATCAAATCCTCTAAGCGCTCCGCTTTCTCCAGTGATATCGTAAGATATTTTTCACTTAGTTCCTCTGATATCTGTTTCTCATCCCGCAGTAAAGTGAGATAGCCAATTACAGAGGTAAGCGGTGTCTTAAGATCGTGCGCAAGATACACGACCAAATCATTCTTTCTCTGCTCCGCATCTCTTGCCGCTCTCTCATTCTTTTGTACGTCCAACTTAATTTGATTCATCTGATACTCAACTTCCTTCAATTCAGAAGGTAGCTCCACCAACTCATCCTTTGAATTGTACATCACTTCGGTAGCCTTAATTATGTTCTCAAGATATCCTAGCGTTTTCATCCAATAATATAAGAAGATAATTAAATACCCAAAGCCAAGGATGATTATAAAAAACTCAATATAATTATCATCAATCATGTTAAAAAACTGATAAATCAGTTCTTGACTATGCCAAGTGAATTGTCGAAAGTAATCTCTCGCTAATAAATATAGAGAAAGCATTATGATACTATAAATAATAATAGCCGTGAAAAAACGGGTTAATATTCTTATGGATAAAGCTCTCTTAAAGTTCTTTCTTTTCTTATTCAATCTGATAGCCTACCCCCCATACTGTTTTGATAAATTTTGGGTTCTTTGAAGATTCCTTCATCTTCTCACGCAAACGCCCAATGTGTGCCATGACTGTATTATTGTTATCTAAAAATTTTTCTCCCCACACCGCCTCAAATAGTTCCTCAGAAGACACAACCTTCCCCCTATGATCACATAAAAACCAAAGAATCGAAAACTCAATTGGAGTTAATGTAAGTGGCTTACCAAATAGTTGACATTTGTGAGTATCTTTATTAATTACCAAGCCGTTAAATTCATATTCATTATGGCTTATCATATCATTCTTTACTACCCCTTGTATTACTTCGGAATGATTATATCTCATATACCGTCTTAACTGAGTTTTTACACGAGCGACAACTTCTAATGGGTTGAAGGGTTTCGTTATATAATCATCCGCTCCAAGCGTCAACCCCATGATTTTATCCATATCCTCAACCTTTGCTGTCAACATAATAACAGGAAAATAGTACTGTTCTCTTATTTTTTGGCATATATGAAACCCATCAACATCTGGAAGCATAACATCCAGTATGGCCAAATCAAGCTTTCTTGTATGAATACATTCCAGTGCTTCTACCCCGCTGTAAAACTTATATACTTGATATCCTTCATTTTTCAAATACACTTCCACCAGGTCTGCAATCTCTTTTTCATCATCTACAATTAATATGCTTTCACTCATAGTAATCTCCATTCTACCAAAATGCAGCAAACGCGGGCATCACCACAACTTTGCAGCTTTTTCCGTGTGAATTGCTTTTAATTTATACTAACAACCATAAACCAGATTATTTTATATTAATATATCCCGATTACCAATTCCTACATTAGGTAGTAGTATAAACATTATTTCTATTTTATCAAAGAATGGTAGTGTTGTCCAATAAGTTTCCTTTGTTGCTAAGATAATAAATGCAAGAACCAACCGACTGATTTCGACATTCTAAATTATTCCTATGAAAGAATGTAATTTAAATGCAGGAACAAACATTTAAATATTTGTAATTGAACAAAACCATCTGAATAAATGGATGTTATCCAGTTAGTTAATACACAATGCTAATTATTAATAATCTTTTTGCATACAATGTACTATTACAATAAACTGGGAGAATCGGATGAGAGAGATTACGAATTTGGTATTTGAGGGCGGTGGAATATTAGGCATCTCCTACTTGGGTGTATTAGATTATCTTGCTAAGAAAAGTTTGATGAGCAATATCGAACGAGTGGGGGGAACCTCAGCCGGAGCAATCACCGCATGCATCACTAGCTTTGATCTCCCTTTTGAGGAGATGAATGCAATTGCACAATCACTGGATTATAGTAAGGTACCTTCAAAGAGTGATTTGAATGCAATTAACCTTATTCCTGAAGAGATTAAGACAATTATTGAAGATTTGTTTGGAGATATTAACTGCATGTATAGATTAATGAATAAATATGGATGGTATTCTACTGAATATTTTTATACATGGATTAAAAAGGTAATTGCTCAGCAATTTGATTCTGTAAAAAAGCACCCCCCATATACCTTTTCCGATTTTAAAGACGCATCATTACATAAAAATAACCGCCCTTTTTTAGATTTATATATTGTAGGAACAAATCTTACCATGGAAAACTCTACTGTGTTTTCCTATGAGAGCACACCGATGATGGAGGTTGCTGAGGCAGTCAAAATATCCATGTCCATTCCTCTTTTCTTTGAAGCAGTAACAACAGAAGATAAAGAGATAACCGGTAATTCTATGACCAATGTATTTTGCGATGGGGGAGCTATCAAAAATTATCCACTTGATCTTTTTGATTCTCCACGATATAACCCCTATCTTTACCACGGTGCTAATTTGAGTACACTGGGGGTGCGATTTAAAAGCACGTTACAAGATGCGCCAATTGACAATCTTCTATCCTATATTGAAAGTCTACTTCATCTATCCTCCTATATTCAACAAGGAATTTATGAGAGCAATCCTTTTAATAAGGTTCGGTCAATTGAAATTAACACCCAGGATGTATCCCCTCTTGATTTTAATGTTAAAGTAAATGATCCAACCTATTTGTTTTTATACCATCAGGGATATACTGCAGCGGAAGCATATTTTAATAAAATATAATTACATACTTGCACCGACATTATTCTTTATAAATCTACACATAATCCGATTTCTCTACATAATATATATAGACAATTACTACTTCAATATCACATTGCTGTAATGGGAGAGGAAATATATGAAAGACTTCAATAGTAATAATACATCATGTATTATTTCAAACACAATTCCACAAGCTGCCGAGATGCCTTACGCCTTATATCAATCACTTCAAGGAAAGTATTTTGTAGGTTTTGCTGCTGATGTGCAATTTACTAATTGTAGATATGGATGGGCAGGACTAGTTAATCCTATTCATTCCTGCGTTAATCTCCATGTTTATGTATGGACAGTTACCAATTTTGGCCAATATCCATTAACTGCAGAAATATGGTTCAATACCGATACACCAGAAGATGCAGTAAAATCTGATTTTATAACGCCAGCTAATACTGCTATCTGCCCTTTGCCACGCCCAAAGGTCGGAATATTTCAATCCAATAATGTAATCGATTATCCGACGTATGGTAATAAAATATTGGTTAAAAATGTACTTCCTGAAGTCACCATCGTTGGAGAAGAAGATGGTAGATTTATCTTTCCGCCAGGAGGATCATTTAGTGTTTTATTATATAATGCTGACACCTCAAATAAATCTGGAATAGCTAATGTTGCTTTCGGATGGTATGAAGAAAAAATAAAGTAAACTATGAAAGGAGGTTCTATTACATGGAAAACTGTAACAAGAATGATATGCTTCTAACCAATCCAATACCGCAAATTGCCGGCATGCCCTATTCCCTATACCTGTCGATTCAGGGAAAATATTTCTCGGGCTATACCGGAGAAGTTGAGTTTGGAAATGGTAACAATGCCTGGGCGGGTTTATTTAATCCAGACAATTCCGGAAGGAATTTGCATATATATTACTGGGAGGTCAATAATACTGGACCATCACCAATTCGGGCACGAATTTATTTCAATTCCATCCCTCCAGGAGAAGGAACAAGAGTAGATACTGTTTTTCAAGGTAACACAACTCTATGTCCCCCACCTGTACCAAGAACAAAATTATATCAGGCGTCAGATGTAGAGGGTGAACCAGAGGGCGGAGTCAGAGCCTTTGTAAGAAGAGCTTTGCCCGAAGTTACCATCGGCGATGAAGAGGTGGGAAAATTCATATTTCCACCCGGAGGTTCTTTTTTAATATTCTTATCAAATCCCGAGACCCCGGATGAACCTGCAAGTGCAACCCTTGGTTTTTCTTGGTGGGAAGAACCGATTAATTGCGAATAAATAGAGATTGTGGAGGTATGCAGCACCAAGCTGCTTCTCAGATTGTGGGTTCGATACAACTGCCACTATAAACACAAAAAAGTCCACTCTAATGAGTGAACTTTTTGTGTTACAGGGGCAGTAGGATTTGAACCCACGACCTGCGGTTTTGGAGACCGTTATTCTACCAGCTGAACTATACCCCTATTTATATTGATGTGCGATAGGCACTCATTTATATTACAATGAATTGTGTTAATTGTCAAGAATATTTCTAGTTTTGACAATATTTTTTATTTCATTCCTTGATTTTATTATTTGTTCATGTTTTGACATTTCCTTTATTTCATTCTATGACCATATTATCTGTATCATATTTTGCCATTATAATTTATTTCAATCTTTGACAATACGATTAGTTTGTTTACATGTTTTAACATCGTCTTTTATTTCATTCCTTATAAGTATAATGTGTTATATACTTTAACAATATTATCTATATCACTATGAATCAAAATATATAATCTTTTAACGCAAGATACATTTCTGTGCTTGCGATAACCTCATTTACGTTTTTACTTGCACTGTGCATGTTAACTTTAATTCCTTCCTCAATTTCCTTTTGGTCAGCAACATTTTTTTCAATTGTGTGGGCAACTTCATTGATTATTGAGGAGGAGTGTGATATTCGTAAGAAAGCGCTATTTAACTCCTCAAGCACTGCCTTAGTTTTTAGACAGGCATCTTCTCCGGGTTGATTCATGAGAACGTTACAGCATTCTAAAAGCTTATTAACCAATAATCTGCCTTCTTTGGATAGATTTAATACGTCATCCGAAGAGTTCATTGATTCATAAGCACTTTTTTCTATTGTAATTTGCGTAGTATTCCATTGTTTTAATTTTTCTGCCACATCCGTCATGGATTCCTGAGCGGCGGCAAGAAGTATCAAACTATCTTGAGTCGAATTCATCTTTGGTATCCCCCAAATACATATCTATCATTCTATCTTTTTAGCATGCCCATTACTTCTTGTATATTTTTTACGCCAATTAATTTTATTGTCTTTGTTTTAATATGTTCCTTATTCGCTTGAGGTAAAATGCATATTTCAAAACCCATCTTTTCCGCTTCCGCCACTCTTTGGTCTGCCATATTAACTGCTCTAATTTCACCGGTAAGTCCAACTTCTCCAAATAAAGCGGTTTTATTATCCAATGCCACATTCTTATAACTGGATAATAGGGCAGTTACCACTGCTAAGTCAAGTGCGGGCTCTGTAATTCTCATCCCACCTGCGACATTGACATAGGCATCACAATCAGATAATTGTATCCCTGCGCGCTTCTCTAAGACAGCCATTAGTAAGTTGACCCGGTTATAGTCAGTACCTGCCGCTGTTCTTCTTGGCATATTAAAATTCGTTCTACACACCAAGGCCTGAAGTTCAATTAAAATAGGTCTTGTCCCTTCGATTGATGCTGCTACGACGGAACCCGGTTCACCCTCCGGTCTTCCCTTGAGCATAAACTCGGAAGGATTTTTCACTTCAACAAGTCCTTTGCCCTGCATTTCAAATACACCGATTTCATTCGTGGAGCCAAAACGATTCTTGACCGCGCGAAGTACTCGGTAAGAGGCATAATTATCACCTTCAAAATAAAGCACCGTGTCCACCATATGTTCCAAAACTCGTGGCCCTGCCACAACGCCCTCTTTTGTAACATGTCCTATGATAAATATCGTGACGCCCTTTCCCTTTGCAATCTGCATTAAAGCAGATGTCGCCTCTCTTACCTGGGTGACACTTCCCGGAGCTGAATTCACATCATCCTTAAACATCGTTTGAATGGAATCAATAATCACAATATCCGGTTGATACTTATGTATGGCTTCTTCTATGAAATCCAAATTGGTTTCACATAGAAGCAGAAGCTCGCCGTGAAATACGCCGAGCCTTTCTGCTCTCATTTTAATCTGGCTAAGAGATTCTTCTCCTGATATATAGAGTACCTTTTTTGCTTTCGCGGTAATCTCCTTACACATCTGCAGCAGTAAAGTGGATTTGCCAATTCCAGGATCCCCACCCACCAATACAAGACTTCCATGAACGATACCACCGCCTAATACACGGTCCAGCTCATCAATACCTGATTGAAATCGTTGCTCCGATTCTGACTTTATATTGGACAATAATTCTGGTTCTCTGATATTCTTTATACCAGTAGACTTATTACTCTTTTTTATAACCGGCTCTTCTGTAAAGGTATCCCATCCCTTACAGCCCGGACACTGACCCAACCATTTTGCTGATTCAAAGCCACATTCTTTACAGAAAAACACGGTCTTACTTTTTGCCATATTACTGTTTTACCACCTTTATAGAATCCTTTTTCTCATTCTCCAAGTCAAGGCTAAATACAAGTTTTCCACCCAAATTTGTTTTCATTTTACCAAGACTTTCATCATTCTTAAATACTTCATATATTGTCTCTGCTTCTAACTCCAAAGTAATCTGTGCTGTAACATCGCCTTCTACATCAAAGCTAAGACTATTGCCCTTTGCATCAAAATTAAACGCAGCTGTTCCCGGTACTGATTCATAAACAAACATCCCGTTTCTCTCCAGTTTGGTTATCTCATTAAATGTTTTTACCTTGTAAATATCACCCTGATGTTCAAAATCCGAAGCCTTTGTTTTCACACTTAATGTATAATTACCAAAGCTGATTGTCCCATTGCTTTCTTTGCGTATTAACTCTTCTACAACTGCCATTATATGACCCTCCTAATTGTATTAATTTATCAAAACGTGATGTTAAAATCATAAACGGAATACTCAATTACATTATATCTAATATTTCGTGCAATATCTACAGAAATAAATAGATGAGTGAAAAATTTATTTTTTTACTTCCACTACCATCTCATTATCAAGGTATTCAAATCGAACAGTATCGCCTTCTTTTAAAGTACCAGCAAGAATCGCTTCAGCCAATTTGTCTTCAATATTGGTTTGTATTGCACGTCTAAGTGGCCTAGCACCATATTTTGGATCAAAGCCTGTATCTGCTAGATAGCTCACAACCTCATCACTTGTCTCCAATGCAATATTCATCTGTGCTTTACTTCTCTTTGAGATTGTAGAAATCATGATAGAAACAATACTTTTGATATTTTCTTTACCCAAAGAATGGAATACAATAATTTCATCAATACGATTTATGAACTCTGGCTTAAATATTTTCTTCACCTCATCCATAACACCTTCCTTCATACGTTTATAATCTTCCGTTTCATCAACGACTGATGCAAAGCCTAGTCGTTTTGGCGAAATTATATTCTGTGCTCCGGCGTTGGAGGTCATAATGATGATAGTATTTTTAAAACTTACTTTTCTTCCTTGGGCATCCGTAATATGGCCATCATCCAATACCTGTAGTAAGATATTAAATACATCCGGATGTGCCTTTTCAATCTCATCAAATAAAATTACCGAATATGGATTCTGCCTTACCTTCTCACTTAATTGACCTCCTTCATCATATCCAACATATCCTGGAGGGGAACCAATTAACTTGCTAACACTGTGCTTTTCCATATATTCTGACATATCAACTCGAAGGATAGAATTTTCACTGCCAAACATGGCTTCTGCCAGTGCTTTCGATAGCTCTGTTTTACCTACTCCGGTAGGTCCTAAGAACAGGAAGGAACCGATTGGGCGATTTGGATCCTTTAATCCAACTCTTCCACGACGGATTGCTTTTGCCACTGCACCAACAGCTTCCTCTTGCCCAACTACTCTCTTGTGTAGAATTACTTCTAGGTTCTGAAGACGCTCTGTTTCTTCTTCTGCAAGCTTTTTCACCGGGATTTTAGTCCAACTGGCAACGATATCGGCAATTTCATTTTCATTAACAACTAATTGCTTTTCTAATTTTTCCTTTTCATCAATTAGTCTCTGTTTCTCTAATTCTTCCTGCATTGCTTCCTGTTGTTTTTTTATCTCTCCGGCTCTCTCATAGGCTTCTGATTTGATTGCTCTTTCCTTCTCATCCTCTAGATGCCTAATGTCTTGCTCTAAACTTTTGATTTGAGGAGATGAAGTATAGGTACTGAGACGGACCTTTGAAGCTGCCTCATCCATTAAATCAATCGCTTTGTCCGGTAGGTAACGATCATTTATATATCGACTAGACAGTTTTACTGCAGCCTCTAAAGCACCGTCCGTAATACGAACTTGATGGTGTGCTTCATATTTATCGCGTAAGCCATATAAAATTCTAACCGCTTCCTCCTCAGAGGGTTCCTCTACAACAACTGGTTGGAATCGTCTCTCAAGTGCTGCATCCTTCTCAATATATTTTCTATATTCTTCTCTGGTGGTTGCACCGATAATCTGAAGTTCACCACGCGCTAGAGAAGGTTTCAAGATGTTAGATGCATCAATAGCACCTTCTGCTCCACCAGCTCCAATAATAGTATGAATTTCATCGATAAATAACAATACATTCCCATCAGAAATTACTTCGGCAATTACTTTCTTAATTCTCTCTTCAAATTCACCACGATACTTAGAACCTGCTACCATGCCAGATAAATCAAGTGTTACTACTCTTTTTTCACGGATTGTCTCAGGAATATTGCCTTCCACGATTTTTAATGCAAGTCCTTCTGCTACTGCGGTCTTACCAACTCCGGGCTCGCCCACGAGACACGGATTGTTCTTCGTTCTACGACTTAATATCTGCACAACTCTTTGGATTTCACTCTCTCGGCCAATGACAGGATCTAATTTTCCCTCCCTTGCATATTCGGTTAAATCTCGACTGTATTGATCAAGTGTTGGTGTTGCTGTTTTGCCTTTTGCTTTTCCTGTTTTACCTGCAGAATAATCGTTCTTAGCAGAATTGATGTCAACACCGGATGCAGTCAATATGTCGATATATACTTTCTGTACATTAACACCCAAGGTGTTCAATAATCTTACTGCAATACAATCGGATTCCTTAATCAAAGCAATCAGAATATGCTCTGTTCCAACCAATTGTGCTTTCAATTTTGCTGATTCCTTATAGCTTTGATCAAGAATACGTTTTGATCTCGGTGTAAAGTTACCCGCATCCATCATTTCCACGCCGTTATTTGGTGCAATTAATTGATTTACAAGCTCTAATACTTTTTCAACGGTAACACCGTTTTCTTCTAAAATTTTTGACGCAACACCCTCTACTTCCATCAAACCAATCAAAAGATGTTCCGTTCCTATATAATTATGTGACATTCGAAACGCAATCTCTTTCGCTAAACTGATTGCTGTTTTTGCGTTTTCTGTAAACTTATCATACATACTTGTATCCTCCATTCTAACGAAAGTACTCTAAATTCTAGTTGTAACTATTTTATAAAAATTTATCAGTGATAAATTAAATATTCAATGTAAATTAATAATTCTTGCATTTAAATTATCTCAGGTAATTCTTGTCTGATGTAATCGGCACGTGACTGTCCTCTGGATACACTTCCGGTATTTTTACCAAGAGTCCATTGAAGACAACCAGGTTGTACTCCCATCATAAGTTTATGAATATTGAATTCTCTATCAAACTTAACAATTCCACAGTCAGCTCCAAATTTTATCTGAGAAAGTAATGTCATAGCATCATCGGATGATATTTGCCTTGCATACTTTAATACACCATAAGAACGATAAACTTGATCTTCAATCTCATTCGCATTCACCGAAAGTAAATACTCCCTACGCCTTCTTTCTTGCTTTACAACTTGTGATACTATCCTTTTCAAATTTTCAATAATTTCACTTTCCGAATTACCCAGTGTCTTTTGATTGGATATTTGATAGATGTGACCTAAGCTTTTCGTTCCTTCGCCGTATATGCCACGAATCGTAACGCCGTATTTACCAACCTCTTCTATTAACTTTTGCATTAACCTTCCAGAGCTAAGTGCAGGCAGATAAACCATACACGAGGCACGCATCCCTGTTCCTACATTGGTTGGACATGCTGTAAGATATCCATATTTCTCATCATAAGCAAACTTTAATTTCTCATATGCAATATCATCAATAAAATCAGCTTCTTGATATGCACTTTCTAAGTTGAATCCGCCAACAATTGCTTGAATTCTAACATGATCTTCTTCATTAATCATCACGCTAATTGTCTCATCCTCTGATAAAATCAACCCTGTAGTTTGATTCTTATCTGCTAATAGAGGACTAACTATATGACGTTCAACCATTGCCAATTTATCAATATCACTTAAAGTACTGATGTTACAAGAATAGAACCTGCGATTATCTAACTCTATCAAAAAGGGCGTAATATCCTTCACTTGATTCACCAAATTTATCGCCTGCTCTTCTGTGATTTTTGGAGAGAATGGATAGTGCTCTAAGTTCCTGGCTAGACGGACACGACTAGATATGACCACGTCACTATCCGGAACCATCTGTTCGTACCATTTAAGCATTATTAATCTCCTCCTTCTTCATATGTCTAATTAAATCACGGAGTCTTGCAGCTTCCTCGAATTCCTCCTTTTCAATTGCCTCTTGAAGTCTTAATGAAAGCTTATCTATTTCCGTGAAATCCTTTGTTACGCGTTCCGGACCTGCCGTTACAAAACCTTTGGGGCGCTTTCCAGTATGAATCTCTGCGCCCTGAATCCCTTTAAAATTCTTACCTAGTTGGCTACTGAAGCTTTTATAGCAATCCGCACAACCAAAACGTCCTTGTTGTATAAATTCATCATATGTGTTACCACAACTTTCACAACGCATGCTTGGTTTTACGATTCCTGGCTGCTTTTTGTCCGAAGCTGCATAATTATCGAGTAATGTAGAAAGAAGATCTCCTAGTGTTAATTCATTGTTCACCATCTGTTTCTCTACTTGAAAGGATGTATAATCCGTGGCACATTCCTCACAAAGATGCTGTTCTTTTTTTACCCCACTAATAATCTCCGTGTATAATATTTTCGCATCTTTCTTATGGCATCTATCGCATAACATAGTAATTACCCCCTTTCAAATTCGCCAAATATCTCGTTAACGATTTCATGGGCCTCCTCACAACTGATGTTTTTACAAATGGCTTTCGCCAAAACCACACGCAAATTCTGTCTCATCTCATCTATGGCCTTGAGTTTGTTTAAATCAATTGCAATGACAGCACCCTTTCTCCTGTCAAGTTTAACATAACCTTCTTGCCTTAATATAGTATATGCTTTGTTAACCGTATGCATATTAATACCTATATTTTCTGCCAAATCTCTTACAGAAGGAAGATTTTCTCCTTCTTGTAGTTGAGAGGTAGCAATACCATATATAATTTGATCTCTAAGCTGTATATAAAATGCTTCATCACTACTAAAATCAATTTGTACATACATTGAAGATACACCTCTTATTCTAATGTTACCGTTATATCTGTTATACCCTTAGTATAACAAACAACTATCATATGTCAAGAGCATTGCTGATTATCTTCTGCGTCTCTTTTTCTTTGATAATAATTTAATCGATGTAAAGAGTAATAAAACACTGACCGCACTTAGGATTGCAATAACAATTGCAGCTTTATTAAGATTATTGCGATATTGTTCTATCTCACCACTCTTATTATCGGAAGCAGAATTCCCCGATAAATTATTTGTAAATCGCTGTAATGTTTTTTCAATTTTATCATACTGATAAAAACCTTTTTCTCCATCACCATTTTCAACGTATATTAATACAAAATCATTCTGCATATTATTATCAAGAACATATGCCGGAACAGCTTCACCGGAAATCGTAATATTTGTTTTCACATAGCCCTCAGGAATGTCAACCTCTTCATTATCTAGTATTATTTTATAACTTCCATTGAAAACAAGATATTGATCCGCACCATCTTGAACTATCTTCACGGAGCTTGCGGTTGATACGGTTTCTGCTGCCGGAGTAGGAGTAATTTCAGGTGCCTTCTCCTTATTTACATTTATAATATATTCTATGTTGTTTCCTGATTCTGCTAATACTTTAATTACAACTTTATTTATTCCTTCTTGCAAAGAATCATTACCAGTAATGGAAACTGTCGACTTTTTATCCTCTGGATTGGCTACGATAAATAATTGATCTGTTTTATTATCAACATTTACGCTATATTCATGTACGTTTTTATTAAATTTTGGATTCATCGCAGGTTCGGTGGATAATGATTTTAAATTTGCATTGGTTGAGGCCGTTACCTTTGCCTTCACTGTTACACTTAATGTTTCTGTAGATACGGACAGTTCGTTACCACTTTCATCATATACGATAGGACTATTATTATCTTCATCTTCTAGAGACAACGATGTAACACCAACTTTAAGAGCTTTAAACTGCAAAGCATATTTTCTTTTTATGCTACCTTTCATAACATCCACATCGTTAATTAATAGTTTTCCATTACCGCCAGAAATCTTATTAGCAACGCCTTTATATTCTAAAACAGCTGGGTCATAGGATAAGTTTGCCACAAAATCCGTAAAAGTAGTCTGTGAATCAATGTTAATAAACACTTGAACCAAGTCACCTACAGTAACTGTTGGCTTATCACTTGTTATATCTATCGTTGCGCCGGCTGCAATGCAGGGCTTCGCAACAACCAAGCTTCCTGCGATAAATACAAATGCCAATAAAACAAAATATTTTTTAAAATTTTTCATAATGTCAATCCTCCTGTTTTGTGGAGGATTTCCCTCCTGTTTTGTGGAGGATTTCCCTCCTGTATTGTGGAGGATTTCCCTCCAGTTTTTTCGGAGGATTTCTCCTCCTATATGCAATATCCGGCCGATGGGTATTTGACCCTCGGCCGGTATGCTGTTAGTGTTAGTATTTCACATCTATTTACCTTATAATGATGTAGTTATTTATTCCTTGCAATATTAATTGTATAGGTAGCCGTGGAGCCATCCTCAGCGGTAATGGTTACAACTATTTTATTCATTCCTACAATCAAAGATTTTGTTCCTGTCCCAGTCACTTTTGCTTTGGTACTGACTGCGGAGGCTTCTATAATAACCTTGTCCGTTTTATTATCCACTTGGATATCATATTTACTATTGGGCTTCTGGGTAAAGCTTGGCGTTAGATTTAATACTGTTTTATCAACTTTACTTACCTTAAGACTTTTTATCCAATTATTTGGATTAAGCTTTAGCTCAGGTGTTCCTGCCGGTGTTGCCGGCATATCTAAATAAATTGGAATCGAAAAAACAATCGGCGTATTTAAGACACTGTTATAAGCAGTCTTTACCTTTTTACCCTCCGCATAAGGTGCTTCTATATTACTCATATATTGGTGACTGTATCTTGATACCGACGTTACATTAAATTTCTGAAGATATACTGTATCTTGTCCTCTATTAATGTATCGACTTCCTATCCAAAAAGCACCACCTGTGATTGATTTAAACCGATTATTCCAAGGTAACATATATTGCACATTACTAATCGAGCTTGAAGTACCATTCTTCGCATAAGAAAGACCATTCTCTATAGCTCCTCCTCCGGCACTGTTTGAGGCTCCGATATTATAAAAATTATAATATCCCACATATTCTTTAGGGTTGTCACTCGTTACCGCTACATAGGTTCCTGTTGCACTACCACTGAAAGATGTTGAGCTACTTATGACTTCCTGTTTTGAGCGAGAAGCCAGATGATAGGGACTAACTCCGGAATATAAAGCAGCTTTCATAAAGGTCTCTGCATAGCTATAATTTTTCTTTATACCATAATTATTTGTAAAACCATAAGAATTATCAAAAGGTGTATTATTTAAAATATTATTAACACCCTCAATATTTTGATATGTACTTTGATATTTTAATAATTCAAACTGGAATATACCATTCGTTGTTAAAAAGTTTCGTGGATCTGCATAATAGAGAAGTGCTGCTTCGGAGGCGGTGACCCATGTTTTTCCATCAAAGACCGTGAATTCATCTGTCTCCCATTTATATGCTTTCCCTTCCATTGACAACCATGCCAAGCCTTTGGATTTGGGTATTAAATTTAATCCTACTTTACTCTCAGCTTTAATCATCGTGTCCCAATCCAAATTAGAATGATATGCTTTAAATACCCATTGAGGATATAACGAATGCAACTTTCTCAATGATACCTTATAACTTTCCGGAAAATCTTCTTTTGCCAACGACTTTTCAAAATCCGAGTCACTTGTTCCAACTTGTGTAATAGGTGGCGTTACAGATGGTGGTTGAGCCGGTGTCAATGTGTATGAAGCGGATTGTGCTGGTGTTGGTACCGGTGATGCTAAAGAGGGCATATACACTATGGATGGCATTACATATCCAGTCTTTTGCGTGCCGTTATAAGTAAATTTTATTTTATAAAAAGGTATGTAATTTAATACTAACGATTGTGTTACTGTAACGACCTGTGCACTTTTCAAAAGAATCGGTTTACCTTTACTATCGTTAAGAAAAAGGATTGACTTGTTTGTAGAGTCGTAATTAAACACATTAAATATGTAATCTGTATTGCAAATATATCCTTTCGTATCCTTTGTAATCGTATTATAACAAGTTAAATCATTCACCTCAAAAGCGGTTCCCTCTGTTGGAATACTTATTTCCCCTGGTCCAGTTGGTGTTGGCACAGGATTTACCGTTGGCGTTGGCTTTGGCGTTAGTGTTGGCTTTGGCGTTACCGTCGGTGTTGGCTTTGGTGTTACCGTCGGTGTTGGCTTTGGCGTTACCGTCAGTGTTGGCTTTGGCGTTACCGTCGGTGTTGGCTTTGGGGTTGGTGTTGGTGTTGGTGTTTCCGTTGCACAGATGGTAGTTTTATTAGCAGTGACATACCCAGAGTATTTTACACCATCGATAGTGAAGGAAATATGAAACCATTTTACCTTTTTAATTGTAGTTTCATTGTCAACCGAAACACTTTTCCCTTTACTTAAAGAAATGGTTCCACCCTTTTTATTCTTCAAATAAGAAGTACTTCCCGCTTTTGAACTTACGTATACTTTATCCGTTATCACTTGAGCGTTAATCGCTTTACTATAAGATAACTTTATATAATCACCAGATGCAAAACCACTTATGGTTTTACTATTTTTTTTAACATTAATACCATACCATTTTTCACTGTTTACTGTTGTATCACCCACTACAGTAATGGCATCATTGTTCACCAGTTCTCCAATTTTACTATATTTTGTACTGGGGCCACTTCTCAAAATAAGTTTAGAGGTTACTACCGAAGCTTTTAAAGACAACCCTTTATTAACCGTATTTGAAGGTTTTGGAGTGGGGGTCGGTTTGGGAGTCGGTGTCGGCTTTACAGACTTTAGCGAAATATAATCTTTATGTACAAACCCTTTTAGTTTTTTTCCATTGAATACAAGTGAAACATTATAAAAATCTCCACTCTTTTTGAGTATCGTAACCTGCTGACCCTTTACCAAATATACCTTTGTTCCATTACACATTAAATTACTTGCAGATTTTGAAGGTCCAGTACGAACCAATAACGTTTTAGCCGTAACCGTTCCAGTTGTGGTTGTGGTTGCTAAAACATGATTAGGCGATTGAAAAAACATATTCTGTATAACAAGCGTTATAATTAATAAAAAAACCAAATACTTCCCATAAAGTTTATTTTTCATATGTTCACCCTCTTTTAACGTGGTATAAGCTAAAAAAAGCAATAATCAAGGATCAAAACCACACAACGTGTCAAGATTCCGCCTTTTTCATTGCTTAAATACAAATTATCTATGACACTTCTACGTCATTTCGCGCTTATGTAATATTATAAACTATTACCTGTTATAAATCAACAATCCATTCTTCCCATTAACCCTTATTTTAGTGCATTTCCTATGATTTTTATGCAAAAACAACCGGCGATCACATAAAGCGTGTTCCACCGGTTGCATATTTATAATTTATACCTCATCAATTGCCTTACCAATATCATTTCTCATATATTTGTTGTCGAAGCTAATCCAAGTGGTTGCTTCATAGGCTTTCTTTCTTGCTTCCTTTAAATCTCCTCCGGTAGCGGTTACTCCAAGCACACGACCACCGTTTGTGACAATTTCATCCCCGCACTTCTTGGAGCCTGCATGGAACACATAATAATCCTCTTTACCCAAGAAGGTCTCTAATCCATGGATCGGTAAGCCTTTTTCATAATACTCCGGATAACCATTGGAAGCCAGAACAACACATACGGCTGCATTATCCTCAAATTCCAGCTTAATCTGATCAAGCTTGCCATCGATACAGGCTTCAAATACTTCTACAATATCATTCTTCATTCTCGGAAGAACAACCTGAGTCTCCGGATCTCCAAAACGCGCATTGTATTCTAGTACCTTAGGTCCTTCCTGCGTCAACATTAAACCAACAAATAAGATACCGATAAAGTCTCTGCCCTCTGCCTTCATTGCATCCATAGTAGGCTGGTATACATATTGTTTACAGAACGCATCCACTTCTTCTGTATAAAAAGGACTGGGTGAAAAGGTCCCCATCCCTCCGGTATTTAACCCTTGATCATTGTCCTTCGCTCTCTTATGATCCTGGGCACTGGTCATCGGTATAATATGCGTTCCGTCACAGAATGCAAGTACAGATACCTCACGTCCACTCATGAATTCTTCAATTACCAGACGGTCTCCGGCACTACCAAACTGCTTATCCTCCATAATTTGCTGTACTCCGGCTACCGCTTCCTCATAGCTGTTACAGATTAAAACACCCTTACCAAGTGCTAACCCATCCGCCTTTAATACCGTTGGAAATCTGCTTGTCTTCAAATAGTCTATCGCTGCTGTAGAGGATTCAAAGGTTTCATAACCTGCGGAAGGAATATTGTATTTTTTCATAAGATCCTTGGAAAATGCCTTTGACCCTTCAATAATGGCAGCATTCTTGCGAGGTCCAAATACTCGTAGTCCCTTTTGTTCAAAGACATCTACAACACCCCCAACCAGTGGATCGTCCGGTCCAACAATTGTAAGGTCAATTTCTTCTTTTGCTGCAAAGTCAGCGAGCTCAACAAAGTCACTTACAGCTATGTCTACGCATTCTGCGCATTCTGCAATTCCAGCATTACCCGGTGCACAATAGAGCTTATCGACCTTAGAACTCTGTGCTACTTTTCTGGCAATTGCATGTTCTCTTCCCCCACCACCAATAATTAAAACCTTCATAAGAACCCTCCATTTTTTATGCGTAATTATAGTTAACGAAAAAACAGATAGCATATTTATATAAATCGGCTGTCTGTTTTTCTATAAATTATTCTCTAATGATAACGTGATTATTTTCAACTACAAGTTTGTTTTCAGATATTAAGCGAACCGCTTCAGGGAGAATCTCCCATTCTGCCTGTTCCATCACTCTTCTTTGTAAAATCTCAGCCGTATCTCCATCCTCTATCATAACTGCCTTCTGTAAGATAATCGGACCTGTGTCAGTTCCTTCGTCCACATAATGCACGGTTGCTCCGGTCACCTTCACTCCACGGGTAAGTGCTGCTTCGTGAACCTTCAGTCCATAATAACCATCTCCACAAAAGGACGGAATCAGAGAAGGGTGAATATTAATAATTCGATTCTTATATCCTTGTACTACCTTTTCCGGGATAATCATTAAGCAGCCAGCAAGTACGATTAAGTCCACCTGATAGTGGTTAAGCATCGTTAATAATGCATCTGCAAATTGATCAAAGGAAGGATAGTCCTTTTTTGATATAGTCTCACCAGCAACTCCATGCTTTTTCGCTCTTTCCAAAGCAAAGGCATTCTTATTGTTACTAATTACAACCTCTATCTTTACTCCAGGAAGCCTATTCTGTTCTATCCGATCAATCAGCGCCTGCAGGTTTGTCCCGCCGCCTGAAACCATGACCGCCAGTTTTAACATAAGCTAACTCCCTTCGTTCCACTAATTATCTCACCAATAACATAAGCTTTTTCACCAGCCTCAGCAATCTGCTTTAATGCCTTATCGGTATCTTGACTATCTACAGCAATTATCATACCAAGACCCATATTATAGGTATTGTACATAATCTGCTCATCAATATCGCCATCCTTTTGTAGCATGCTAAAGATTGGAGGAATTACATAGCTGTTCTTCTTCACCATAGCATGAACACCCTCAGGAAGCATTCTAGGAATATTCTCATAGAAGCCACCACCAGTAATATGACTGCAAGCCTTCACCGTAACATTACCCTGCTTTAAGGATTTTAATGTATTTACATATATTTTAGTGGGAGTTAATAACGTCTCTCCTAATGTAGTTCCTAATGATTCATAATAAGTACCCAAGGTTTCTCTCTGCATACGGAATACATTACGAACCAAAGAATAACCATTACTATGGATACCGGAGGAAGCGATACCAATTAATGTTTCGCCACCCTCAAGGGTTTGTCCTGTAATCAAATGTTTCTGATCTACAATACCTACCGCAAAGCCTGCAAGATCGTATTCATCTACCGGATAGAAGCCAGGCATCTCTGCTGTCTCACCACCAATTAATGCTGCTCCCGCCTGTTTACAGCCGTCTGCAACGCCTTTTACAATCGTAGCTATCTTCTCTGGCTCATTCTTACCACAGGCAATATAATCTAAGAAAAATAAAGGTTCACCACCTGCACAGGCAATATCATTTACACACATCGCAACACAGTCAATGCCAATTGTATCATGCTTATCTAGAATAAATGCTATTTTCAACTTCGTACCAACACCATCTGTGCCGGATACCAAAGTAGGTTGCTCCATATTCTTAAAGCTCTCTAAAGAAAATGCACCTGAAAATCCGCCAATTCCACCTAATACTTCTTTACGCATTGTTCCTTTAATATGCTCTTTCATCAGGTCTACCGCTTTATATCCTGCCTCAATATCTACACCCGCGTTTTTATAGTCCATTCGAAATACCTCCTGTTTGGATATGCCAGCTTCTCTGCTGTAATTAACTTATCGCTCTGCTCACATTTTAGCATACTACTCTAATTTTGTCGTTATTTTTTGACAGATTATTTCTTATATAACTTATTAGTGAAACTAATATACAGCGGCTTATCTATAAGTAGTAATTATTGCTTATTGATTTAAATAAGGGATGCTGTTGCTTTACTATTCATAATTTTCTTATTCTCAGAATAATTTCGTTCTTATTCACCCATAGATCTCTATAGTAAATTACAATATTTATTGTATAATACTATTACAAGAATTCAAAGGAGATATGAAATGAAAATTACAGTTTTAGTAGACAATAATACTTACATTGATCAGTATTATTATGGTGAACCCGGTGTTTCCTATTATATTGAAGAAGATGGCAAGCATATCTTGTTTGACACAGGTTACTCTGACTTATTTATTAAAAATGCAAATTCACTAGGAATATCTCTGGAACATTTAGATTATCTTATTCTATCCCATGGTCATGACGACCATTCAAGAGGGATGAAATATTATTTTGAAGAACAAAATACCAGTAACCTTTTAATACTCGCTCATCCTGATGCCTTGAAGGAAAAGGTTATGAATAATATAAAGATAGGTTCACCTCTATTGAAAGAAGAGGTGAAACAAAAATATAATTTAATTCTATCGAAAGAACCAGTGCAGATTAGTAAAAATGTAATTTTTTTAGGAGAAATCCCTCAATCAAATTCTTTTGAAGGCAGAAGTGCAATTGGTAAGCAACTAGAGAATGGAACTTTGGTTGACGATTATATAATGGATGATTCTGCGCTTGTATGTCAAAGTGATAATGGGATTTATATTATAACCGGATGTTCTCATAGCGGGATCTGTAACATTATTGAATATGCAAAACAAGTATGTAACACCAATACTGTATTAGGTATTCTAGGGGGCTTTCATTTGTTTGAGGTGAATGACAGGGTAGAGAAAACAATTGAATATCTGAAACAAAATAAGATAAAAGAATTATATCCCTGCCACTGTACCTCCTTTGCAGTAAAAGCAGAGATACATAAATCTGTACCCGTAAAAGAAGTGGGCGTTGGATTAGAACTAAACTGGTTGTAAAATTAGATATCTAAAAGGTTCATGTAAATGAGGATCCCCCTAAAGTAGCTTTGGTTATTAACCATATCTACTTTTAGGGGGATCATATTAATTTACACGAACCCTTTTAGAATAACATAAGTTTTTACACAATTAATATCAATTATTCTATCCGATCGAATGCAACTTACAATTGATACTCCTTATATAAATGCATTTTTTCCGATATCCTAAACTGGTTAGGTATTCCCTCCTAGAAGGAATAATAACGCTTGCAGCCATAACTCATAATAATCTTATACATTATGATATCCAACGCGGTTGTTAAGAGAAAGTAGCCCAAATATGCCAACGGTGCAGATGGAATTATGGCGATGAATACAAATAGAATTGCTGCATAACCCATACCTGAGAAAATGGTAATCATAGTTGCTGCACTTTGTTTTATCACGGTCACCTCTGCTGTCCAATTGAAGTTTGGAAGCAGAAGATTCATCAACATACCATACAGACTGATAAACACAGCACAGGAACCAGCTACCAATAGCATACAGAAAATATTTACAATTTCCATCTTTAATATGATACCGATTAGTATCGCATCGATTATGGCAGGAGCTATAATTGTTAAGTTTACTAAAATTTTAGCTTGATACACTGTTTTTGGCAAAATGGGCATGGATTTAAGAATCCACAAGCTCTTCCCCTCCAACGATATCGATACCATTGTGGTACAAGTAAACAAGATGCAAAAGACTACATAAACAGGTATGTAGTTAGCTAACATACCACTCGCTCCGGGTGTCTTCATGATCTTGTCTATGTCTACGAAAATCAAAGCAATGGCACCCATGGTTAACATAACAATACCAAAACCTGTATTCAATACATATAGCGTTGAGGAAAAATACCGCTTTATCTCTTTTTGATACAAGGCTTTGATAGGAGTGGATGCTTTCAATTCCCCCATCTTATAATTTGATTTAGAACCACCAGCCATCATCAACGTATTCATTCGTTTGAAAATTTTATGAAATAGAAAGGTGTAAATAGCAAATGCTGCTACTGATATCCCGATAAATAATAATAGCGAAACAATATCATTCTCAACCAACCCTTTTGCATAGTAAGGTGCCAGTGGATATATTTGATTAATTCGATCTGTTATAGCTTTGCTGATATTTACCAATTCCTGTCCATTACCTTTAACCATAAAACTGGAAGAGACAATCGCTGCAAAAAAGCCAATTGTAATGATTAGGTTTAGAAGGTTACTCCGTTTAAATTTCGATGAAATATACGCAATCAGGGTTCCAATTAAGGAAGCTACCACAATCGGTATCAGTGGCACAATAAACATTGTGATGAAACCGATAATATAAAAGGATGCACCCGGAGCTGCAAGAAGTCCATAGGCAATCATCATAGGAACCATCATAATGATTACAAAAAGGAAGTTTAAGCTATATAAAATCATAAGTCTGCTAATGGCAATCGCTCCTGTACTTATCGGTAGTGACATCACCATATCATAATCGCGAAAACCGAATATCGTCCCCTTTACCTTGAATATCGTTGTGACCAAGATAATAAAGCTTAATGCTGCCATAACTAATGCAGGAAGCAATTTCAAGCTATCCTTATCATACAACTTAAGTCCAACACCAATCATGAAACAATAGATAAAAACTACGACACTCATTACAAAAGCAAAAAACAAAACACCGATAATCAGCGCCTTAGGTTTTTTATTACGGTTTTTTCCTATAGAGAGGGTATCACTTAAAACAGCCCATAGCTGTACTCGAACCAATTGTAAGATTTTATACATATCACTTCACCTCAATCAATTCCAGGAATACATCCTCCAGGCTGCTATTACCCTTAACCTCATCGGTAGTCCCATAGGAAACTAACTTACCACCTTTGATAATTGCAATCTTATTGCAAAGTTTTTCTGCTACTTCAAGCACATGGGTCGAGAAAAATATCGCTCCGCCCTCTTTGCATATATTAATCATAATTGTTTTTAAAGTATGCGCTGCCTTAGGATCAAGACCAACGAACGGCTCATCTAAAACCATGAGCTTCGGCTTATGTATGAGAGCAGAAATAATTGCTAGCTTCTGCTTCATTCCATGGGAATAAGAGGATATGGAGTCCCCAAGATTTTGAGTCAATTCAAATGCATCCGCGTATTCTTTAATCAAAGTCTCGCGTTCCACTTTTTTTACTTCAAAGATATCACCAATCAAATTCAAGTAAGCAATTCCCGTCAAGTGATCATATAAATCTGGATTGTCTGGAATATACGCCATCTTCTGTTTGCAAGCCACAGGATTACTTTTAATAGAAACACCATCTATCAAAATCTCCCCTTCTTCAAAATCAAGTACCCCAACAACGGAACGAATGGTAGTGGTTTTACCGGCTCCATTATGACCGATAAATCCGAAGATGTCCCCACTCGATACTTCCAGGTTTAAATGATCTACTGCTTTCTTATCGTTACTGTAACTCTTTGAATAGTTCTGAATCTTTAACATAAAATCCTCCCCTCTAATAACAGCTTATTGTATTAAAACTATTGCATTTTATGCATCAAAGGCTTCGTTCAATATTTCTGTCCCCTCTAAAACAAATCGGGTGTCCTTTATAATCGGAATTAGCGTTCCATCTTTTTTGATTACCGTAATTTCTTTTAATTCATCATATGGAAGCGTAATGTCCGTATGGCAGTTAAAATAAGCCTTATCCGGTTCAGTTTTACGAAGGATTGAAACCTCATTATCTCTGGCGACAATCTCTTTCCCATTGCTATTATATGTTTTCGTATCCTCACTATACTTATAACAAGTATCACCAATAGCAAAATGAGGCCCTGTTTTTTCTGCAATCAGAATCGGTAATCTGGAAGCAATATCAAATTTCTTTGCCATCATATATGCGGTAGTATTCGTTCCAATTGCAAATTCTCCAAGAGGAAGTTTCTCTTGATTGAACAATAGGTTCTCCTTGAGATAACTCTTATTCTTATCCGCTTCCTCATAATTACCACAGAGATAGTCTACAATTCTTCCATCCTCAAACACAAGCTCCAACTCTCTGTATTCCAGATCATTTAGATAAATCTTGGGAACATGCAGTGTACCGTTAGTGCCCTTTAATACTGGAGAGGTAAACACTTCACCAACCGGGATATTTACATCAGCAACGCAATTTTCAAATATGGTTTCCTTACTTGCGTCACCTATTTCATATAATTTAACTGTGATATCTGTATGATTATTCCCTGTACCTAAGATACGAACTCTGTCACCCTGATCTAATGCATCTATAATTCGTTGCTGAATGGTGCTATATAACTCACTATCCAACGTATTAACCTTAACGGTTTCTTTAAATATTTCTTCAAAATCCTTACCGATCTGTGGTACCGGGTATGAAATAATGGTAAATGAAGTTTCCTCCAGCTTTAAATATTTTTGCTTTAACAAACTATCCTCACGGTAATAGTCCACATACAATTTCTGCTGACGATCATCTAATTTTACTGCTTGCTGTTTATCTTCGGGTCCAAACAACTCCTCCCCAAACACTTCAATCACGGCAGGACCAGCGTACAAAATGCCCTTTTCTTTATACTTCTCTAAACTGTTTTTATAGCATTCCAATTTTCTCTCTTTAAACGCTTTATCAAGAAATAACCCGATATCATAACGGTGATCATAATCAAACTGTCTGTTTGGACTTGTAGCATGATATCCAATTTTCAGATGTTGACGTTTCAATACCGCAGATGTAGTCGCTCTTTGCACACTAGCTTGTAGACCCATCTCCCCAAAGTATTGAATCGCATAGCGTACCATTCTTTCAAAACCAAGCTGATATCTAATATTAACGGTTTTCTTCTTGCTTAGGTCAAGCTTATTCGCAATGAATCCTAATCGATACCCTTCAGTATAGGTACGTGCCATTGCTTCTATCTGCTCCTGTGGAAGCGTATTTAAAAATTGGGCTGTCTTAACTTCATGATCGCTAATGTATTCTCCAAACTGATATAAATAACGGATATCCGTCAAATCCGCATTCATAATAATATCCCTAGCAAAGGACATATCAGGATCAACAAGCTCACGAAGATTCCCGTCTACTAAAATATCACAATAATCAAACATGAAATCATAAATCGCTCTTTTTACATCTTTATATGTAAAATCGTCTTCTTCCTCAAAGTAATTATAAATTTCAATCAAAAACTCCAAATATATTGTCAGCTCATATAGTCTACATTCATAAGCATAGATGATAACATTACGTAGTTCTGTTGCAAGAAACGCAAGTAACTTTCCATATTTCTCACCAAACATTTCACATGCATAGGTTGGATTGGCATAGCTTGTTGCATAATTATCTCCTGCCACCCCAGCATGAAGCGTCTCATTTAATACTTGTAACTCCGCTAGAGAAAGTTGACCTAATCGATCCTCTTCTACCATCGTCACTACCTCTTTTACCTGTAGCATCCAGGATGCTAATCCATGAAAATAGGGTAAGAAACATTCCTTTACACTTTGCTCCTGTTCTATCCTAGCAATTCGATCCATCGCAAGTTCATATCGTTCTCTGATTTCATTGTTCTCTTGTGTAAATAACTCCTGCTGCTTCATAGAAACCTCCACTTTATTACTTTTCCTATTAAAAATCTCACTAATTCACGCTATATACTTCAAATATACCGTTTGAACCTCTATTTACATTCCCAATAAATAGAGCGTAAATAAAACAATAAGCATAAAGCCATTAATAACAGCTCCAGCGATTGGGAAACCATAAAAAATATCCTTCTTTTTAAACGCTTTATAAGAAACAACCAATCCTGTGACTGACAATATTAATAGTGTTAACCCGATCATGCCTAATAGCAAACCACCTTTGCCATCTGATAAGCCAGAAAGAATACAGATGATTAGAAACCCTAGAATTACTACAATTCCCATTATTGCAGAAAGAATACCCATTTTGGTTTGTCTTCTTCCAGAAAAATGTATTATTTCCTTTTTACGCCGAAACCACATCCTTATTTCCTCCTGCTTTTCTTTTTGCTTGGGTGAAAAATCTTAATGATACCGTGAATAATCGCATAAGCAATATAACCTGCCATCCCGCCGATTGTATTTAAAAAAATGTCATCTACATCAAATATTCCTACTTTAAGTAATAATTGAATTGTCTCCACACAAACACTAAAAAACAAGCATAAAAATGTGGTAAAGAAAAACTTGCGATATTTTTCACTTAAAACCGGTAATAAAAAACCAAATGGCGCAAACGCCAAGATATTTCCTATTACATTCACCACAAAGCTTTCTGCTCCCAACAAATTCCTATACTGAATAAAACGATGAATTTCTTTAAATAACACCAAGTTATAACGATAATCTTTCATCACATTTTCCCGGCCATAATGCTCACTAAAAAATAGGAAATAGGATAACAATATAATATATAAATAAAATAAAAGCCACCCGGCTTTCGAGAATTTCTTTTTACTCTGCCCCTTCAATTGTCTTCTCCATCTCTATGATTAATAATAGGCTTTCCTAGTCGTCAAAAAATATACATTTTTTCCTAAAATTACCGTATACACGATTAATATTATAAATCAAATACAATGCCTAGTAAAGCCTAATAAATCGAGAAAGCAACTATATTTGAATTATTTTTTAATATAAAAATTATGGTTAAGGAGCCATAATTCAGATTCCAAGTAAAAATATATAGGTGCACCTGTTCATTGATTTACACTTATCATAAATATAGTAATCCATGACATGATTTTATTCAACATAGATTATCAATAATTTTCTTTATAAAGTTTAATCTACTACATTTATTCTACTGCTTTCAGTAAAATTAATTATTATTCTCTTCACATGGATTATTAAGGGCATTCGCACACATAATACCATTATATATCTATCCTTTTATTTCATTATGTACTCAAACATATTTATTCATTGAAATAACCGAAAGGACTACTATTAAACTTATGAAAACGTTTGAAGAATTGTATTATGAGGTTTTAGTCCGAACCTTAAAAGAGAAGGACAGTAGCTTTCTTGAAAAATTAGAACTATATGACACTCATCATTTGGATTGCCTTTTACATCCTACGAAACACCCATTGGTTTGGAAAATAGGTGATTGCCAATGTGATGAGGAATGTAATTGCGCAAATATTTGTCCTTTTCATGCGATACACCCCAGTGAATCTGGCGAATTAATCATTGAAGAAGATAATTGCGTCGGCTGTAGCTTCTGCATCCAAGAATGTCGTGCAAAAAATCTAACCAGTAGTAAAGATATCATACCTGCCCTACAAGCCATACGTTCTCACAAAGGATTGGTCTATGCTCTAATTGCTCCTGCTTATCTTGGTCAGTTTACCAATGATGTAACCCCCGGCAAATTAAGAAATGCTTTAAAGCAAATTGGTTTCGACGGTATGATAGAAGTCGCTCTTTTTGCTGATATTTTAACCTTAAAGGAAGCGCTGGAATTCGATAAAAACATACAAAGTGAGAAAGACTATCAGCTCACCAGCTGTTGCTGTCCCATGTGGATAGCTATGATCCGAAAAATCTATATGGATTTAGTTCCTCATGTTCCACCCTCAGTCTCTCCTATGATTGCTTCAGGGCGAGCAGTCAAAGCATTACATCCGGATGCTTTGACAATTTTTATTGGCCCCTGTCTTGCGAAGAAAGCGGAGGCGAGGGAAAAAGATATTAAGGACGCAGTTGACTTTGTGCTTACCTTTCAAGAGGTGCAGGATATCTTTCGCGTGATGCAAATAGATCCTGCTACAATGGAGGAAAGCGAGAAGGATCACTCTTCAAGGGCAGGTAGAATTTATGCACATACTGGCGGCGTCAGCGAAGCAGTAACACAGACCTTAGAGCGCATCAATCCACATCGCAAAATAACCATTCATACACAGAAAGCGGATGGTGTCACGGCATGCAAAGCAATGATAAACGATCTCATATCCGGTACAACCTCTGCTAACTTTTTTGAAGGCATGGGTTGTGTTGGTGGATGCGTGGGTGGTCCTAGGGTTCTCATACCCCACGAGATAGGATGTCAACATGTTGAAGAATACGGCAATGCCGCTCCTTACCTTACTCCAATCGACAATCCTTATGTAATTGAATTATTACATCAATTGGGATTTAACACAATAGAAAGCTTACTTGAGAAAAGTGATATTTTCACACGAGAATTTGACACCCCCCTCCAACACCAGTGTTGATGTAAAAAAGAAATAACAAGTAGAAGCTTTCCCCGATGAGCGAAAGCAAAAAGGGCTGTTGCAAAACAAGATTCTTATTATGGAAGGATATACCCTTCCATTCAAAGATTCTTATTTTGCAACAGCCCTTTGGTACTTTAGCTTTTAACAAAGCAGTTACACTTACTGCTCTCCGATTAATTTATCACTTTTTAAAATATGATTAATTAACCAATCATTTAAAAACTCAAGGATTTCTAATATAGCACCCTTCTGATTTTCATCAATGTTACTAAAATCATATTCAGATACCTTATCAATAAAGTCTTGATGCTGGACTTTCTGACTGAATAGCTTACGATAGCCAATACTAGCCATGTATTCTTCTTCATGCTGAAAATGTGTTACTGCGTAATCTTTAAGCTCATTTAAAATTTCCACAATATAATCAAATTTATCGTGTATATACTCGTCCATTAAGACTGTATAAGCTTTATCAGCAATTTCAAAAAGCCTTTCGTGTTCCAAATCAAGTTGTTCAACCCCGATGCGGTATTCATCCTTAAAATTGTACATGTCGTATCCTCCATTTCATCCTTATAGTATGAAAAGAACTCTCAAACACATTCTGTGTTTGGGAGCTCTTCTCCTAGCCTTAGTTTATATGATTTTTTTAAATCTGTAAAATATTTTTTTATAACTCCGCCTATTATTTTAATATTAATAGTTGCATACTAACCTGTATATGCTTTTAGGTATATTATTTTTACTTATACTACTTTTACGTATATTTCTTTTACGTATATTATTTTTAGGTATACTATTTTTAAATATTATTTTTGGTATATTATTTTTTGTTTTAATTTTAACTATTTATCTTTATAAAATTCTAATTATGCTTTTTTGGATGTAATATTTTTAACTTCAATTTATGATATCACTCCTTTAAATCCTTCTGTTTTCAAAAACCATGCGTTTTTTTAAAACTTTATCTCTCGAGGATACAAGACTATAAACATTTTCAACCTGATAAGCAAATTCCTGGGTGGAATATTTCTCAACCTTTTGTATCGCATTTTCACTATAAGGTGTTTGTGTGTCATGAAATAAAACCTGATCTAGGCCGTAATAAAAGCCATCTCTGTCACGAAAGGTGTAACCGTTATAACCCTCCTCAAGAATATCCTCTAAGCATCTATCCTCTTTTGCCACTACAGGTAAGCCCGAGGCCATAGCCTCAATATAAGTAAGACCTTGTGTTTCGCTTTTGGAAGCGCTGACAAAAACATCTCCCAAACGATAAAATAGTCCAATCGTATCCCATGGCTGTGATCCTGTGAAGATTAACTGCTTATCAATTCCAAGTTGCTTTGCTAATCCTTGCAACTTATCCAGTGCGGGTCCGCTTCCAACTACCACAAACTTAACATTCTCCCTAGTTTTAAAATAATCAGGTAATGCTGCTATGATTTCCTCTATATTTTTTTCTTGAGATACTCTACCAACATATATAAGAATTTTATCTGTATCACTAATATTATATTTCTTTTTTAATACTCTAATTTCTTCATCGGAGAAATTAGATTTATCAAATTTGCTAAAATCAATCCCCGTCGGTACCACAGATATTTCCTTATGAACATGGTAGGTCATCAATAATTCCTTTGTCTTTTGGGTTGGTACTATCACCTGTTCCGCAGTATTACAAGCTATCTTAGAATATGTTCTTGCAAATGCCTTAGCTCTTTTATCTAACGCTTTAAAACGTGTCAGATAATGCGTGTAGTCCTCATATATCGTGTGATAAGTGTGTACAATCGGAAGCCTTAACTCCCTGGACATAATACGTCCGAATATACCAAGGCAAAACTCCGTATGAGTGTGAATAATATCAAGATTCAACTTTTTAATTATATGAGCAATTTTAGGCTGATAAAATAGACCAACCCTACGCTCTGTAATAAAGATAAACGGAATACTTGGTACACGAAAAACATTATGCTCATGCTTTGGAGACCCGGGCGTCGTAGTCGTAAAAACATAAACATTATGTCCTCTACGCTCGAGCTCATTTTTTAATGTGTAGACGGAGGTTGCCACTCCATTAATTTCTGGATAATAGGTCTCCGAAAATAGTCCTATATTCATTTGTGTTCCCTACCTTTTTCCTTATATGCATTTATATCACAATTAGCTTTATCATAGATTATTTATATACAAAAGTAAAGGTAATATTCGTAAATTCATATAAAACTGTATATTTCAATAATCTCAAGGAATTATTAGTATATTTTGCAAATTTATAGAATTTTTACTTTATTTTTTCTTTCACCCGAATTATAATAAGATAATAGTATATAATTATTAATAAAAATAGAAAGGAAGCGACTTATGAAAAAATTTGCTAAGTTTATTTTTGGTACTGCAATTATCGCATCTATTGCAGCAGGCGCTTATTATATCTTTAAAACCTATATTAAAAAGGACACAACTGACGATTTTGACGATTTTGATGATGAGTTTGAGGATTTTGACACCGATGAAGCTACAGAAGAGGATACAAGAGAATATGTATCTATCAATATTGATGGCAATGATAACAATATTGACGAAGTGGCACCTGAGAGGGAAGAAGTATAATACTTCATCTTTTTCAACAAATTTCGATCATGAACATATGTTAGATCAAAATAAGGTACCAACAGCAACCTTCTCCTTTGTTGCTGTTGGTACCTTTTCATGTTAATTGTTATATTCTTTACAAAAGCTAGTTAATTTCTTAATCATAGCTTGATAATCTTTTATAGTGTATGTGCTGTAACTTACTGTGGTACCAACTTGAGTAGTAACCGAAATACCATCACCAATTACCATCGTATATTTCTGTCCTTCAGGCTCATTGCTTTTTGTTTCGATCATAAAGCTCTGTTTGGAAGGAGAAGTGGAATTGCTGGTAAATGTATATCCTTTCAGAAGTAAATATAATGAATTAATATCGTCTTTCTCTTTCAAAACTATCTCTTTTTTTGTGCCCAACTCTGTTATTTTCATATATTCAGCGAAAGTGGGCGAACTTACAAAAATACTCCCTAATCTGAACACCTGATCCGCTTTTTTATCCTCTTCAGGAAGATTTGCTACCCCACTCACAATATCCGGTGACCCATTTGAACCTGCCCCAAATCCTTCATGACCATCGCCACCATCCAATGAATTACCAGGTTCATCCTTCCTTCCATAATTCACAGAGCTCTTTGGCCTATCATCCGATTTCATACCCGCGTTCTCATCTTTTGCATAATCTTCAATCGCATTATCACTGGCCTCAGTTGATTCTGTCATCGCTTTTTCATCTGATCGAGGGGCAGTTTCCATATCTTGACTTTTCGATAATTGTCCAATCGACAAATACCCTGAAATGATACTGATTCCTACACCGAAAACCAATAATGCGGCAACGGCACTCGCTGTTCGACGTATATACTTATTCCAGGGTATCAGTTTATGGGTTGATTTTTCCACTTGCTTATTGTCCAGTTGCTGCTCCGTTTCAGCCTTTTTCACTGCATTCAGAGTTCGCAATATCAACTCCTCTGAAACACGGATATCATTTATGTCCAGAGAATGATCAAGATGTGATTTTATAGTTTTAAGATCTTCCTGTTCCGCATAATTCGATGCACGGTACTTCTGATCGTTCTTATTGCGCTGCTCTTCTTGATTCGTTCCTTTTAAGCTCATGTCATATCCTCCCTTCCAATACTATCTTTAGCTTTTGTCGTGCCCTAGCAAGCCTGCTCTTTACTGTTCCTTCGGCAAGATTTAATAATTTTGCTGCTTCGTTAATTGACATATCCTGAAAATATACACAAAGTACAACATCTTTATATTTCTCCGGTAAAGACATTACCGACTTACGAATCAATTCTCTGGAATCCTTATTATTAACAGCATCAAAATCAGTTTCGCTTATAATCTGATCTTCCTGATATTCCATCATTGGTACAACACGCCTACTCCAAGCGCTCTTTAGATAATCCTTACAGGTATTAATCGTAATTCGAATAATCCAAGTCTTTATACTTGAATTCCCTTCAAACGTAGAAAGCTTTTGACTCACTTTTATGAAGACATCTTGAAAAATATCCTCCGCCGAATGAATATTATGGACATATAAATAGGCTGTTCGAAGCACGTCATTACCATATTGGCGGATTAATGTTTCAATATCATAATCAAAGGATTTATCCAAGAAATCATCCTGCGCATCTTTCTGCATTCAATAGTCCCCCTATACTATATTATAACTTAACCAATATCCTTACCTTCAGGGAGACATGATATTCAACAAAAAACATTATAACTTTCTTTTTGTTGGTTATTTCAAACTAACAATCCCTGATTTATATTCGTTATAATATAGTATACATGTACCTTTAAGCGATGTAAATAACAGAATAGATACTCAAATCAATCTCTATATCTAATAATTAGACGAAATATATCAATAAAAGTTCCAAGAATATTATAAGAAGAAATATATGAGCAGCAAAGATACTTAAAATGGTTACTGTCTCATAAGTCCGATGTATTCTAAATTAATGAAAATGTACGCATTTTCATTTTTCACTCTAAATCGAACTTATGATTCACTAACCAATATGGTATCTATTATTCTAATCCCTTCTCTTTGCGTTCATAAGTCATACGATATAAATTGGCATAGATTCCGTTTTTGCTTATTAATTCTTCGTGGGTACCACTTTCTCCAATGCCTTCTTCGGTCAGCACCAAAATCCTTTTGGCATTTTTAATAGTGGATAGTCGATGTGCGATGACAAAGGTGGTTCTATTCTTTGCAAGCTTCTCTAAAGAATCCTGTACTACCTTTTCACTTTCATTATCAAGCGAAGAGGTGGCTTCATCAAAGATTAGTATTGGCGGATTTTTTAGAAATACCCTTGCAATACTGAGTCGTTGTTTCTGACCTCCCGATAACTTGATTCCCCTCTGTCCGATAAAAGTATGATATCCGTCCGGTAATTGCATAATAAAATCATGTGCATTGGCATTCTTAGCTGCCTCAATAATTTCTTCCTCTGTAGCCTCCAGTTGTCCATACATGATATTGTCCATAACCGTTCCGGCAAATAGGTATACGTCCTGTTGCACAATTCCAATATTTTTGCGCAATGATCTTAAGGTAATATCCTTGATATCTGATCCATCAATCGTAATGTTTCCTTCTGAGACTTCATAGAACCTAGGGATCAAGCTGCACATAGTAGTCTTGCCAACACCGGAGGAACCCACAAGTGCCATATAATCTCCTGCTTCCACCTTGAGATTAATGCTGTGAAATACATTAGAGTTCGTTTCATTATATTTGAAGGCAACATTGTTAAATTCAATATCACCTTTCACATTTTTCAGTACCTTTGCAGTCTTTTTATCTACAATATCCGGTTTGATATCAAGAATTTCACAGAACCGACCAAAACCAGTCATACCGTTTTGGAAGATCTCAGTAAAGTTAATCAGCTTCCTTACCGGCTCAATTAAGGTATTAATATATAATAAAAAAGTCAATAAATCACTTATGGTGATTATTTTATAAGTAATAAAAAGACACCCTCCCGTTATCATTGCAACATTGATCAATGCAGTAAAAAAGGTCAATCCCGAATGAAAACAAGCCATATTCCAATAGCTATTTCTTTTACTTTCTACAAAACGTGAATTTCCTTCATAAAACTTTTTAATTTCAGTTTCTTCATTGGCAAAGGACTTGACTACTCTAATGCCTGATAGATTATCTTCCACCTGTGCATTAATTTCTGCTATTCTCTCTCTGTTTTTTCGAAAAGACCTACTCATTTTTCCCCTCATAAAATAAGCAAACAAAAACATAATCGGTAGGAAAGCAAATACCAATAGAGTGAGTTTCGCATTAATTCCCATTAGGATGATAAAAGCACCTACGCTTTTAATGATAGAGATTACAATATCCTCCGGACCATGATGGCACAACTCAGAAATATCAAATAAATCGCTGGTTATTCTAGACATCAGCTGCCCCGTCTTTTGATTATCATAAAAGTTAAAGGATAATTTCTGATAATGAGCAAATAAATCATTTCTCATATCATATTCCATCTTGGCACCCATAATATGTCCTTGGTAATTGATAAAAAAACTACTGACGAACTCTAAAATTGCCAACCCGAGCATAACAAACAGCAACTGAATAATGATGGGCGCCGCTTTCGATATTTCCTCTGCTACCAGAACATGATTGGTTATGTAACGTACAATCATTGGATAAGTTAATGATATTGCTGCTGCCAACAATGCAAATAACATATCTGCCACAAACAATCCTTTATACGGTCGATAGTAGGATATCAGTCTCTTTGTTTTTCTATTCATCCTCATTCTCCTTTTCCTATTTTCCTTTTTCTTCTCTATTTCTATTTCTTTATTTACATTATGGTTATAGTGTCATAAGTCATCCAAATAGTAAATTAATGAATAAGCGCGCATATATATGCAGATGCGCAGTCCGGCCTCATGCGGATGTACTATACCGCATGTGGATAAGGCAAGTCATATGTATATATATGCGCGCTTATTCATTCTTCACTCTAAATCTGACTTATGACACTATAACCATAATATTAAAGATAAAAAATCTGATTGCACCGTGTATAAGAACACGGATACAACCAGATTCGTTTATATCAATAATAAATTTAATTCATTACTTTGAAAGTCTAATTGATAAATCATACATATATTGATCAACGTCTTTCTTCATTGATAGACCTTCTTCGATATCGTAGTCAACCAATTTGCCATCTTTCATACCAACGATACGCTTGGTCTTTCCTTCTACCAATAAGTCAACCGCTCTTGCACCCATCAAAGAAGCATATACACGGTCAATTGCGGTAGGGCTACCACCTCTTTGTGCATGGCCGATAATGGTTGCTCTGGTCTCCATACCTGTTGCAGCTTCTATTCTTTTAGCCATGCCATTGGAATCGCCGATACCCTCTGCATTAACAATAATATAATGCTTCTTGCCATGCTTACGCTTCTCGATAATATTATTAATAATTCTCTGCTCATCATAATCATAACGCTCAGAAATAAGGATTTCTTCCGCTCCATTCGCTATACCGCTCCAAAGAGCAATATAACCTGCATGTCTACCCATAACCTCGATAATACTACATCTCTCATGGGAGGTGGAAGTATCTCTAATCTTATCAATTGTTTCCATCGCTGTATTAACAGCGGTATCAAAGCCAATTGTATATTCTGTACAGGCGATATCAAGATCTATCGTTCCTGGAATACCAACTGCATTGATTCCTCTTCTTGATAATACTTGAGCCCCCTTAAAGGATCCGTCACCACCAATAACAACTAAGCCATCAATACCATGCTTTCTACAAATATCTGCAGCTACATCCTGAATCTCAGGCTTAAGCATTTCTAGACAACGTGCTGTATATAGAATGGTACCGCCTCTTTGTATAATATCGGATACGCTTCTAGTTTCCATATCTACGATATCTTCTTCCAACAAACCAGCAAAACCTCTTCTAATCCCTTTTACTTTAAGACCCGCTGCTAAGGCGGTCCTAACTACTGCTCTGATTGCAGCATTCATACCTGGCGCATCTCCACCACTTGTCAATACACCGATCGTCTTAACATTACTTCCCATTATTATAACCTCCAGCTAATTAAACAACTCCACATTTACAGTATTCTAATCTATTTTGCCTTGTTTTTCAATACTCTTTTCAGTAATTCGTACATTTTCTTCCGAATAAATTGTATATAAACGTTGAATAAGGTCATTACTTGCCTTAACGTTCCTACTTTTTGGAAGCATTTTCATTTGTTTTTCCTCTTCGCAATAAATAATTACTCTATCATTACCGTCATATTCATCCAGTAATGTATATAATATTTGCTCGCTTTGATGAAAGCTTTCCAAATTCTTGAACTTTATCCAAAGCTCCTGCGGTATTGCATCAAATAAGATAATATCCTGACAGATTAGCTTTGCAGGCTTATCTTCCTCAACTGTTACTCTGCCACGTACGAATATTTTCTGATCAGATTCCAAAATTCCCTTGAATTTTTCAAAATCCTTTGGAAATATTATAACCTCAACAACGCCGAATAAATCCTCTAAAAGGATAAATGCCATCATACTATTATTTCGAGTTGTTTTAATTGTTTTTGTTGTGATCATTCCTCCAACAATTTCGACACTACCATCTGTAACTTTAGTTTTATTCGTTTCTTCATCCAATGCAAAATCATTGGAATTAGCAGAAACATTTTTTTTAATTCTGTCCATATAGCTTTCCAGTGGATGTCCACTTACATAAATTCCTAGAACCTCTTTTTCTAAGGCTAAAAGCTGTTCTTTGCTATATTCGTTTACCTCGGGCATAGCTATCTCATAGTCCATCTTCACTTCTTCAGAGGCAAACTCAAATAGTGACATTTGTCCGGTAAGTGTTCGTTTCTTTTCTGCTGCAATATTATCTAGTATTTGAACATAGCTCATCATCAACTGTCTTCGATTTTCATGCAGATTTGTGAATACGCCTGCCTTAATAAAGCTTTCAATGGTTCGCTTATTTACTTCTTTGCCGGATAATCTTGTCGCAAATTCTTTCAAATTTTGGAACGCTCCATTTTCATTACGTTCCATCACAATTGCCTCAATTACAGGTCTTCCAATTCCTTTAATTGCAGACAATGCATACCTTATTGCTCCCTTTGATACGGTAAATACTCCATCCCCCTCATTGATATCCGGGGGTAAAATCTCAATATTCATCTGCCTACATGTATAAATATATTCGGCTACTTTACCAGGGTTATCGATAACTGAGGTCATCAAAGCTGCCATAAATTCTACGGGATAATAACATTTTAAATATGCTGTTTCATAAGAAACTACCGCATAAGCTGCTGCGTGAGATTTATTAAAGGCATATTTTGCAAAGTCCATCATTTCATCGAATATATGATTCGCAACTGCCTCAGGAATACCATTACCAATACAACCGACTACATTCTCCTCTGGATTGCCATATACAAAGGTTTGACGCTCCTTAATCATTACTGACTCTTTCTTCTTAGACATCGCACGGCGTACCAAATCACTTCTTCCATAACTGTAACCTGCAAGATCGCGAACAATTTGCATAACTTGCTCTTGGTACACAATACAGCCATAGGTTGGTGAAAGAATCGGCTCTAACTGTGGACATTCGTAAATTATCTTACCCGATTCATTCTTACCCTTAACATATTTAGGAATAAAGTCCATTGGTCCCGGACGGTACAACGCAATTCCAGCAATAACGTCCTCCAGTGTACGAGGTTTCAATTCCTTCATAAAGCTCTTCATACCGGCACTTTCTAGCTGGAATACACCTTCTGTTTTGCCTGAAGCAATTAAATCGTACGCCTTACTGTCGTTATAATCTATCTTCTTTATGTTAAATCTCTCCGAGGAAGCACTCCTATTTTTATTAACCAGCGCCTCCGCATTCTGGATTACTGTCAGTGTACGAAGTCCAAGGAAATCCATCTTTAATAGGCCGAGTTCCTCTAGCGTTGTCATCGTAAATTGTGTGGTTACTGATTCATCCGAAGAACGAGATAGTGGTACATATTCATCCAAGCTGTCCTTACCAATAACAACTCCGGCGGCATGCATTGACGTATGTCTGGGCAGACCCTCCAACCTTTTCGACATATCAATCAGGTATTTAACCTCCTGATTACTTTCATATAGCTGGCTTAAATCCTTATTTGCAACCAATGCCTTATCAATTGTAATTCCAAGTTCGGTTGGAATTAGCTTTGCAACCATATCCACTTGAGCATAAGGCAAATCCAAGGCACGTCCTACATCACGGATAACCGCTCTTGCTGCCATCGTTCCAAAGGTTACAATTTGAACCACTTTATCCTTACCGTACTTGCGAGATACGTAATCAATAACCTCCTGCCGGCGTTCGTAACAAAAATCAATATCGATATCGGGCATCGTTAAACGTTCCGGGTTTAAGAAACGTTCAAATAACAGATTATATTTGATTGGATCAATATCAGTAATTCCAAGAGAATAGGATACAATCGAACCTGCTGCACTACCTCGGCCAGGTCCTACGATGATACCATTATCTCTAGCATATTTGATAAAGTCCCAAACAATTAAAAAGTAATCAACAAAACCCATATTACTGATGGTATCCAGTTCATAATCCAATCTTTCCCACAACCCTTTGGGAATTGGATCATAACGTTCCTCTAACCCTTCACTACATAATTTCTTCAGATAATCATATGCGGTGAACGGTTTGGGGACTGGATATACCGGTAACTTGTATTCGCCAAAGGTAATAGTTACATTACATCTTTTTGCTATTTCATATGTATTTTCTAATGCTTCCTTCGCATAAGGGAAGGTTGATAGCATCTCCTCTGGAGATTTCAGATAGTACTGTCCGCCCTCATAACGCATCCTGTTCTCATCTGTGACCTTCTTCTGCGTTTGGATGCAAAGGAGAATATCATGGGGGTCTGCGTCCTCTGCATAGGTATAATGAATGTCATTCGTAGCCACCAGCTTTATGCCTGTTTCCTGTGACATTCGAAGTAGACCTTGATTGGTTGACTTTTGCTCCGCCATACCATGGTCTTGAAGCTCCAAAAAGAAATTACCTTCGCCAAATATACTTTGAAGCTTTAATGCTGCCATCTTACCCTCTTCATAAAAACCTTTCAGAAGATTGCTTGCAACCTCACCTCCCAAGCATGCACTTAGTGCTATAATCCCTTCACTATACTTCTCAAGTACCTCACAATCCACTCTAGGTTTATAATAAAAGCCTTCAAGAAAGCCATTCGAAACAATCTTCATTAAATTCTGATAGCCAATATTATTCTCAGCCAGTAAAACCAGATGATAATAACGTTCGTCCGAACTGCCAAGTTCACGGTCAAATCTCGAATTTGGAGCGACATAAACCTCACACCCGATAATTGGTTTAATTCCTTCTCCAAGACAGGTTTTATAAAAATCGATTACGCCGTACATTACTCCGTGATCCGTGATAGCCATACTATCCATTCCTAGTTCTTTGGCACGATGTACCATTTCCTTAATCTTACCCGAACCGTCTAATAAGCTGTACTCTGTATGAACATGAAGATGCGTAAAATCCATGCTGCTCCTCCTTTCAAATTAATATTATGTAAACAGTATACTTAATAGTAATTCTTATGCTATTTATTTCTCAACATACATAAAACCATAATATGTCCTGCTAAATCTGTTGTCAATCCCAAAACACTACCAAAAGAAGCAAAATGATGCTAGATCCACGGGAATCTAACATCATTATGCTGTGATAAAAAAGCACTCTTATCTATGTTACATAGACAACAGTGCCTCTTGCTTTTTCTATTTGGTACTTAAGTACTTCTCGATATTTTCTACCGCTTCGACTTCGTCCGGACCGTCTGCTGATACAATGACTTTCTCACCTGAGGAAATAGCCATGCTCATCATACCCATGATACTCTTGGCATTCACACGCTTTTCATTGCTTGATACATGAATGCTGCATACATATTGGCTCGCTACCTGTACAAGCAACGCTACTGGTCTGGCTTCTAAGCCATTCGGAATATTAATCGTTATTTCTTTCGTTATCATATTAGATGTCCTCCTTATTTTCACGCAATTGCTCTGCTATTAAACTCAGTTTACGTAATCTATGGTTTACGCCGGATTTGCCAATGGGGGGAATTAACATCTCTCCCAATTCCTTAAGAGAGGCTTCCGGATATTCAATTCGAATTCTCGCAATATCCTCTAACCCATCTGCCAAATCTCCCAGTCCACCATGATTTCTTATATAAACAATATCCTCAATTTGTTTCCCTGCCGCATTGACGGTTTTACTAATGTTGGCTGCTTCACAGTTAACCTGCCGGTTGATGGAGTTACGCATTTCCTTTAAAATTCTTACATTTTCTAATTCCATTAATGCTCTATGGGCTTCCATAACATTCAGTAAATCAACTATTTGAGAACCCTCTTTAATATATACTACATAATTTCTCTTACGTAGTATCGTCTTAGCATCAATTGCAAAGCTTTGTATCAAATTTCTTATCTGTTCTGCCTTTTCCTCACTGGAAACCACTATCTCCAAATGATAGGCTTTCTTGGGATTACTCATGGAACCTGATGCTAAAAATGCACCTCTTATAAAGGCTCTCTTGCAACAGGAATTCTGAGTAAGTACGGAATCTGATACACCAAGTTCAACGCTAATTGATGGTTCAGAAACAAACATTCCAGCTAAATGATTGACGATTAAGGGATCAAAAGAGAGCTTCGTCGCCTGTAATATCAAATCAATTTTCTCTGGATTACGTATGATCAGGGTATACATACGATTTTTTTTGATACTTTTATTAGTTTTTACAGAAACATCAATATTTATATTAAATGTTTTTCGAATTAATGTAAAGTATTTTCTTACCACCAGCAAATTTTCCGATTGCAGCTTTAAATAATACCTTGTACCAAAACAAATAATCCTGCCTTCACATGTAAGGATTGCTGCTAACTCTGCCAGCCAACAATGCCTGGCATTACTAAATTGTACCGAAAGCTCCTCTTTTACATCTTTAGAAAACGACATACAAATCTCCATTCTTCCAAAACACTGTAAATATGGTAATATCACCTATTTACCGCGTGAAAAATTTTGATTTTTCACACTGGATTAATAATCCTACTCTTTAAATTAATATGTGCCAAGGTTAATTCCTGCATTACGCAAGACCATGCGCAGGCACAAACTTGGAGGTGTGAATTATGCATTTAATAATTCACATTATATTAAAATATCATTTCCTCAATTTTTAATTTATAGTGAATCTCTATCTATATCTCTATGTTCAATCTTTATTCCATACTCAGTCTGATTTAATCTGGAGGACAATTCATTCACTAAGGTAACGGAACGGTGTCTACCCCCAGTACAACCTATTGCAATAACTATCTGATTCTTCCCCTCTGTAATATAATGAGGAATTAAAAACAACAGCATATCCTCGAGTTTATCAAGAAAATCTCCTGCAATACTTGCTTCCATAACAAATTGGCTAACCGGTCGATCATTACCGGTAAGCTTCTTAAGTTCACTCACATAATAGGGATTTGGTAAAAAACGTACATCAAAAACCAAATCAGAATCAACTGGAATACCATATTTAAAACCAAAGGATAAAATCGTCACATAAAAATTACTGAATTTTTCATCATTTAAATAAATGCGGTTGATCTGAAGCTTTAAATCACGAATCAAAAGATGGCTGGTGTCAATAATGACATCTGCCTTCTTACGAAGAAAAGCTAACCGCTCTCGCTCAAGAGCAATTCCCTTTTCAACACGTCCTGCACCGGATAATGGGTGCATTCGCCTTGTTTCTTTATATCGTTTTACCAAAACCTCAGGAGTGCTGTCTAAGAATAGAATTTCAAATGGGATTCCTGTTCTCCTTAAATCCTGCAGAATAATATCCATTTCTTTCAAGGCTTGTCCACTGCGGACATCAATGCCTAATGCTACATTACTTTGGTTACCTTGAATAATCAATTCAGCAAATTTTTTTACTAATTGAATTGGAATATTATCTACGCAAAAATACCCTGCATCCTCCAACATCTTTAATACCGAGCTTTTTCCCGCCCCTGACATACCTGTGACAATGACGAACCTCATGATGTATACTCCCTCACTTGTAATTAAAACTTGCCAAGGAACTTCATTTCTGGTTCCAGTTTAACATTATATTTTTCTTCTACAATACGACTTACATCCTCAATAAGATTCAAAAAATCCTTAGCTGTAGCATTATCAATATTAATCCCAAACCCACAATGCTTTTCAGAAATTGCAGCTCCTCCAACTTGATAGCCGCGAAGTCCAGCATCATTGATTAACTTGCCAGCATAATATCCCTGCGGTCTTTTAAAGGTACTGCCTGCACTATATTTATCCAAAGGTTGTTTTTCCCGCCTCATTGCGTTAAGTTCCTTCATTCTCTGACGAATGGTCTTCTCATCACCCTTTTTAAGGGCTAACTCAGCTTCTAAAAGTATATAATTTTTTTTCTGAAGAATACTCGTTCGATATCCAAGTTCTAACTCTTGGTTGTTAAGTTCATGGATAATTCCATCCTCATCCAATACCTTAGCCTTTACCAAACACTGTTTCATCTCACCGTCATATGCACCGGCATTCATAGTAATTGCGCCACCCAAAGTACCTGGTATTCCGGACGCAAACTCTATACCGCTTAAGGAAAGCGACGCTGCTACACTAGCTAATTTTGATAATAATATTCCTGACTGAGCCGTAATATTATTCTCATCTATCATGCAAATGTTTGAAAAATCATCACAAAGTTTAATAATAACACCGCGATAACCCTGATCGGACACCAAAAGATTGCTTCCATTACCAATAATGTAATAAGGCATTTTTTCACTCTTACATAAGTAGATTACAGCTTGTATCTCATCTATGCTTGCCGGTGATACTAAGTAATCCGCCTCACCACCTATATGCAAGGATGTGTGATTTTCCATTCTTTCGTATGTTTTCACACGTTCCTTAGGACATGTAAGAATAAGTTTATTATAAAATTGCTCTTCCAAATCTGCCTCCTAAAGCATACTCTCTTCTTTACTTACTTTTATACTTATTTTATACTTATTTTCAAATGAATTAAATTATGCAATAATTAATTTTGCTGCTCCATAGATACCTGCATCATTGCCTAAAGTAGCCAGTTTAAATTCTTTGTTCTTAAGTGCATCCATAACCATACCGTTATAATACTTCTTCGTTGTATCAGTAATGATTACACCAGCCTTGGATACGCCACCACCGATTACAAATACTTCAGGATCTATCGTCTGTGCGATATGAGACATAGCAAGTGCAAGATAGTGACATGCCTTCTCAACCGCAGCCAAAGCAAGCTTATCTCCCTCTTTCGCACAATCAAATACATTCTTAGCACTTAGCTCTGTAAATAAGCGTAAAGAAGATGCTTCCTCCGTTGCTTCAAGAAGCCTTTTCGCCACACGAACCACTCCGGTAGCTGATGCGTACTGTTCTAGACAACCACGTTTACCACAGCCACAGGTTAAGGTTTCTTCTTCATTAACGAGGATATGGCCAATCTCACCACCGGCACCATTACTGCCTGCAAGAACCATCCCATTGATGATAATACCTCCACCTACACCTGTTCCAAGTGTAGCGAGAACCATATTATGATAGCCTTTTCCGCCACCCATCCATAGTTCTCCGAGGGCTGCAACATTTGCATCATTCGCTGCCTTAACCTTAAGTCCGGTCATTTCTTTCATCTCGTCTTCAATATTAAAATATCCCATGCCAAGGTTTGCAAGTTCAAGAACATCTCCGTTATCCTTCACAGGTCCAGGAATTCCAACACCAACGCCAAGAACATCTTCCTTATTCAAATTTAGTTCCTCCATCTTTGTTAAAATGAATTCAGAGGCATCTTTTAGGATATCCTTACCGTTCCCGGTTTTCCTTGTTACAAAATCCCATTTATTTAAAAGCTTTCCTTGTGTATCAAACAACCCAACTTTAACTGCTGTTCCACCAATATCAATTCCAAAACAAACTTGACTCATTCTTTATTTCTCCTGCCTTTATATAATTTCGTATTTTCAAGTGAATATAATAGTATTATTCTGATTTCTTCAGGCTGTTTGTAACTCGATTATACAACTCTTGCGCCGCATTATAGCCCATCTTCTTCTGACGAAAGTTAACCGCAGCTGATTCACAAATAATAGCGAGATTTCTACCCGGACGAATCGGAATCGAATGACATACTACCTTATTACCCAAGAATTCAATATAAGATTCCTCTAATCCCAAACGATCATATTGTCTATCTCTATTCCATTCCTCTAACTTTATAACAAGATCAATTGCCTGTGTATTTTTAACACTCTCAACACCAAATAGTGTCTTAACATCAATGATACCAATACCTCTAAGCTCGATAAAATGTCTTGTTATATCCGGCGAGGTACCAATCAAGGTATCATCACTGACCTTTTTTATTTCAACAACATCATCTGTAACCAAACGATGACCACGTTTAATCAGCTCCAAGGCGGCTTCACTCTTACCGATACCACTTTCTCCCATGATTAATATACCCTCGCCATATACATCGACAAGACCACCATGGATGGTTATTCTGGGTGCTAACTCAACATTGAGCCAACGGATAACTTCGGCCATAAAGGAAGAGGTTGTTTTATTGGTTCTTAAGATCGGAACGCCCTTTTGCGCCGCGAGCTCAATAAAGCTCTCACTTACCTCCAGATTTCTACTAAAAACAATACATGGAACATGATAATCCATAAGTTTGGATAGAATAATCAACCTCTGATCCGGATCCATATTCTGCATGTAAGCATGTTCTACATGACCAATCACCTGTACACGTTCGGAATCAAAATGATCAAAAAAACCTGCCAATTGTAGTGCCGGTCTGTTCACATCCGGCTGAGAAAGCTTAATACTTTTTAAATCGATATCCGGAGTACAATTCTCTAAATTCATCTTTTCAATAAGCGTTACTAGGTTTACTGTATACATTCAACAACCGTACCTTTCCATATTTCTTATTATATTTTTAATTACTGACTTGAATATATCTTTCTTGTACCATTTAAACTACATTTTAACATAATACGCTGTGGACTGTAAATGCTTAGTGCGAAAATGAAATACAATTTTCACACCCTGAAGTTTGTACCTGCGATTATCCCTCATAAGCGGGACATTAACCTCGGCACAAACTAATTCAAAGGGTGGGCATGTTAAAGTTAGTGACTACTATCCTTATGAAAAAATTGATATACCTCTTCTGCTGCTTGCCGATTCATAGCAGGTACCTTCATAATTTCATCAATATCTGCGCTCTGTATCGCTTCAAGCGATTGAAAATATTTCATAAGTGCCCGTCTTCTAGTGGGTCCTATCCCGCTAATATCATCCAAAATTGAATGCACCTGTTTCTTCTGCCTTAAACTTCGATGATACTCAATGGCAAAGCGATGTGTTTCATCCTGTATTCTTGTTATCAAACGAAACAACTCACCGCTTTTATCAATCGGAAGCTCTACATTATTATAGAAGATACCTCTCGTTCTGTGGTTGTCATCCTTCACCATGCCACATACCGCAATATTCAGTTTCAGTTCCTCCAAAACGCGCAGTGCAATTCCCACCTGACCTTTACCACCATCCATTAATATCAAATCCGGATATTTGGTAAAGCTGCCAAGGGATGCATCAAACTGCTTTTCCTTGTATTGCTCCAACTCCCTCTGACCATGTGTAAATCTTCGCGTTAGCACCTCGTACATGGAAGCATAGTCATCCGGACCTTGAACTGTACGGATTTTAAATTTACGATAATCTGCCTTCTTCGCCTTCCCTTTTTCAAATACAACCATCGATCCAACGGATTCAAAGCCCGCTGTATTCGATATATCAAAGGATTCTATCCGTTCTAAGACAGGTAGGTCAAGAAATCCTGCAAGTTCCCTGAGTGCGCCAGTAGTCCTTGCTTCCTCCCTTTTAATCTTATCCATATCTTGATTTAGTACGAGTTCCGCATTCTTACGAGCCAGTTCAACAAGTTTCTCTTTGTCCCCTTTTTGTGGTACCTTCAGATATACTTTCTGACTTCTCTTTGCCGTCAGCCATTCGGTAAGGAGTTCTTCCTCCTCCGTTTTAACACTCAAGAATATTTCTTTTGGAATATAGGGTGTTCCAGCATAAAACTGTTTAATAAAGCTCGCCATCACTTCACCCTCTGGTACATCCAAAACTCCCCCAAGATGAAAATGATCCCTTCCAATCAACTTACCACTACGAATAAAAAAGGTTTGCACCACGGCTTCATCTTTATTTCTGGCAAAGGCTATAATATCTCGATCCACCTGATCCGTATTTGTTATTTTTTGCCTGTTCGCAATCTGTTTCACACTACCCATTAAGTCTCTATACTGTGCTGCCATTTCAAATTCCATTGCCTGAGAAGACGCTAGCATCTTCTCCTCTAGTAGCTTGACAACCCTCGAATAATTACCATTCAGAAATTCAATTACCTCATCGATGTTCTTACGATACTGCTGCTGTGATATAAAACCCTGGCAGGGTGCTTCACATTGCCCCATATGGTGATAAAGACAAGGACGTTCCTTCCCTATATCCTTAGGCAATATCCGGTTACAAGTTCGTATCTTATAGATTTTACGAAGTAACTCTAAGGTATCCTTCACAGCCAAAATACTGGTATAGGGTCCAAAGTACTTCGCTTTGTCCTTTTTCATCTCCCTAGCCATCGACACTCTGGGATACGCTTCATAGATTGAAACTCTGATATAAGGATAGGATTTATCATCCTTTAGCATTGTATTGTACTTTGGCATGTGTTCCTTGATTAAATTACACTCTAAAACCAAGGCTTCCAATTCAGAATCTGTGATGATGTATTCAAAATGGTCAATGTGCTCAACCATTTGCTTGATTTTCTCAGTATGGTTTCGGCTGTTTTGAAAATATTGACGAACGCGGTTCTTTAGAATAATTGCTTTTCCTACATAAATAATATTATCCTTGCTGTCGCGCATAATATAAACGCCCGGCTTGGCCGGAAGTTTTTTTAATTCTTCTTCAATAATAAACATAAATTGCTCCTGTCTATAATACAATTCATCTTGGTTATTGTGTCATAAGTAAACTTTTATGTAAAAAATGAATCAGTACACTTATTATATACATATTACTTGCCTTCCCCCACATGCTGTAAAGCTCCTTTGCATGTGGCCAGTCTGCGCATCTGCATATATATGCGCACTAATTCATTCATTTACGATATGATGATTTATGACACCCTGACTAACTTATATACTTAAAGCTAAAAAACAAACTATTTCTTGTTTTTTAGCCCTGTTAATTTATGAAATATTGGTTCATGTAAATTGTTAAAAAAGTACACTTATTAATTTATTCCTGTAAAATCTCAGACTCTAACTAATGTAAAGGATAGACCTGCAAAATTGCTTGACCAACAACATATTTATGTAATGAAGTTTACCATATATTCTCTGGCAATACAACCTGTGAACCTCTGGAACTTATTGATAAATACTTGCGTTATTATACCCTGCATCTCCCAACCTTATAAGATGAAAACAGTCCCCCGTGCTGTTACCTGGAGGACTGTTTTATGTTCTCTATTTGCAATAATGGTTCCATAATAATAATCTTATTATTCCTGAGTTTTAATTATTTCAAATTCTGTTTCTACCTTAGGCTCTGGTGTGATACCCTTTACCTCATTATAAATTTTCATGAATTCCTCTCCGGTAATTGTTTCTTTGGCAATCAGATGTTCTGCAACATGATCAAGAACATCACGGTTATTCGCCAATAATTGTTCTGCTTTAGCATAACAGTCTTTTAGAATCTGCATTACTTCTTTGTCAATTTCACCTGCAGTTTCATCACCACAATTTAATACCGTTCTACCATCAAGATATTTATTTTCTATCGATTCCAAGCCCATTAGACCAAATTTATCGGACATACCATATTGAGTAACCATCGCTCTTGCAAGGCTTGTAGCCTTCTCAATATCATTGGACGCACCTGTGGTAATGGAATCGAAGATCAGTTTCTCTGCAGCGCGACCACCGTAAAGAGTTACAATACGAGTTAAGATTTCTTCTTTACTCATTAAATATTTCTCTTCCTCCGGTACCTGCATTACATAACCGAGGGAGCCCATGGTTCTAGGTACAATTGTAATCTTTTGAACCGGTTCTGCTTTCTTCTCCAATGCGGTTACAAGTGCATGACCCACTTCATGGTATGCTACAATTCGTTTTTCTTCCTTACCAAGAATACGATCCTTCTTCTCTTTACCTGCTATAACAACCTCTACTGATTCAAATAAATCATCCTGTGCTACGGCAGATCTTCCGTTCTTAACTGCCAAAATTGCAGCTTCATTAATCATATTAGCAAGATCAGATCCAACTGCACCCGAGGTTGCTTTTGCAATTGCCTCAAGGTCAACTGTGTCATCCATATTTACATTCTTAGCATGTACCTTAAGAATATCAATTCTACCCTTTAAGTCAGGCTTATCAACAATAATTCTTCGGTCAAAACGACCTGGACGAAGTAACGCTTTATCCAGAACCTCAGGTCTGTTGGTAGCACCGAGTACAACCAATCCCTTAGAGGAGTCAAAACCATCCATGTTCGCAAGCAACTGATTTAAAGTTTGCTCTCTTTCATCATTACCACCACCAAAATGGGAATCACGACTCTTACCAATTGCATCTATCTCATCAATAAAGATAATACAAGGAGCGGACTGCTGTGCTTGTTTGAACAAATCTCTTACTCGGGAAGCACCAACACCGACAAACATCTCAACAAAATCAGAACCAGATAACGAGAAGAATGGAACCTTTGCTTCTCCTGCTACCGCTTTTGCCAATAAGGTTTTACCTGTTCCTGGCGGTCCAACAAGTAGTGCTCCCTTCGGAAGCTTTGCCCCGATTTTGGTATACTTGGTTGGGTTATGCAAGAAGTCAACAATTTCATTCACGGAGTCCTTCGCTTCCTCCTGACCTGCTACATCCTTAAAAGTGATACCGGTCTCTTTCTGTACATATACTTTGGCATTGGATTTGCCAACTCCCATAACTCCGCCGCTGTTCTTAGACAGTGTTTTAAACAAGAACCACATCACTACATAGATAGCTATGAACGGAAAAATTATCGCTACCCAATTGGTTGTCGCTGGTTTTCTTGAAAATTCTACGTCCTTAGCATCTAGTCGTTTGGCCAAATCATTATCCGGGAAATTAATTGCATAATAAGAAACAGTCGTTGCCCCCTTATTATCCTCCACCTTCTTGGTAATATAGAGCTTTTCTCCGTCTAGAACTACCTTCTGAACAGAACCCTCATCCACCATCTTCCAAAATTGACTATAAGTTATCTCCGTCTTGGTACCTTCATTTATTAATGTGGTTAGTTGGGAAAACATATACCAGATTAATATAGATGATGCTAATATTATAATAATAGCCGTTCTATTGGGTAGGCCATTTTTATTCGGCTTATTATTATTGTTATTATTGTTATTATTATTGTTGTTATTATTGTTGTTATCCATGAAATCCTCCTTCTTCACAGAACTGTGTTATTCCTTGAACTGCCTAATTTCTGTAAAACGCTTTAACCTATCACCGATTTCTCGGTATTATATACAAAATGCGAATTCTATCTATGTATAATAAATCCCCATTTTATTACCAATTTGTATATTGTATATTGTATATTGTATACCTCATTATACTTATAGTGTTGCCATAAATCAATAAAATTGTTCTTAAAATTCTCTGTACAAATTATTATAAAACCAAATAACAATCCAAACTCTTCCTAGAACTCTGTTAATATTCTTTCTTATTTAATATTGAACAATCATTTGACATTAAGCTCTATTCTTTCTTCTTACTTTATGTTTCAATATATTTATGAATTATTTTATTTTTATCTCTTTATAAATGCCCTAACCATCCTCTATAACAAAATCATACAAAATTATGGTAATTAAATAATTTGTAGCTATAATTCTTTTAAATACTTGGCACATTTTTGCGAATATAAAGATAATATGTCTAATGTTTTTATATAATCGTGTCGATAAATAATATAGACATGTATTATAGGAGGTTAAGAGTTATGTCAGAAATCAACAAGCAAGAAAAATCCAAGAATGGTTCTCTTCAAATCAAACGCAAATTGAAACCTTTGCACATTGCTATAATCGTCGTGGCATTCGTTGCGATTGTGGGAGGAATTATTGCCTTTGCAGTCCTCAGTCAAAAGAACACTCCTGCTCCAAATACGATTGTGACACCTGATAATATTAAACAGGTTCTAAAAGAGATGGATAAAGCAGAGAAGACACCGATGGGTTCCTTTAATATAAACATGAACAAAACATGGCATTTTAAAGATTCTTCCACCGCATCATCCGATTCTTTTGTTAATAACAAACCAACAAACTCTAATTCGGTATTTATCACAGTTCTTCTGAAAGAGAATCAAAAAGAGGTTTATAAATCTCCCGATATTCCAGTTGGCAGTGCATTAAAGAATGTCAAATTAGACGAAGCTTTACCAAAGGGTACCTATCCGGCAGTTGTCAAATATAATTTAATTGATGACAAAAAAGCTGTAATTAGTACTGTTTCGGTAAATATTACCCTCGAGATCCTGAAATAGGTTCATAATAAAAACAAAATTCAAGGAGGAATATGTATGAAACAAAAAAAACTAGTAGCTCTATTCTTGGCTGCGTCATTAGCATTGTCACCTGCATCACTTGCACTCGCAGACACAGGTAGCGCGACAGGCTCAGGTTCCACGGAAGGATATGTAGTTGAAGAAGCTTTTGATGTTACTCTACCAACAGTTAGTGCAACGGATCTTAACTTCAAATTAGATCCTCAGGGATTACTTAAAATCAGTGATCCTGATAATTACGGTAGCGAAGTACCCGGCTCCATCATTTTCCCAACAACCAAAACCACCTCTTCCCCTGTAATGTTTGCGGAAAATGACAGTTCTTTCCCAGTATTATTAGGTGTAGAAGTAACCCTCACAAACGATGCAACCAATCCAGTAACAATTGTAGATGATTCAAGTACAGTTGCAACCGGAACTGGTAATAATGTATATTTTGCAGTTGTTCCAGAGCAAAAATATACAGATGTAAGCGATTATGATACCTCAAAACCATCTGAAGATGTTGCTTTAGCACTTGATCCTACTACAGCAAAACAATCACTTTATTTTAAGGTTGATGGCACAAAAGATAACTATAAAATCGTTGATGCGAATGATGATCCTGCAGATCCTGACTATCAGTATGTTCCAATCGATGCTCCTGATTGGGATAGTGTTGGTTTTACCATTACTGGGTTGTGTAATGAAAATGCTGATTGGGCAGCTTTTGATACAGCCAATGGTGCATTAAGTCTTAACCTTGTATGGAATATGGATGTAGTTCCAGAAGGTTCTACTGTTACTTCAGCTGGCAATGATGCATATGGTTTAGTTACTTATACAGCTCCTGCAGCTCCTGTAACACCTGTAGATCCAAGTATTACAACACTTACATATCCTTTAACCGCAGCTACAGCAGTTAATGTAAATGTTGATTTAGGTGCTGGTACAAGTAAAGCTACCGGTATTGCTTCTGTAAAAGCTGGTTCTACAACAATAGATCCGTCTAATTACAGCTTTGATGCTGATGCAAAAGTTTTGACCTTAAAATCCACTTATGTTGACACCTTAATCGCAGCACATGCGGCATCTACAACTTTATCAGTAGCTTTTAACAATGGCACAACCACTTCAGTTGATATTACATTGACTTACACTGCTCCTGTTACAACAGCAAGCGCAAGTTATAACAATGGTGCTTTCTGGATTAACACCTCTTCAGACGGTGGTACAACCGCTAATACGACTGGTGCTTTCTCAGATGTCAGCAAGCTTTCTAATCTAAAGATTAAAGAAGGTTCTGGAACTGCTGCTACAGTAGCATCTACACTTTCTAATAACTGGATTAAAATTACATGGACACAGGCTGCTGCAGCTGGTGCAACTTGGAATTCTACAACCTTTAACAACTACACCATTACCTTTACCTACAATGGTGTAAGCTACACAGCAACTGCTAAAGCAGGACAAACTGCACAATAATTAATGATATAAAATTATTAAGGGCTGACTCGAATAGTCAGCCCTTAATTAGGTGTAAAATATGATGGTGTTGATATTTATTATTAATATACAGTTATAAAATATAAGCATTTTGAAACTAAAGCTGAATATAGGGTTATTTAATATAAGTATTTTGAAACTAACCTTGATACACAGATATATAATATAAGTATTTGAAACCAACACTGAATATACGGGTATAAACTATGAATTTATTAGAAAAAAATAAACTGATTAAAGAATCCGTGCATCAATACCGCCTTTTGCGTTATCGTTATCTACAATTAATTGATCAAATGCGCGGACTCGATTTTACTAGGGCTGTTTCTGTGGAAGAGCTAAATTTAGATCCTCAACTTTCACGTATGTACTATGCAAGTACGCCTCATATAAAGCGGATATTTAAAAAACTTCATATCACCATGGACGATTCTATCCTGGATATTGGCTGTGGTAAAGGACGCGCGATGTATTACATGTCTAAGTTTCCATTTCGATCTATTGCCGGTGTAGAAATCAGTCCCATGCTTTGCGAAATTGCTCAATCAAATTTTAAAAAGCTTCATGAAGTAAGGTGTGATATATATCTTCAGGATGCTCTCGTTTTTCAAGATTATGATCAATATAATTATATCTATTTCTATAACCCTTTTTCGGAGGAAGTATTATATCAATGCATGCAATATATCCAACAAAGTATTATACGACTCCCCAGGAAAGTGATTATTATTTATCACAATCCAGTGTATTCTCAAGCAATAGAACAATCAGGATTTACATTGGTACAGCGTCAACATTTTGATCGATTTTTTATATATCAAAACATTGACACATTATTATAAATTCCAATTAGAAGGAATGAATTCAAATGAATATTTTACTAACATCCGTCGGAAGACGCACCTATATTGTGAATTATTTTAAAGAAGCCTTGCAAGGACTGGGAAAGATTCATGTTTCTAACAGCACTCCTTTGTCCTCAGCCTTCTGTAACGCAGATGAATATGTAGTATCTCCGCTGATTTATTCTGATGAGTATATTCCTTTTTTATTGTCATACGCAAAAGAGTATAATATAACACATATTATTTCCTTGTTTGATGCTGACTTGCCTGTGCTTGCCCATAATAAAAAACTTTTTGAAAGTAATGGAATCTATGTGCTGGTATCAGAAGAGAAAACCATTCAAATATGCAATGACAAATGGGAAACCTACTTATTTTTATTGGATAATGGCTTTGATACACCGCACACCTATGTATCGCTAATTGAGGCAAAGGAAGACCTCAAGCGTAAAAAGATAGCATTTCCACTGATCCTTAAGCCCCGATGGGGAATGGGTTCCATTGGACTTTATGAATGTAAAACGATACAAGAATTAGAATTCTTTTATGAGTACATTCATAACATAATTCAGAGCACATATCTCAAATATGAAAACCATCAGGATATTCTTCACTGTGTGTTAATTCAAGAAAAAATCATAGGTGACGAGTATGGTTTAGATATCATTAATGATTTAAATGGCCAGTACTGCGCAACAATTTCAAAAAAGAAACTTGCTATGCGTTCCGGTGAAACCGATATTGCTGAAGTTGGTTGTGATATGCTTCTTGAGAACTTTGGCAAAAGATTAGCACACAGTTTAAAGCATGTTGGTAATTTAGACAGTGATATCATTCAATTTGATGGTAATAATTACGTAATTGATCTAAATAATCGATTTGGTGGTGGTTATCCTTTTTCCCACAATGCCGGTGTTAATTTACCAAAAGCGCTAATTCATTGGTTTAACAATCCAAACTCAGATCAGACCGAGCTTCTACAAATCAAAAATTCCGGTATCTATTTTAAAGATATCCATATTACTAAACAAAAATAGGCAGCTGATAAGATATATTAATCAGCTGCCTATTTTTCTGTTAATTCGCTTAATATCTATGATATACTTCCATCATTATCCTCTATCTTACAAACGATAAATCGGTTTTTACCGCCACCCAAACTTGGAATTTCATCCACTTGTTTCACTTGAATATTTGGATTGCCACCACAAGTCTTCTTCATTTTCGATTTCAATAACTCGATCTCCTCTTGCTTTAGCTCCCTTGCTTTTATATATATTGTGAATTCACCAATTTTCTCTTGTATAATTTGCCACTGTTCAATTGAAGTTGTCCCAAAAAACATATCGTCAATAGCATCCGGAATAATTGGATTTCTCTGATAATCATAAAGAATATCATTCTTTTTCCCATATATATTTAGAAAAACAGGAAATTGCAAATCACCCGAGTGTGACATAATTCCTGCGTCACCTGTATCATAGCGTATAAGCGGAAAGGCATAGTTAAACAAATCCGTGATTACAATTCGCCCAACCTGACCTTCCTCCGCTGGCTCATCCGAGTCCATCTTTAAGCATTCAAAATAATAGCTTCCATAATTCATAACAAATCCCAGGTTTTCGTCTTTTTCCTGTCCTAAGATCCCCATTTCTTGATTTGAGTATCTGGATAACACCTTACAGTTACCACCAAATACTTTCTTCGTGTTATTTCGCACATCATTATGCAGTGCCTCACCAGCTGTTATAATAGTGGATACAGAAGAGTTATTTAAACGATTGTCTTCCTTCATATAATTCGTGATACAAAGCATTGCTGAAGGATAAGCTAATAATACCTTACCGGGGTGCCTATGAATAAACTGAATCATGTTTTCAATTTCTTTCTGTTCAAATTGAAACACATCATATTTCCATATATTTTCCTTCCAACAATTCCACCAAGTGGCTTTTCTTCCCTTTGCTGAAAGTGCATCAAAAAACAAGAGAGGATCATGTGATTCCAACCCACAAACACGCATAAATACCTTTAGCTCGGCTATTACGCGACTCCGTTTTCTCCTATCCTGAACAATCGTAAACGGGGTTCCCGTGGAACCATTTGTACTCATTTTATGGAGCTTTTCATTGTGATATAGATCCGATTGGATACGCGCATAGTTTTCCATGCAAATTGTTTTATTAATAACCGGATATTCTGAAAACTCTTTTCCCTGATATGGACGATAAAACTCTGTTGTGTCGGCAGCATGCTTTAATAGATCATCGATATATTTGTTAATTCTTTTTTTCCCTTGCACAGGATTATCTAATATATATAAAATATCATCATATTGCGATTTTACTAATCCCTGATTTTTAAAATAATCCTTCATCCAGTATAAACTTCTTCGAATTCTTCCACCAACACTCATCTATTTAACCTCGATATTCCGGGAAAAACCCTGGTCTTCTCTCTTTTTTTTCATTGACTAATATTTGATAGATTTCCTCGTTGCGAATACATTTGCCAATATAATATGGATATTTATTCTGTTCCCTGACAAATTTCTTTTTAAAGTCCTCAACCCCACTGCCCAGAACAGAACCGCCCAAATCAAATATCTTCTTTCCAAGACTCCTAGCTAACTTCGCACATTCATAAGTGAGTAGCGTATTGGCCTGTAGCTCACGGTATTTGGGGTCATTCCCTAGAAAATGATAATGAGCAATGTCTTTCCCAAATACTACTAACACAGAAGATATCGTTTGCTTGTTCCATATTGCATTTGCAATGCAAACTTTTCCCTCTAGTTTATCAAAATACGCCTCAACAAAGGACTGGTCAATATCGTAGAATTGTGAAACATGATACTTATTTTTCGTGTACTGATACAATTCTAAAAATTTGCTTATTGTTTCTCCACAGTGATCGAATCTCACTTCTACACCACTGTCTACTGCCTTTTTAATTCTTGCTCGTGCATTGGTGTGATATTCAGATTGGTAAAAATCATGAGTCAAGTCATTCCCATAGGTGTTACCATGATGTTCTACAATGTAATAGGATTGGAACTGGTCGGCATTTTTAATCCATGGGTCAAACTTTACATATTCCGCAATAATATGTTCCTGTTTACAGTATTCTTGAAAATAAATTTGAGTTTTCTGTATAAAGGATTTCAGTTCATTCTCTGTCGCCTCTACGATAGGACCTCCCATTCCACGGGTTGTCACAAGGTCATAATATTTTTGATTGTTAACGATACCCGCTTCTCTTTTGATAAACTCATATACCATACTACCTTGTTCATCCTGGAAGGAATAGCATTCTGGCGTACCATCTTCTTTTAATGCTTGTAATTCATACCACCTTGCATCTCTGTATATACTTTCCACTTTACTCTCCTGCCTGCTACAAATTCTCTTTCAACAATCCACAGATTTCCTCTACTGAATCTAATCCTAATTCCGAATATAATGGCAAAGTTAAAACTTGGTTCGCAATTCGTTCCGCGATGGGGGTATCTTTCGTATCAAATTGCCCATGATAGCATTCATATTCAGTTACAAGTGGGTAAAAATATTTTCTTGTATAAATGCCTTCCTTAGCCAACTTTTCTTTGACTGCGTCACGTACCTGCGTTCCCTCAAGAAAAAGTACCGGGAAATACGAATAATTATATTCTTCATCCTCTTTTGGTAACCATACTTTCAATTGAGGAGTCTCTCGTAGCAATTCTATATATCTTTCATAAAGTCGTTTTCTTTTTTCTATATCTTCCCCAATATGACGCAAATTGCAAATACCCATTGCAGCTTGAAATTCATTCATTTTCGCATTCCCACCTACATATTTTACAACTTCCTCATTAACAAAGCCAAAATTACGAATATGGTGAATTAATTGTTCTAGCTCATCCTTTGCGTATGCGATCGCTCCCCCTTCTATGGTATGAAAAACTTTTGTTGCATGAAAACTATAAATAGATGCATCCCCAAAGGTAGCGACGGATCGATTCTCTTTTCTAACTCCAAAAGCATGTGCAGCATCATAAATAACCTTTAACTTATGTTTTTTAGCGATCTGCTCTATCTTTTTTACATCGCAACAATGTCCATACACATGAACAGGTAATATCGCACAGGTTTGAGGTGTAATCAAGCTTTCGATTTTTTCTGCATCAATTGTATAGTTATTATCTTCAATATCACAAAACACGGGTTTCAATCCAGACCTTATGATTGCATGGGTTGTGGATACAAAGGTAAAGGGAGTGGTGATCACTTCTCCCTTTAGTTCCATCGCTTGAAGAACACTTTCCAATGCCAAATGTCCATTTGCTAATAGCGATATATGTTCCACCTTTAAAAACTTTTCTAATTCGCGTTCCAAGCGTTCATGTTTTTCTCCTCGATTCGTAAGCCAATGAGATTCCCACATGTCCTTTATTTCATCGACATACTCTTCCAAGGTAGGCATAGCTGATTGTGTAACTAAAATTTTTCTCATGATCATCCTTCTTTATATGAAATCAAATTATTGAATGCAACAAATAATCAGCAATCTTTTCACCAGCAGTCCCGTCTGCATTAGCCAGACACTTTATATAGTAATCCCTCTTTATATAGTCGTTCCCGTCATTCTCCACTATCTTATTCACATAGTGGTTTATGTTCTCTTCAATATAGTTATTAAAATATAAGGTATCGCAACTTGTCTGCAAGGTATCAAGTCGTATGTTTAGTATCTTATCAACAAACCAGGTAAATATTATTATTTCATCCTGATAAATTTGTGCTCCAGAATATTTTGCATAATTATTTACTTCACCAATATAGTTCTGTGGTAAATCTCCAACCTCATCCATTGAACCATTGTTAATATTCAACCGAACAATCTTGTTTGCATGATGAGGCAACATCCATATGAATTCCCCTTTTCTATACGCTCTACAAAACCGACGATCTCCTCTTTCAAGAGCAAATCCTATTGGAAATTTATCAAATTTAGTTTTTTCCTTCATGCTATGATTCCAGTAAAGCACATGGTCTGCCTGACAAGGAGTAAACCAAAAACCAGTTCCGTCAAAGAACATGCCACAATATTGCAAATCTCCAAACTCATGTCCATGGTTTTTCATTATTCCGCTAGTAAGCTCCAAAGAAATCAGTGAACGACTTTCATACGGACATAACCATAATTGATCCTCCACAATCGTTCCTGATATAAAATTAATGTTGTCCTCTGAAAGAAAAACACCGTTTGGCCATTGATCATAGCACACAAGCTTTCTGGTTATCATATCAAGGGATATTATAATATTGGCTTTACCGGGTATTAACCATAAATTACTCTCATGTTTTATAACATCAATAAACTTATTTTCCAAATCAGGCTTAATCGAATCCGGCAGCGCAATTCGCTCAAGGTTTTTACTACTAATATCATATATAATAATCTCGCTTGAACGATTGGGTATAAAACAAATCTGATTCTCATAACAGATGGAGGTTGCAAACATATTATACCGATCTTGTTTTTGCTCCTGCAAATTCAACATTTTTTCTAGTTTAAAAGTTTGTTTGATACGATCATAGGAGATAATATGATTTGAGCCCTCCGGTATCGCATATAACTGATTCTTAACGATGCAACCATTCGAAATGCGCATATTCCCGCTATTTGATTTTGGTAATACTAGAATAGGCTTGCCTGTCAAAGCATAAATCAACACTAAAGAACTTTCACTACCTATATAAGCATCGGAGAGATATATCCCCTCATGCATACTGGAGGTTGTATCAAAAATACCATTTTCCATTTTATTAAATTCATTTATTATATTTTGATATTCTAATAATTTGTGTGCTTTTATCGCAGCAATTGATTGCTCACTTAATGGATGTGGTCTCCAGATCACAGCTAGGTCTTTATCCATTTTCATGCTAAATAAAATTGTCTTCATGTATAATATAAAATCATCAAAGTTTCCAATGAGATCATTAATATGGGTATTGAGAAATAATACTTTTTTATCTTTGCAAATTCTCACCCATTCTTCAGGTATATTAAGGTTATCTTTTGTTCGATTTAATACATAATCAATTTTAGGTGATCCAAGTGGAAGTAATTGATTTTTATTAATATATGAATTACTTGAATAATACTGATTTATTATATCCGATTGCGTAATTATCCTCCACGCGCGTGACAGGGAAGGCAGATGATACTGAATTAAATCTTTGTCTAGTTCTGCAATAAAGTAAGGGATGTACACAAGCTTTTCTGTTGCTTGGATGAGCTTTTTCGAAAAATACTCTTCTGCAACTATGGTGACCTTATTAAATTGATCGTATGGGTTGTGTATAATAATCGCATCTGGTTTAACACTTTCCAGATTTACACCGGAATAATAAATAATTGGAATATCCTGAGGGAATTGATCCCCTTCATAAATCTCTTCGATGATTTGTCCCGATTGATCTTTCAAAAAATAAGGAATTGGCATCACTGCTACCAGAAGATTTTCACTCTCTATTAAGCCTCGATAGACGCTATCCATGGAATCCCACATATCAGCTTTATAGGGAAGAAAGAAGATAATCTTCTTATTTTCTAACAATATTTCTTTCGTTTCCTTGATAATTCCAATGATGTCTTCCCAGTTTCTTCTTTCCATCAATAATAACATTTGTTGAAACATTTCAATCATATATCCCGGAATTTCTTCTGATTCTATAAGCTGTTGAATGAAATTGATTGTATCTTCACACATATCATTCTGAAACTCCGTGGCTAAATTTCTTGTAATCTCCTCAAACATGCCGATTACATTCAACAGATCTATTTTTCGTTCTAATTCCAACGCATTACCCCATTTCTATGGCTAGTTCTTTTAATAATTCATAATAGGAATGAATGTTTCCACTAAAGCCGGCTGTATTTAAGTCCTTTTCAATATCGGCGCGATAATATTCCGGAAGAATTAAAATATCCTTTTCTTCTCCAGTTAATCCCGTAAAATCTTTTATAACATATCCACTTGCATCTTGGTTTTTATTCCAGTTATATTTATCTAAAATATATAATATCTTAATCCCTACCGCTTCACAGCTTCTTATAGCGGTTGTTACCATCTTGGTGGCGCCGTATATCACAATCTGCTCCACACCCTTACTCTTTAGTAACTCCCCTACCTTTCTTTCTGAGTTCTCTATATTGGTTGCCCAATATAACATTTCATAATTATAGCGATAGATAACAGAAGGGTGTTCTATTGGTTCATGTGCATAACTACCATTCCAATGCACCACTCTTTTATCTCTTAGAACAGGTGATTCCATCACTCTTTTATAATCTTCAAAATATGGATGTAGAGGATTTGCAACATCCTTATGCCAACATTCTTCGCGGCTCATTTCATTCCAATAATGAATATATCGTAAGCACACTTCATCCGCATTGTACTCTTGTAAGCATTTCTTTACAAATTCCGGTACCTCTCGGTAATTCGTATCCTGAACCACCATTGTAACTGTAACCCTCTCGATTGCTCCTTCACATCGCAGTTTACTCATAAGTGTTAAGGAGTGTTGCAGTTTCGAATAATCGTTAATATCACCATTCAGATACCTATAGGTGTCTTCTACAAAGCTATTGGGAGTTATAATAATTTGAATTTTATATTGATGCAAATTCTTTAATTTATCCCATCTTACCTCATCAAAACATGCTCCATTGGTTTCAAATAAAATGGTTGAGTTTTCATCTTTTAGCTTTAATTTACTGAGTAAATCCATTGTATATTTACTGGCAAAGGGATCCCCTACCCCAGTCACACTTACAAATTCAGCATCTTTTAATAACGGTAAAAGGTACTGCTCCATTTCCTTCATCTTGCGCTTATATTCCTCTGTTGGAATATAGATCTTCTTTCTGCAGGAGGGGCACACATGATTACATACTTTATCATAGGCAAGCCAATAATGTGTCGGGAGATTTTTTACTTCTTCCCTAATGGTGTTATACTCCTCCTCTGATATCTCAGGAAGCGTATCATTACATAAGTACACACAATCTTCTTTATCACAATATCGATAACTACCATCTAGAATGGAGCTTCTGATTTTTCTTGCCATGTCATTATTCCATGCTCCCTGCATTCCGTCGCGAGAAAGCTTCCCGATCGGATACTTTATCCAGCTACACAATTCCAGCTCTCCGTCTTCTCCATCTATCCTTATGTTCGTAAATGGTTTCATGCATATCTTTCTCATATCATTTCCCATCTCTTTCTATAGGTGTCCTCCAATTGTAGACCTTTTCTAATCTTCCTATTTGGTTTTTGTAATTTATGATATTCCATACTGCAATAGGAATATATTGAACAATCCGTTATGCTTTCTAATTGATGAAAGATTTCCTTTTCATATTCATAGTTCGTAACTAACACAATCGCATCCTTTGTTTTGTCAAGTTCCTTGGGCGATCGAATTAGAACTCCACGTAGTGCTTGTCCTTGCTTGTTCAAATTGTTATCTACAATAAATTCGATCTTATACTTCGGATAGTACTTCATCAAAAAATTATCTCCTACAATTCCAGCTCCAAACAGTATTACCTTTTTCCCTTTCTGGTGCTTTTCAAAATTCTCAAAGGTTGACCTCTCATAATAGTTATTCTTTGTATATTCTTCTTTCTCTTTAAGAAGCTGATAAAGAAAGGGGGGTAAATTTATATCATCGCGTAATTTTTGAAATCTTTTATATTTACTAATTTCCCTTCTGTAATATAGCTTATGATCTGTTTCTTCCAGCATTTTTGTAATGCAAAATTCCAAACTCACATTTTTGTATTGTGCTGCACTTTCAATGAATTTAAATAATCTCCTTGTCTTTTGCCTTTTGATATCAATTTGATTGTTCCAGTGCTGTTTGATTGCTTTCTCTAACCTACAATAATATAAAAAAATCTCATACTCCTTATAAGGATTACTTGCAACTACGGAATTCCAATTTACTCCGTTCTCCTTACAGATATATCTCCATGCTGACATAGTATCATCCATTTGATATATTTTGCCGTACTGCAACAGGAGGGCAACCATTGTCTCATCTCCCATGGCACCATTGATCTCATGCATTATGTGGGGCATCTCACTTTTATTCACATATATATTACGAAAGAAGTACGTGTTTGCATGACCGGGAAGCCATTCCTTTGAATAATCCTGTGACTGAAACTCTCCTCCGTGAAACATACAATTACTAACAAAGGGTAAATCAATTGGTTCTCCTGCTTGATTTACAATTTCACATCTACCACTACACATGCTATAGGACGGATTATTCTCTAGGAAATCATATTGCTTCTGCAATTTATTTTCTCCCAACCAATAGTTATCTCCTTCGAGCCATGCGATATATTTTCCTTTTGCCATTGCACTAATTTGAATACTATTTTCAATAATTCCTACATTTTGCGAACGCAAGACCAAACGAATTATATCCGGATATTTTGTTTGATAATCCACCAAAAGCTTACGTGTGTCATCACATGAAGCATCATCACCAATTAGGATTTCATATACAAAATCTGTTCGTTGTAATAAAACACTGTCAAGAGCCTTACTTATATAGTTTTCATGATTATAGGTTAGTATAATTACACTTACCGCAATTTTATCATCCATCACGTAGTCTCCATTCTAGTGCTTAGTAACTTTAAGATTTCTTTATGAAAAACGCTTCTTCAGCTTTTTCGACCATTCATTTGCTGCATTAGCGCTCTGAATTTGTTCTTTGGGACACCATGAACCTGCAAAACGATGAATGCTATAGGAATTCTCTGTAATATCCTCAATTCGGCTAATAATATGCAACGGACTCAACACATCCGATGGATAAACAGTGATATTTTCTACTCTCTGTAAAGAATTATTTAATATCAATCCCTTTTTCTTCAAAAGTGACGTTTGTATCTCACAACTCACGGTCAAATCCAAATCACCATTCTCTTTTACAAAATGCCTATCGTTGTAGTCATCCATAAGCTCTTTGATTAATGAATTACCCGGTGCAGAGCCAAAGCCACTTCCGAAGTTCACCAAATACTTACTCTCAAAGCCACAAAAAGCCTGTTGATACAACAAATCATCTAGGTTTCTTAACACTTCCACATCGGTATCCAAATAAATTCCGCCGTACTGATGAATAATATCCAAGCGTGCATAATCAGGTACAAAACCCCATTTTTTACTACCATACGCCTCTTCCATATATGGAATTTTCTTAATATCATAATTGTTCTCATTCCACTCCACGATTTCATAATCGGGACAGAATTTTCGCCAGGTTTTCATGTATTCCTTTTGTTCTTGGGGTATCTCTCCCCCTCCAAGCCAAAAATAATGAATTACCTTTGGAATTTTCATTTCCTTTTCCAATCGGAAGGAAATCGGAGATGGCTTAAAATAATGATTACTATATGGAAATATATAGCAATCCACTCCATGAAACATATCATTATCATCTAATTCACACAGAATATCTACATAAAAATAAGTGGTCAAAATTAAAACGACCTCATCTTTTTTATACTGTTTCATCTCCTCCGGTGAGGAAACCGGAATTTCAACTTCTCCTAACACAACCTTTTTACCCTGCTTATCGGGATTGTTATCAAAAAACATAAAGATATTATTTTGAATTTGAATTGAACTGTATTCTTTCACCATTTGCTCTGCTAAGGAACCTGCCCCAAAGCAAATTATTTTCTTATCCTTATATTTTCTTACTATATTCTCTATACTATCATTCTTTAGATTTACCATTATTTGTCCTCAACTCATCAATATATTTGAAACGCATCACAATTTTTACAAAGTTTAATCCCTTCACGACCATGCATTAGCTTGCTTCTAATTTGTGAATATTCTTCCCCATACCATATATTGAATAAGGTTTGGTTTGATAAATCACCTAGTGTAATCTGCCCCAAGGCATCATTACAGCACAGGCTCACCTTACCGTCCGGTCTAATCACAAGCTGTTGAAACGGTAACGCGCAAGAATCTTTTGTAAAATCATAAAACACTTTGCGGTTTGGTGCATTTCCCCCTCTTGAAGATAGCTTTTCATCCTGTCTCCTTAAACAAATACTAACCTTTGCTTTCAGCTCAGAATGTTCCTCACAATAATTTGCAATTCTCTTTACAGTAGGTATCATCTTCCCATTGTTACTGTAATTATCAATAATCATCTCATCAACATAAGTGATTACCTGAGCAAACTGTTCCACAGATACCTTTGTGCCATTCGTAAGGAGATGCATTTTAGCAAATGGTAAATGTGCTCTAGCATATTGATGACGTTCCACAATTTTTTCATCAAGAAACGGTTCATTATTCGAAAAGAGTGATAATCTACCCTTATAGTTCATTTGCTCAAGTTGTAAGATGATATTTTCAAAGAGCTCATCCGACATGTACTTCTTCTCTCTGGTATCCGCCTTTGCATTGACCGGACAAAAACTACATCCGCCATTACATCGGTTAATCGTTTCCATCTCTATAATATAAAATAAGGGTATCTTCCCATGCTTTTTGATCTTGCTAACATAAGAATTTACCGCTTTCGGCAGTCCGCTTTCTAACATATTATCAGCCCATGACGTTTCCATATTCTCAGTTTCTATGATATTATCACCTAAAATCAATTCGTCACTATCACAGTAACGCTTAATTTCAAAACAATCGATAACATTCTTCACTCCGCATACATAAAGCTCATATCTAACACCTGTATGAAATACTTGTGCAGCAATCATAACATATTCATAACTTCCTGCTTTCACCTGCTCCAAGTGTTCGTGTGCAAAAACATCAACTGTGCTTTCCTTATCGCTTAGGAATAAATCTAATAATACGATTAAGGCGTCCTTTTCATGCTGTTCAACAATAATTGCTGATCGATTTTTACAAATTTTTTCTTTATAGGGTATTAATTTATCTATTATTTGAATGCAGTTACCTAAGTACAGGTAGTCCCCTATTCCCATATTCTCCAGCTGATTCTTGATCTCATCAACATATATGCTGGCAATTATTATCTCTTCCGTAGTTCTTTTCTCTAGCTGATTGGGAGACACAATTTCAATTCCTGCTATACTATCCCCCCACTTGCTCGGGTTATTATCTACGATATATAAGATCTGTGCGGTTCCAATTCTTTGAATAAGAAGTTGTCCTAAATTGCCTGCACCAAAAATAATTATTTTCTTTTCTTCCATGAGATTCGCTTCCCCTCTCACCGCTCAAAGTAATAACTGCCTTACCGTCTTAGCCATTTCCTTATAGTAGAATGCATTCAAATGCCATGGATGACATCCATACTCATAATCCACGTCAGTGTAGCACAATCCGGCTGGTATATCAATTGCAATGGTGTGTGGGAACGCTTCTAAATAGTACTTCTCCATGGCTGCTAACTGATGATTCACCATTCTTATATCCTTCTTGTTAGGATACTCTATTTCCTTACCAAAATGACCATAATACTCGGCCAATCGGCTTCTTACAAGAACCATCTTTACTCTCGGATTCACTTCTTGAATTAACCTTTTAAAACAAGCTACACTTTCTTTCCAACACTCCATATAATCCTTATCTTCTAAGGGCATAGTCGTTTTTACTGAAAACTCTTCATCCTTCCATTCCTTCAAAGCTAGACTATTCGTAATCGTTCCCCATTGCATTGTTTCAAGTATGCCAAATCGTTCTTCCATAAAATCAATAAATAGAACCTTTGTATTGCGAATATTCTTTCTAAAGGTTTTCTGTAACTCTTTTTGAAGCGCTTCCTTACGAAATGAATTAGTCATTTTGATATTAACATCATATTCTTTCGTCCCTACCGCAGCTATTAAGCTTGAAAAGCCATAATAATCGGGTATAAAATAGCACAATTCTTTTACAACACTGCGCAAATTGAAACTTCCAAAGGCAATAGCATTACCAAATAACACTTCACTCTCTGTGGGTGATTTCCACTCACAAAGCTCATTAAAACGCTGCTTCAGTATATTAACCTGAAGTCGGCAATCTGATTTATCCTTATTGAGATGATCATAATACACAATACCATCTGACATAATTTTATTTATTTCATATGCGAAATCATCATAATCTATATATAATTGTGCATTCCTTTTTATAATCTCCAAGGCATGTAACAAATGGTGAAATGCCTTATCTCCCGTAATCAAACTGGCTTCCCTTTGATAATAGTTGTACAGTATTTTGTTTACATGTATTATCTTCTTTGCCTTTGCAGCATATACAAAGGACACACACATGTCCTCCACTGCACCAGACGGCTGTTTGATTCCAACCTCAAGCATCCATTCTCTACGGTATAACTTATTCCACACCAAGGTTCCAATATAAATTAACAAGCTACGATCTGCCTGAACAGATAAGTCACAGTACGGAGTGAGCTTCATTTTCTCCGGCTTATACACATATTTGCCGTGTTCTCCATATACCTTCTGATAGTTACATACAATCAAATCTGCTTGATTCTTCTCTGCTACAAATAACATACTTTCGATATAATCAGACTGTACCCAATCATCCGAATCTACATAAGCTAGATATTGCCCTTGTGCAACCGATAACCCCTTATTTCTCGCTTCACCAAGACCTTGATTTTCCTGTTCAACCAATCGAATCCGATCATCGCGTTTTACCCATTCCTTGCAAATAATTTCCGATCCATCTGTAGATCCATCATTCACCAATATAATTTCAAGTGTCCTATGTGTCTGTGTAACAAGACTTTCAAGGCATCGTGATAGATATAACTTCACATTATAAACAGGAACAACTATGCTAACCAATACATTGTCACAAGTAATCACAGTCCATCTCCTCTGACCCGACGCATACCTTCTATCAACGAATCATAATGCTGTATTCGGAATGTTCTATATTCCTGTTCATAGTTTAAAAAATACTGTACTTCCTCAGAATTACGAATGCAATTAAAACGTTCGTCAACATATATCACAGGCAATATATTTTCCGAAACCCAATTGCAATGACCACATATTTTTAATTCAAGATCCATTGCTTCACCCTGATTTGTTTCTATATGAATTGGTAAATTGCTTTGAAAAAATTCATTCAAATAAACCAAAATCGTAGAAGCTTGTTGTTGATCTTCTGGGTGTACAAAAATATTACACTTTGGCTCGATTTCCATAATTCTAGTCAATATTTTCTTCAACGCCTCATAGCAGCGTTTTTCCTCACGAAAAGAATAATCTCCATCAAAATAAATTAGAATATTCACTTTACCTTCTATAATCTGACGAAACGGATCGTATGAATAGTCCATCGGAAGAATCCGACCTTCCTTTGCCTTCCCCCGAATTCCATTTATAAAATCCTCCAATGCATACAGTACACTTACATTTTCCTGATATAAATGCTTAAAGAGATTGCCATATATGATATTAAAGGTATTACGTAGAATTTCTTCTGAAAGTAGTTCAAGATCATGTTCCTCAACATATTTTGAAAACAAATAAATTTTGTTACGCCACAAATAATATCTTGCGAATGTGTTAGAGGGCATTGCATTAATTGCCTGTTTCTCATGCCAAACTCTGGCATCTCCGCAAACAGCGATTCTATATCCCGCTTGTTTCATACGAATACACCATTCAATATCATCCATGTAAATATAAAAATCATCGTCCATAACGCCAATTTCGTTCATTGCTTTACCATTGGCCATCAGTGTACAAGCAGAAACAAAATCACAATTTAATTCCTTCGGTATCCTTTCACTATCGTTATTTCGGTGGTAATAACTAACAACACGAAATTGATTTAATTGTAGCGTTCCCCCCATCTCCTGAATGATTTGTGGGGATTGCTTCTCCAGTATCTTAGCTCCACATAATCCAACCTCTGAATGCTCCTTCATATAATGATATAAGCATTCAATTGCATTATCAGCCATCACTACATCATTATCTGCCAGTACCAGATAATCATAATTATTCTGAATGCCCCTTCGAAGGCCTGTATTAAAGCCTCCACTTCCTCCAAGGTTTTCTTTATTTTCAAGAATAACGATCCTATTGCCAAACCGCCTCTTTAGAGCTTCAACCGAACCATCACTTGATGCATTGTCGACAACATAAACATCTATTTGAGTCATTGTTTGATTTAAAATCGATTGTACACATTGTACAACCATATCTTTCTTATTATAATTACAAACAAAGACTCCAATTCTGTCCATTCATGTTTCTCCTTTAGGCCAAATAATTCTCTAACATTCTTTCTGACTCTTCAATGTGTCTACGCTCACTCTCATTCATCCAAGAATAATGGTATTGGTGAATTGAAAATGTATTCTGTGTATTATTAATCTGTGAAGTGCCAACTATCTTGGGAGAAAAGTACTCTGATGGATATACCGCTACTTCGCGAATAATCTGGTAATTATTATTAGCCAAATATCCATACTTCTGAAAAATAGCCATCTCTCTTGCCGAATTTGTATTGTATTGCTCGTACGAATTCAAATCATGATAAGATTCCAACACTTCTAAAAACAGTTGATTCCCTTTAACGCATCCTGTGCCCACTCCTGAATTTATATTGCCGGTCATTTCGGTTCCAACAAAGGCTTTTTGATAACGAAGTTCGTCTATCGACCGTAGCATTTCAACATCTGTATCAAAATAGAATCCTCCATATGTAGTCAAAATATCCATTCTAACGTAATCGGACAGAAAAGCCCATTTTTTTTCTTTATACATACGCTTTGTATAAACGCTTTTGTTCACATCATAATTTTGCTCGTTCCAGCATATGATTTCATAATCTGGACATATCTTTTTCCATGCTTCAATATAGTTTTGATCAACAGCAGACATCTCATTATCTCCAAACCAACAATAATGAATAACTGCGGGGATCTCAGGCTCTGCGGTTCTCTTTTCAATTACCCCTGAAGCACTATCAGAGGTTAATAGACAGGATACATAGCACTCCGTTTGGCTCCATTCCTGTTCCTTCGATATCGTCTCTAAAATCTGTGCATATTGTGCAGTAGTAATTACTACTACCTCATCCTTCAAATATGCCTTCATCTGCGATGGGCTAATCACAGGAACCCTTCGGTTGCCAATAGTAACTTCAGTCCCATACAATTTTGTGTCAATTAAATATATGATATTATCCATAATACTCTCATTATTAATCTTATCCATAAATGCGCTGAAATAATTGCCAATACCCCAGCATACAATTTTTTTATCTTTATTCTGTTTAATAAATTCTACAATTGTTCCTAATCTTAAATTCATCTGTAAAGACTTCCCTTCTAATATAGAATTTTCAGAATCTACTCATTATATTCTTGCGGTAATCGAACTCTTAATATAATAAAATTGGAGATTACTGTATTACCGATCTATAATATTTACATGTGCATTCATATCCATTATACATATTTATTTTTTACATTTATCAATTTATGGTTGAAAAACTCAAAAATATCATCGATACCATCAAGTTTTTATCATTATATCCTTTTTTAATAGAGAAATAGTTCCCGTATATGCTAGCAAAGGAGCTGTTTCTTAAACAAGCATAAAGAGAACTCTATATACTTAGTTTATACTATAATCAGCCAAAATACAACTATTTTTAACATTAGGAGCACTGACTCCCTCACTACTTAACTGATTATTATTTCGACAGATTTCAAGAAATTCATTAGCCAAAATGATTGAATTTCTATAATATAATCCTTGAAAACGTTATATATCGTCATAAGTAGGAAATTCTATCTATTTCGATTGCCAATGCTAATAATGGGAATAATAAGCAAAGCAAGAAAAGTTGGTAAATCCCTTGTTTGCAATTGACTTATTTACACAGCTATAGTATACTATAGCAGAAATTGTACATCATCCAGCAAGGGAGCCGTAATATGGTTTAAGTCCGATATTAGGATTGACCGGCTATTTATACCCACTTTGCCTTAAACCTTCCACTTGACCAGGTTGATGGCTTTTTTTATTGCTTAAATACTTTAAATTTAAACTAAGACGAGCTGGTTATTATAACAGTCGTCATAATATAACGAATTTCATGCATTTCGAGAAATTGTGTTATCATGAATAAAGGAGGAGAATGAATGGCTGTTAAATATGTATTTGTTACCGGTGGTGTTGTATCCGGTTTAGGAAAGGGAATAACTGCTGCTTCCCTCGGACGCTTATTGAAAGCACGTGGTTATCACGTGACAATGCAAAAATTTGATCCTTATATCAATATTGACCCAGGTACAATGAATCCAATCCAACACGGTGAAGTATTTGTAACAGATGATGGTGCTGAGACCGACCTTGACTTAGGACATTACGAGAGATTTATTGATGAGAGTTTGAACAAAATGTCCAATGTTACTACAGGTAAGGTATATTGGTCTGTATTATCGAAGGAAAGACGTGGCGATTTTGGTGGAGGAACCGTACAGGTTATTCCTCACATTACCAATGAAATCAAGAGTCGTTTTTATAGAAATGACCAAAACAATGATACTCATATTGCTATTATCGAGGTAGGAGGTACCGTTGGCGATATCGAAAGTCTTCCTTTCTTAGAAGCTATTCGTCAATTCCGCCAAGAGGTTGGTGATCATAACGTTGCCTTAATCCATGTTACACTGATCCCTTATCTCAAAGCTTCTGGTGAGATGAAAACAAAGCCTACTCAAGCAAGCGTTAAAGAGCTTCAAGGAATCGGCATCCGTCCTGATATAATCGTGTGCAGAACGGAACTTCCACTTGAAACGAATATCAAAGATAAAATCGCTCTCTTCTGTAATGTTCCAAGCACTCATGTATTACAGAACTTAGACGTAGAATATCTATATGAGGCTCCTCTTGCATTAGAGAAAGAGCATATAGCTGATGTAACCCTCTCTTGTCTTGATTTACCATGTGGCAAGCCAGACCTAACTGACTGGGAGGAAATGGTTAATTCCCTTAAGAATCCTAAATCAGAAGTTACTGTTGCACTTGTAGGTAAATACACACAGCTTCATGATGCTTATATCAGTGTTGTAGAATCGTTAAAGCATGGAGCCGTTGCACATCATTCTTCTATTAATATTAAGTGGATTCCTTCCGAGACTGTGACCAAAGAAAATGCTGCAGAACTTCTTAGTGATGTATCCGGCATTCTTGTACCAGGTGGTTTTGGTGATCGTGGTATTGAGGGCAAAATAAATGCCATCCACTATGCTCGTGAGAACAAAATCCCATTCTTAGGATTATGTTTGGGCATGCAGTTGGCATTAGTAGAGTTTGCTCGTGACGTAATTGGTTTCCACGACGCTCATAGTATTGAATTAGATCCTTCCACAACTCATCCAGTAATTCACCTTATGCCGGAACAAGATGGAATTGAAGATATCGGTGGTACGTTAAGACTGGGAACCTATCCCTGTGTTCTTGATGAAAGCAGTAAAGCCTTCCAGTTATATGGTGAGAAGATTATTCATGAGAGACATCGTCATCGTTATGAGGTAAATAATTATTATCGTAATGATTTCCTTAAGAACAACATGAAACTCTCCGGTATGTCACCGGACGGTCGTATTGTAGAAATGATTGAGTTAGAGGATCATCCTTGGTTTGTTGCAACTCAGGCACATCCGGAATTCAAGTCAAGACCGAATAAGCCACATCCATTATTCCGTGGTTTTGTTGGTGCCGCTTTGGTTTACAGTAGTAAAAACGGAAGATAAGAAAACCAGTATTGCTCCGATAAAGATAGCAATGTCTCCAAGATTGAAAACGACATTCTTCAACTTCTTGCAGTTAATGGTAAAGTAATCAACTACATGTCCCTTTGTTAAACGATCGGATACATTGGAGATTGCTCCGCCAAGCAAAAGTGTAATCCCTAATTTATATAATCTGTTTCCCTTTTTAGGGAGCATAAAAGCAAAAAGGAGTAGTAAAAACCCCAATCCTACATAGGACACGGTTTTTATGATCTCCTTTTTATTTTCTAGAAAATTAAGGAAAGCTCCCTTATTATAATATTTAGTTAACGTAATTCTTCCCTTTAATATCTTTTTCTCTTCTCCTAGCTCAAAATTACTCTCAATATAATTTTTAATCTTATATTCCATAAACACAATTGCTATTACAATTATTATATAAATCATATTCATTATCCTTCCTTTCATCAATATATGAAAACCTTAAGCCGCAGGCACCAAGATGCGTGTGAATATACGTTTCAATAATTCACGTTGATTTTTACATGACTACCTTTGTGTTGGTTTGTGGCGAGGATTGCGCAGGAACAACCTTCAGGGTGTGATAATTGTATTTCATTTCCACACTAATCCTACAGAATGTTGCTTATTTATTCCTTATACAAATATAAAAAACTGCTGCAACGCGCAATACAATCAGATATTTTATCCTCTAACTAATCGTTATCGCTTCTGTCACAACAGCCTCCTTATTATGTTTTGTTCCTTGCAGTTAAAGTGCTTCAATCGCTTCTGCCCAGCTCAATCTAGATTTAAGCAATGCCTTATTTTCATTATCTCTGATATTCTTATAGGATGGATAATGAATAAGGAGTTCTTCATCCTCCTTGATGGTAGCAATTCTTTGCTTCAAGCTCTGAAGCGAGGGATCAAAGATGATTTTTACTCTGTTATTTTCAATCAACTTACTAATGTCCGCAAAGGCGCAGGCTAACTGAAGAACATTGCGATCTGATTCATAAACCTCTATCTCAGCCGTTTGTGTTATGTTAAGAAGTTCTGTTACATGATAACCCATTCCAAAGCCATACAAAATATATTTATTCTTCGTTGGTCGATCCCAACTCTTAGCAAGAATGAATGCCTCTGACTGAATCAGGCTATTGGTATGGAAATAAAACTTTGCTCCCTCATTCTGCGCTGCCAAGGTCATCAAACCACACGAGGTGAATTCCACTCGATAGCCTTTATCAAGCAAATCTTCTGTGTTAATCGGCTTTTTATAATCTTCATCAAAGCCAACACCTTGCTGAATCAGTAATTCAAGATTCACTTTATATTTTTCTTCATCAAACAGGATTTCTTCCTTACTGATAATTAATTCCTGAACCCCAATCAAAAAATTAATTAATTGCAATTCCAACAAATCCGCTAATAGAATAAAGTCCTTATTCTTTTTTGCGTTCAAAATTCCGGTAAGCATCTCTAGTAAGGATTCCGTAGCAACGAGATTAAAATACTCCTGATCCTTAACGATAGCTTCAATAACCAGTTTGATCTGATCGATTGAATTTGCTACTATTGTTAATGCTTTGTCATATTGCTGTTCTCTGAAATAACTAATAGCTTTATCCGTGTCACCCAACAGCTCAATATTATATTCAAAAATTTGTCTAATATTATCTGTCACTATATATCACCTCCTGCCATTGGCACTCCAAGTATTATATTGTTCGACAAAGTGTTGCTCTTGTTGCAAATTACCTAACATATGATAAGATTGAGCCAGACGTTTTAACGGATAATCTCCTGCATAGTGAATATTAAGTTCACATTCTGTCTCATAAGCCGCATTATAGTGCCAAATTATCGCTTCAAGATAATCACCCTCATCGTAAAAATATTCTCCTAATTCATAACAAACCTCAGATGAACCCTTACCGTCAGCTATATTATGAAGAGCATATTTCATCATTCCACTTACGTCACCTTTTATTCTGTAGCACTTAACAAGAATACATTCATAAATCTTGCGTTCTCGTTCACTGCCTTCTTCCCTGTCAGCATATTCTTTATAATACGAAAAGGCCTCTGCAAAATCCTTTGCTTCCCCTGCAATATACAATTCCTTTGCATACATTTCATAAAGTTTTGAGGATAGTTTGCCGGTCTTTTTGATTACTGTTTGAAACGTATGAAAATCCCGATTGGCATGATTCGAAGTTGGCAGATGTAATATTACGATGTCGCTATCAAACACGATTGGTGATAATTCAACTCCTTCATGCACCGGATCAATCCAATGAAAGGTGCGTAAACGTTTGTATAGTTTAGGTCGATACTCCTCGTCAAAATTATAGGTTGTATTGAAGGATAATTGATTGGCATATTTCATCTGAACAATTTCTATCTCAGGCAGCAGCTTTTGTTTCAGTAGAAGAAACTGCTGCCTATTATCCTCATCAATTACCTCATCAGCATCTGCTACATAGATATATTCCATGGTAGCCTTAGAAAATGAATAATTTCTAGCTGCAGAAAAATCAAACACCCATGTAAAATCATAAATTTTATCTGTGTATTTTGCTGCTATCTGTTTTGTGGAATCCGTTGAACCCGTGTCTACTATAATGATTTCATCAGCTAGTCCTTTCAAAGACTGCAGACATCTGTCCAGAACATTTTCTTCATTCTTAACAATCATGCAAACACTGATGGTAATCATATTTCACTCCTATCTTTTGTCCATTTGATAAGTATAATTGGCAAGTTCACTCGTACTAATTTGTAAAATTATTCTAATGCATTATATTAATGATGTAAACATAAACTTTTATTTTTAAATAGCATATTTCTACAATATTAGACTCGGGGTAATCAGTATGCACTTATATTTAATAATTTTTCGATTTGAATCAATCTCATAAATCGTTATATACTGACCAAGTAAAACTGTGATATTGTCGCCCGATGCAAATGGAGATCCTACTGTACTCGGTAAAGTATCTACAGTATTTTTACCTGCCACAAGACTAGTACCAATATCATAAACCCAAGTATTATTCACATCTAAGGAACCGGTCACAGTAAGTTTAGTGGTTCCTATGCTATCTCCCTTCTCCGCTGTAATATTCAAGGATGCAGATGAAGTTGGATTGACAATAGAAATTAATACTGAGGTTTTGTCCACCGTTCCCTTCATGAACGTAATTGCCAACGCCCTATTCGTACAATTGGTAGTAGCCTTGATATCCTCTTCATTTAACGTAATGGTCATAATTGAAACCGTAGGCTCAGTTGAGGATGGCAAGATACTCGTAGTAAATCGTATATCCTTTGCTCCTAATTTTATGCTTCGAAGCGCTGTTTCATATGCCACTTTGTTCTTATCATTCAATTTAACAGTTATCTTAAGTGGTATACCATAGCCCTTCATGTAATTAAGGTTTGCCTTTGTAATTACCGGTATAGAAGGATAATTTATCTTGGTACTTACATAGGTTGAGGCCAATGCATATGCAACCGCATCTGTAGTGGCGGTTGCAGCCTTATACTTAATTTCCTTCTTACGTACATAAAGTGTACCGCCATCTACTGCTTTACTTGGTAAAATCTTTACTCCTGTGGCTTTGGTAATTACAGTCCAAGCTGCTCGGTCGAAGCTAAAGCTTTCGCCCTTCTTTGTAACACAATACTCATATGGTAAATCTGTGCTTGCTGATGGAGTATAAATCACTAAATTTTGATTGCCATTATAGTATACATAAATATTATCATCCCCATTTGCAATTGCATCTGCAGCGGGCACACCTTCAATAATATTATTAGAAATGCTTCTCTGTGGATTCAATAATATTTCACTTATTTTTGATGCTGCTAATTTCGATGTGGCATAATTTCGAACTTCTATCTTCATTTGAGGAAATGCAATTGTCTTGCCATCATAGTCAATTACATTACTGCTTGCATCTACATTACGCGGAGTAACGTCATTCGCTATGGTTTCAAGTGGAGTCTGCGTAATGGCTTTATTCGTAACCTTAATCCACCCTGATGAGGCTGCAACCGTCCCATCCGGATACACTTCAGTAACTCGGTACTCTTTTCCTGCTTTAATATCGGCTTTCATCTTACTACCATCAATACCATATACAGCTGGTGGAGCCATCTTTTCTATTCTTAATTTAACTTCATCACTAAAGCGTCTTCCTTTTGATCCGTTCGGATAATAGGAACCACTTGCTGTGTCATTATTTGCTTTAATTCTAAAATATAAATATGTACCCTTAACTAAGTATTTTTCAAGTTTATCAACCGTTAAATACTGAGAATCCGTCCATTGTCCTGTTGCATTCTTCTTCCATTCAAGGTCATTAAAATCAATTGGAGTTTTACCAGTACCTTCGGATGTCATAATATTTACAAGTGGTGCTATTGTATCAGTAGATAACATCTGATCTAAATAGCTATAATTAATGGTAACACTTAACTTAAGCGGTTTTTGCTTTACAAGAATTCGCGACACACCTGTTTCCACATCACCCTTTATCAATATAGCATTCTCAATTGCGGGTAACATATAGGAGGTATCAATTGTAGTATATAATCCGGCATCAACCGGAATCACTTCCCAATCATTTTTCTTCGCAGATGCTTCATCGGCATAATAAATCTTACTGTTGGTACCATTTTTCACTTGAATGCTTTCATCATAATAGTTAACAGTTTGGATTTTAATCGTTGTGGCTGCATATACCGGACGATCCACGTGTATAATAAGTCCTATGCTCATGATTATTAGTCCTACTATAAAACTTGTCCTAAAATGTATTGATTTTTTCATAAGTACCTCCAATCAAAATTGTAACTATATTAAAATTTATTATCTGGTCATTGTGTCACTAATCTTGGGCATAGTAAATTCACTCTAAAACCGACATATGATACTCTAACCTATATCTCTTATAAACATATTATATCTTATTTATCGGTAACTGTATTGATTTTCTTTATAATATAATTGAAGGCTATGCTAAAAGTAAATTAAAAACATATAATAAATGATAAGCCTCGCCAAAAGCAGAGCTTATCATTTATATAATAAGAATTTATTTATAAATCAGAGGTATCTATGTCCAGTAAGCCTCTTCTGACTTTATCCAATTGATTTTGTGCCGGTGCAAAGTCCTCGCAAAGAATATAATATTTATTTGCTTGGTCGAACATACCTAAACACTCATAGATTACTCCTATATTGTAATAAGCTCTGTAACTGTTTACGCCATCCATTTTACTTTCCTGAATCGTTGTTGCATTTTGAAATTCTTGGACGGCTTCCTCAAACATAGTATTATGCATATAGATTAATGCTACTAAAAAAACAAAATCAGCGTTTACTGCAAATTCATCATATATATTGAGTAATTGTAATGCATTTTCATACTGCCCAGAATTAATCAAGGAGTAGCCATAACTTTCTACCATATCTTGAACATATTCAAGTCTAGGATCCAAGTCATAAAAGAGCGCGTCACCAAAATACTGTGCAGCTATTTCATAATCCTCCTGCATATAATAGCTTTTGCCAAGCTGATATATGAGATACGGATCATCAGGAGTGCTTTCTAACGCCTTCTTTAATAAGCTTATATTTCTATCCGTCTTTTTACTTCTCTCAACAACATTACCTTCATACCCAGAATGTTTGATCGTTAAAGGAAGGAGATACGTATTATCAGCAGTATCAGCAGTATCAGCAGTATTAGTAATATGAGTAGTATCAGAAGTAATAGTAATATTAGTAGTATCAATGCTATTATTACTATCAGTAATATCTATATTATCACTACTATCTATACTATCAGTAATATCTATATTATCAGTTCTATCAATACTATCCTTCTCGTTGTCATGGCTTCTGACTAACTGTTCATGTATAATGCCCTGATATCGATAGCACTTTTTAGAAAATAGCCTATTTACTCTCTCTTTATATTGAAAATGAGCTTCATCACGTGTATATTCATTGAGACGAAGTAACCTTCCAATTCTCTTCTTGTTGTGTTCCATCAACCTCTTAATTTCATCAATATTTATATTCACGACCATTTCATCACTATCAATTACTAAAATGAATTCATTACTCGCTTTACTAATTGAAAAATTGCGTGCTTCTGCAAAATTATTATTCCATTCATAATCAAAAACATTGGGGGTATATTGTAACGCAATTTCTTTGGTTCGATCCGAAGAACCAGTATCAACAATTATTATCTCATCCATATAACATGCGATGGCTTGAAGACACCCATCCAGGTTGGCTTCTTCATTTTTTACAATCATGCAAAGAGTAATTAATAACAAAAAATCATCCTCCAATATTTTTCTATGTGCAGCTGCAAATACCGGCCTCATGCGGTACGCCAAATCAGAAGTATATATATACTTACCTGGGCGTCATAAGTCCTCCTTAATCTAACCCGATGAATGTGTGAGCATATATATACTGCTGCGAAGACCGGCCTCATGCGGTTGTCTTATACCGCATGTGGGAAAGGCGAGTCAGATGTATATATATGCTCACTCATTCATCATCATATCTAAATCAGACTTATGACTCACCACCTATATCTACTTCTCACACTCCCATTTGTTTCAGCACAATACCCGCAACATGCTTCATAGAATAATTGTCCAATGCCACTTGATAAGCCCTTTCTGTAATTTGTGACATTTCATCCGACGACAGCAAAGCGTGCTCAATAATTGCTGGCAACGTTTCCAAAGCATCCAACCTATAATACAGTATTTCTTCCTTATCCTTAAAATGTTGCTCGAAATATTGATTTGGATTTGTCAAACAGATACATTTGTTTAACATTGAGGTAAATATTCTTTCATGTGTTCCATTCTTAAACGAAGGCAATATGTTGAGAAGAATCTTTGAATTGGCGATAAGCTTAACATTATCTTCGATATCCAGCCCTTCTGTCCCAATTACATTTAAATTTTCCGAATACGTTTCTTTTAATTGTTCCCAACCTTGACCACATACCGTAAGGGTAATACCAGCATCCAGTATGGTACGAATGATTTTATCACGATAATAACTTCTTATGTAATGGTCAAGGATATAGATTTGATCCATTATTTCTACAAATTCACTTTCCGAATAAGTAAAATACACAGAAGCCAGATATAATCTTAAAGCTTCTTCCACTGTCAAATTAATATCTTTCAACATCATCGCTATAATTGATTTTGCAATATTGTAAAACACCTCTGGTAGTTGTTTGAGCGTGTCCAGGTGAATCTGCGGATTATCAAAAGATCCAGGGAAAAAAATATCTATAACTCGGCTTCCATAGGGCTCTAATTCCTTATTCTGAAAGCTAAAATGTGGCACAAAATGCACATGCTTAATATTTGGATAGTACTGCTCTAAATATGTTACGTGATTATAATCAACACATCCAATAGTGATTTTATCACTTTGCGTTAAACATAATCTACTATGATGAAAATAAGGATAATCCACCAAGAATCCATAGACCGGATAATCCAGCCAATCATATAATGCTATGTCATTTGCATTATATACTTCATGGCATAAAGCATTGAAAGAAAAGACAAACAATCCACGATCAGCCATTTCTTTGTTTATAATATCCACCATTTCTTCTAAGTTAGTAACAAAAGCCAGATCAATCGTCACTGTATCGTAACCCTGTTCTTCAAATCCCCTTGCCATCACATCACATGCCAAGCGTAACACATTATATCGGGATTGACCTTTTATTAGTACTATCTTGCCTTTCGTTGCTTCCTCCAGCTTTAATGCATTCATCATAGTCCTTCTTTCTATTCTCATATGTACGTAAAAGAACTTTATCTATATAATATTATCGGATGAATTCTCTCTTATCCTTAGATGATTCATCCGTATGGTATTTAAGTCTCATCTTTAAAATTATTCTTTACACAAGTATATAATGTTCCAAATTCTTCATCCTTATTATAAAAATACTTTGCCAAAACTTGCATTAATTCATAATCTTCTTCACTATCTATATCCAATATCGCGGTATCTTTCATCTTCCATATAACGGCTTTTCCATCAAAGACTTTCTTGGTAGACGCAGCCGAAATAAATTCATTCCGGTAAGCGTAGATCGATGCATTCATATCAAAACATTGTGGAGCCTGCTGCCTGGAAACATATCCTTTATTAATGAGTATGTTATACAATCCTGCCTCATCTTTACTCACCATATTAAAGAAGGGCAGTCTTCTTGAATCAGTAACTGAAAACGCCACATCTGCTGCCTGATTTTCTAGTAATGCATCCAAAGTACCCTGTATGTCATATGGTTTTCGAAGTGGTGAGGTCAAATCTAGATCAATGACAACATCATATCTTATCCCTTGTTTTTTCTGCATTTCAATCAAGGTGTCCTTTATAACATCTGTTTTGGACACAATATCTCCAGCTAACTCTTCCCTACGTTGGACATAATGAAATGGCACTCCTGAAGACTTCATCTGTTCCACCAAGGTATCACTATCCGTGTTTAAAGCAAGCTCTACAACTTCAAACTGGTCTTTGTTATTTTTTAAGAAAAGGCGATACGCTGCTAAGGTATAATATACAATCGGAAATTCTAAAAAGCTTCGTATGTTTTTACTTTTTACACCCTTCGAACCCGCTCTTGCACAAATTGTAAATAATAAATTCATCCCATCCATACCCCTCTGTTTATTGTGTATTTGCAATTGCCAATTCCAGCACTTGATATGCATGATTAATATCATTACTATTATCGGCTTTATTAAATATAATATCCAAAAAATAATTCATCTCATTAATATAAATATCTTCTTTCTCCAATACAATTTCTTTTTCATATTTACCAGAAATATGAATTGTATTTGTAATCATATCTCCAGAAACCACATCCTCTTCACAGTATAATTCCAGCTTCCGAGTCGTCTTCCTTCCAATGTAATCCACATGTATCTCTGCTAATTTGTCCTTATATTTCGCCATATAGATAGAAATATCATCGCTATCTATCTCAAGTTCTGAGTAATGACCATTTATGTTATATACCTTCTCCGGCATACCAAAAAGATAGGTTATATAATCCCACTCATGAATAAGATCAAGGGAAACACCGCCGCCCAGTTCCCGTTTGGCACTGTACACTTTACGATAATCAACTCCCTTTCTCCAATCCGGAAGATAGGAGGAAGATATGGCACGCACAGATAGTACTTTTTCATCCTTTATCAATTCCCTGATATATTGTATTACTGGAGAATATCGAAGAGGGCATGCCACATAATACACTCCCTTATCCTTGAAGGATAGATGCTCCATATTATAGTTGCAGGCTTCAAAAACCGGCTTTTCAATAAACATATGCTTGGTTTTATCCATCACGCTTTGAACTGTCTCATAGTGAAGGCTGGTTGGATTCGTAATGAAAATAATATCATAATCGTCAGGGAGTTGGTCAACTTCCCGGTATTCTTTATGAAGCAGTACAGCCACATCATCAGGTATTGTTGCATTCCCTCTGCGTAAGGCGTCTATACGATATGAGACATTTCTTTGATTTAATAATTGAGCTATATTCCTTAGGTGTCTTGTACCAATCGACCCCAATCCTATAAAACAAATTTTCATCCTATTACTCCTCAATTCTATCAATTACTTCAAGGGTGTAGAGATCCTTTTCAAACGAATATCTAGAACTTTCTATTCCCTTTAGCTCGTCAAAAAAGGCTATAATTTCATCCAAATACATATTTTCAATTATGGTACTGCTATAGTCTTGTAACTTATCAATATGCTGATATAACTGCACCGCTTCCATCTTCTTACCATCAATATTCTTAATTCTTAACGTATCTGGCTTCCCTTGCCATTCAAGATATCCATTTTCCGAAAAAACCTCTAATTTTCTCACAGCTTCCCTACTCACGACATCGATTACCAAGTTCCCCATGGTATTGTTTTCATGTAAGAGTTGGATCATATAACAATCTGCATAATCAATCTTTAAATTACTTATTTTTTGCTTTATTATATTAACATCTTTCACTTTACCAAAAGCTTCAATAATCCACGGCATCTCGATTGCAAGTATTTCCCTACAGCCATTAGTTCGTTTATCTCCCACAAAGAAGTTATTATAGTCCTCCCAAGGATGCCAGTCCGGAAGATATTGACCGACATGGTAGTGATAGCATTGCTTTTCTTTACAACGCTTGGCCTCATCAATAATAAACTGTATTTCTTTACGATAAAGGGCAGTTGAGGAGAGAAATAAGATTAATTTCTTATCCTTAGCCAATGTTAGATTTTCTATATAACCATCCTTCACCAAATTTAACTCTGAAAATACATGCATTTCTTGCTCAAGACATTGCTTAATAATAACATGGTGTGCAAGTGGCGCGGTACAGATAAAAGCAACGTCAAACCTGACCTTCTCTGTTGCTTGTGCAATCGAGGAAAACGTAGTTATGTGATATTCCTGCTCACATTCACTACGTCTTTCTTCATTTCTATCAAGCCCATATAAGTTCAAGCTAGGATAATGGTTTTGCAATAACCTTAATCTTCGTTTTCCCATTGAGCCCAAACCAATGATAATAATGTTCATCGTTACCTCCATGTAATATCATAAAATTTCTTCTTTAAATTTATCTCATCCCTTTGAAGATACCTATTAATTACTTCCACTACTTTATCCGAGGTGTTTCCTTCTCCATATGGATTAATAACCTTGCTCAACAACTGTTGAAATGGCTCCGAAGAAGCCTTGTCTATGGCTCCCAGTATGTCACGTTCTATCGGTTCACAATTGATTATGCTTTGCCCCTGTAAGCGACCCTTTTGCCGATCACCAATGTTAATGGTTGGTATATGAAAAGAAGGAGCTTCAATTAATCCACTTGATGAATTGCCAATGACCATGCAACAATGCTTTAAAGCAGTCAGATACTTTACAGTTCCTAAGGATGCAACTCCAATTGCATTCGCATTTTCTTGAGCATAACGGTCGATCATCTTATTAATACTTCTTCCATACGCATCTGCATTCGCTTTGGTAAAAATGAAATTCATCTCTTTATGACGATTTATTGCCATAATTAATTCGTTAAATTGTTCCTCCACTTGATTCGCTTCAAGAGTAACCGGATGAAAAGTAACTACTGCAAATGGAACATCTAATTTAAATTCTAAACTCTTTTCCAGCTCCACTTTAGATAAGAGCTGTACCTGAAGGATATTCTCAATTCCTATGGCTCCAACAGAGAATACTCGTTCCGGTGCTTCTCCCAACTGGATAACCCTTCTTCTATATTCCTCCGTGCTGGTAAAATGCAGGTAGCTCATCTTTGTAATGGCATGGCGAATGCTTTCATCCACCGCACCTTCGGTCGTTTCACCACCATACAAGTGAGCAATAGGTATTCTTGCATTCATGGCTGCGATACAGACTGAGAGCGCCTCATAACGATCTCCTAAAACCAACAACAAGTCTGGCTGAAGCTTCTCAAAGTATTCACCAAAAGCAGTCAATGCCACTCCCATGGATTTTGATATACCTGCTGGAGAATCAGAATCTGATAAAATATCAATTTTTTTATCAATGACAAAATCCTCTTCCACCTCTTGGTATGTCATCCCATGCTCTTTAGACAGATGCATTCCGGTAACAACAATACGGACATCAAAATCCTCTACCTTATTCAGTTTTTGAAGAATTGGTTTTAGCAAACCGTATTCCGCTCTTGTTGCCGTTAAAACACTAATGGTTTTCTTCATTGATATACATCCTTATGGCTTGATTTTATCTTACTGATAGAATAATCACCTTAACTAATGGCCTGATTTTATCTTTCTTTCAGATTAATTTTTTTTGACACGTTTATATCTTGTTAATTATTATTCATCCCTTATAACTTAATTTTTTCATCCACTTGATAATCCCTAATCGCACTCTGTCCAAGTATGTCACACCACCTCATCGGTGATATTCCATCTCCCGGTCTCTTCGTTGTAATATTATCCTTTGTAAACACCTCTGATTTATGAATAGCTGTTTTGGCTACTATGCTCTTGCGAGCTACTTCTCTATTTTTAATTTCTGACATCGAGGGTGTTTTAATCCCATCACCCAGTGCCAATTCAATGTTTCTTATAGATGTCACCATTTGCGTAAGTTCAAGTGGTTCCAAGCTTGCTTTATGATCGGGACCGGGTAAGTTTCTATCCAGTGTAAAATGTTTTTCCACCACACACGCTCCCATTGCTACTGCTGCAATTGCTACCTCAATTCCCCTAGTGTGATCAGAATAGCCGACCTTTACACCGAACACTTCCTTCATCGTATTCATAGCTCTAAGATTCACATCCGAGTAGGGCGTGGGATACTCCGTATTGCACTGAAGCAAGGTGATATCCTCTTTGTCATATGCTTTGAATATATTTAATGCATCCTGTATTTCATCCATATTACACATACCAGTAGACAATATGATGGGTAGCTTTGTTTGCTCCATCTTTAATAAATAAGGCATATTCGTAATCTCACCGGAAGGAATTTTCCAAAACGGTAACCCTAATTCATATAAAAAATCAATGCTTTCAAAATCAAAAGGGGTAGATAGAAATTCAATTCCAATGTCCGTTGCATGCTGCTTTAATCGCTTAAAATCATCATAAGAAAGCTCAAGTTTCTTTAACATTTCATATTGGGTTTCAACGTTACCGGTGGTTTCCAATATGAAATGTTAAAGAAACT